>JAEEGL015711154.1_pt1 | contig 43549 bp, 35 predicted proteins | sample 9134231 | NCBI WGS metagenome assembly JAEEGL01 (sample SAMN16246548, study PRJNA631951) | gut metagenome | biome: gut microbiome; feature: rumen; material: fiber-attached | host: Bos | place: Iran: Karaj | collected 2018-10
GATAAAATGATAAAAACCGGCGATATTCGCCGGACGGAGGAAAAATGACAGACGAACTCAGACTTCACCGCGAAAAACTGCTCGCGGATAAGAACAGACCGGGATATCACTTTGCAATCCCTGAGGACATGGGTCTGCCGGGCGATCCCAACGCCGCGTTTTACGCAAACGGGAGATATCACCTCATGTATCTCTATCACTGCGAGAGCGACGGATTCAGATACGGGCACATGTCGAGCACCGATCTGCTTCACTGGCGCTGGCACCCCGACGCGCTTGTCCCGGACGAGCTTGACGGAGGGATCTTCAGCGGCGGCGCTTTCGTCGACGACGACGGAACGGTTTACGTCACCTACTGGGGTCTTCAGAAGGAAGGCATCGGCAAGGGACAGGGAGGGATACGCATAGCGTTTTCCCGCGATATTGAAAACCATTACGAAAAATGGGAGAAAATGCCGGAATATGCCGTTGAAAGCGACACCTGGGGCATCACCGAAACGCCGGACGGCTTTATAGGATCGGCCGACCCCAGCAATATCTGGAAAAAAGACGGCCTTTATTACATGCAGACCGGCAATCTCTGCGTGCTCAACATGTTCCGCGACAAGCCCGGCGCGCCGAAGGAATATCTCGGCGACCGCACCGACATTTTCGTGTCCCGTGACCTGAAAAGCTGGAAACACCTCGGCAGATTTTACGAGCGCCGAGATGACAACGTCTGGACAGACGAGAGCGAGGACGACATGTGTCCCTCTTTTCTCCCGCTCCCGTTTGGAAAGAACTCCGGCGTTATGAGCGACAGATATCTGCAACTTTTCATCGCCCACAACAAAGGTACGCAGTATTATATCGGAACGTACGACAGGGAAAACGACCGTTTCCTGCCTGAAAAACACGGACGCATGAGCCGTGTTGACAACTGCTTCTTCGCTCCGGAGGCGCTTATGACACCCGACGGGCGGCAGGTCATGTGGGCATGGATGCAGGACAATCCTTCCGGCACCTGCGACATCAGACTTGAAAAAGAATACGGCTGGTCCGGAGTATATTCGTTCCCGCGCTCGCTCTGGCTCACGCCCGAAAGTGAGCTCGGAATGGCGCCCGTCGACGAGATCAAACTGCTGAGATACAATCATTCGGCAGACGTTTCAAAGCTGAGCGGGACGTCCTGCGAACTGCACGTGAAATTCGGCTCCGCGGCCGGAAACGGCGTCAGACTGCGCTGCTCCGCCGACGGGCGCGAATACACACACGTTTATTACGACGACGTCAGAAAGCTTCTCGTATGCGACATGACACACTCGGGAAAACAATATCTCAAGACCGAGACAATGCCGTTTGAGCTTAAGGTCGGGGAGAAACTTTCGTTAACCATACTTATTGACAATTCTGTCATCGAGATATTCGCAAACGAGCGCCAGGCGATAGCGAGACGGGTCTATCCCGACCCGCAAAGCCGCGGCATTGTGCTTGAAGGCGACGTTTTATCCGCCGAGGGCTGGGAGATAATGCCGACAAATATGTACTGAGCCGAACGCAGAACGTAAAACAGCTCATCACTCATCGCTCAACACTCATCGCTTTTATTCTTGCCTTTGCCCTGATAATCAGAAAAGAAAGGTCAGGTGAGCCAAATGCCGGACGGCAATGCTTTCCCGCATCAGGAAGAGTTTCCGTATATGTTCACGGGGAGCCGCGTTTTCCCCGGGGCGTTCTTTCCATACGTCGTGTATCGCGTCGGCGAGGCAGACGAGCGAAGACCGTTTGCCCTTGTTGTGGTGAACGACGGGCGGAACGATGAGATCGCCGCCGTTTCGGAAAAACTTTACATGGAGGGAAAGGCTCCGGCCTGCGTCATAATCGGCGTTCACTCCGGCTGGAGAACGGCCGCCGACGGGGAGTTCTGGCTCGCACGGTCGGAGGAATACGACGCGTTTTCGCCGGATTACGGCAGATTTCTGACAGAAGAACTGATCCCGCAGGTCATCGCCGACGGCGGATTTCCGATTTCGGCCGACCCGGATATGCGCCTCATCGCGGGCGGCTCGTCGGGCGGCATGGCGGCATTCACAGCCGCGTGGTTTTATCCCGACAGATTCCGCAGGATATATCTTAGCTCGCCGGCGTTTCTTTCGATATGCAGCGGCGACGGTCTTGTCTCGGTTATCCGAAAAAGCGAGACGCGGCCGTTCCGTATCGCCATGGAGATTTCAGAGACCGAGCCGGACCCGTATTTCGGAGATCTCCGTCAGCTCGCCGTCCTCGCCGAAAGTTCTTTTTCCTTTGCGGGATATGATTTCAAAAGCATTTACTGCCCCGGAGAGGACCACTGCAGCCGTTTCCACCGTACCGAAACGCTTTACGGAATTTTCGAGTACCTCTGGAAAGATTTCGGCGGAAAGCGCCTTAAAGCGCCGCGCTGTCAGCCGCGCCTCGGCGACATAATCAGCGCCCGGGACAGCTGGAAGCCCTGCCGTGGAATGCCGCCGAAGCGGAAACAGAAGACCCCGGCGGGAGAATACCGCGTCATCGACGGAAAGATCGTTTTCATACCGGACGGCGGAGGCAGAAGGACCGTTGCCCCGAAGGCCAGCTTCTCAGATCTGCGCGAAATTGCCCTTTCGGCGGACAAAAGGCTGCTTTACGCCGCCGACGCCGGGAGAGGCTGCGTCGCCGAATACACCGTCGCCGGCAGCGGGGACCTCGCCGACAGATACCGCCACGGCGTCCTCCATGCGCTCCCTGATTTCATAAAGCCCGGCGCGCTTTCGATATGCGTCGACGACGTAAACAGAGTCTATGCGGCAACAGAGCCGGGCATACAGTGCGTGACATTCAACGGCCTCGTCGAGGCGATAATCGATCTTCCGGATTTCAGAACTCCGGTCGTCAGGATCGAATTCGGAGGTCGCGGCGGGCGCTGGCTTTACGCAAAGACCGCCGACGGAAGATTTTTCCGCCGCAGAATGAGACACTCCGGCTGTTATACCGTGACAGACCCGCCGGAAGACTATATGAAACGGTTCGTATACTGAGACACAAATGAAAATGAAAGCAATCGTAAAAAACGCCGCCATATGCCTGTGCCTCGCCGCGGCACTCACGTCGTGCGGCGGCAACGGAGAATCTACCGCCGTGACTTCAGAATCAGAAACTGTTCAGACAGAACCTGTCGTTTTTCCGACAGATTTCAAAACAGATTACAAAGAGCCCGTCGCCGTGACGGCGACCGTCAGGTGTGAGAACAGTGCCGAGGCAGGTCTGCTTTTCGGAACCGAGCGGAAATGGGCTTACCTCGGATGGTTCGGATATATTATTACCGCCGGAAACGGCGCCGTCAGGCTGTATCGGTCTGACGAAATCCCCATCCTGCTCGAATCTGCTCAGCTTGCCCCCGGAGCCTCCTGCTGCCGCATTCGTGCCACGCTCCGCGACGGATACTGCGCCGTATATACCGACACCGGAGACGGATTCTCGGATGTCCCTGATTTTATCCATGAAATCGGCAAGAAAGGATATTCGATAGGAACGGTCTCGCTCTCGGGCGGAGCCGGATCGGTCGGAGAACCGGAGATCCTGCCCTGCGGGGACGCAGTCGGCGCGAAGGACGTGTACGTCAATCCCGTGCTCGACGGCTATGCCGACCCCGACGTGCTTCTTTACAACGGTACGTATTATCTCTATGGCACCGGCGGATACGGCTATCAGGTCTACACTTCAAAGGACCTTGCCGAATGGACGCACGCCGGAACGGCCGTGCAGCCGGAGCTGTGGGGCATCACGTCGGATTACTGGGCTCCCGATGTCAAGCTTATAAACGGCAGGTTCTACATGGTCGTGACGTGCAGAGAGCATATAGGTATAGCGGTCGCGGATTCCCCACTCGGACCGTTCACCGAGCTTCACGAAAGCCCTCTTTACGAAAGCTCGATAGACGGGCATCTGTTTGCCGACGATGACGGAAAAGTCTATTTATATTACGTTTCGTGGAGAGCCGGACACCGGTACGGACTTTACGGGACCGAGCTTGACGGAAACATGAAACCTGTTCCGGGCACGGAAAAACTGCTTCTATACGCCGAAGAAGAATGGGAAATGCAGCAATCCGGGGTCGTCGAGGGGCCGTATATGCTTAAACGAAACGGCATTTATTATCTAACCTATTCCGGCAGCCATTATGAAAGCAGGAAATATGCCGTCGGATACGCGACATCCCCGTCGCCGCTCGGAGTATTTGAGCGCTACGCGGGGAATCCGATTCTCATAGGGAATAAAAATATCAGCGGCACGGGTCATCACTGTGTGGTGTCATCTCAGGACGGCAGTGAAATGTGGATCGTATATCACTGCCATCATTCAACGACTCAGATACACGACCGGCGCATTTGCGTTGACAGGATCATATTCACCGGCGACGGCCGGCTCGAGGCCCTCGGCCCGACGACAACGCCGCAGCTGAGACAGAAAGCCACGGGGCAATAAAGCCCTTACGAAACGAAAGGAAGACAGAAAATGAAAACCACATTCGCAAAAAGGGCGGCCGCGGCACTGATATGCGCCGCGTGCCTGATCGCTCTTTCGTCGTGCTTCGGCATGATAAACAAGTTGCGCGAGATCGCAGGACAGTTCGGTGACCTGATAAGCGGCGCCGCAACGGATTCTCAGACAGAGACTCCGGAGGAAACGCCCGGCGAGTCGAAGATCAGGATAGACCTGCCGTCGGGATTCAGGGAATCCTCATACGAAGGATATACCGCCGTCTACGAGTCGGACAGCGTCGTCGTTCTCAGTCTGCGCGAGAGCCGCGAATCCTGCGTCAGCGCCGGCATAAACTCATACGGAGATTACGTCGACGCGGTGCGCAGGGCAAACTCTGCGAGAAACCCCGGCGAGCTTTTTGAGATCGACGGCAGAAAAGCGTTCGAGTATTCGTTCTACAACGAAGAAATGGACGTGACTTTCAGATATCTCACCGTTATCTTCGAGGCGCCGGACGCCTACTGGATCGTTCAGTTCGCCTGCGACGTGAGAAACTATCAGACAAACTACCCGGATTTCGTAAAATGGGCGGGCACCGTCAGGTTTGAAAGCTGAAATCAGAAAATAATTTTCCCGGGTTCATAAGGAAAACCGCCGCGCCGTTCGTATAATATATAAAGCCCCCGGAGCGTGACCTGCCGGTCTGCCTGCCGGGCCGGAAAACGCCGAAAGGATGAAAAGTTAAAATGAAAAAAGCGGTAATAATCGCGGTTGCGGCGCTCGCCGTCGCGGCGTTCATATGCGGATGCATGAGGAGCGCGCAAAACGCCCCGGCGGCAGATACGACCGGCAGGGCGAACATCGGAACAGGAAACAGATGGGATTTGGAAACGCCGGACATCTCGGACAGCGAGGGCTGGGAGGACTACAACCTTTACCAGTGGAACAAACGGTGGGCAGGCGTGACGGCAAACGATGAGTTTTCGGACAACACGATCATCGTCACGGGGCACTGGGAACTCGAGGATGCCGAAAAACATTTCTCGTACCTCGAAGGCGTCGAGAGATTCGGCGTCGGCGAATCGTACAGCTCATTTATGACGATCTATCTTGAAAAGCACGACAAGCAGAACGTCCTCGACACTATAAAAATCATGGCGGAGCACGGGGATTTCAATACACATCTAAATAATAAAACACAAATAATTCTTGACTGAAAAACGCCCCGTTCCGGCAAGGAACGGGGTTTTTCTTATGATTTGTTCTCCGGGCGGGTTCCCTTATATCCGGAAACCCTGTCCATAAATTTCACGAACTCGCTGCGGTACTTTTCATAACCCTTGACGAACGACAGCCCGTGCGGCGCGCCTTCGACCTCGAAAAGCGTCACCTTCTCCGGGTTCGCGTCCCTTATCGCGCGGCTCATTTCGACGGGCACAAAGTGGTCCCCCGTGCCGTGCGCAATCAGTATCGGCACCTTCGCGTTCTTCACGGACTTAAGCGCCGACGACGACAGGATGTCGAACTTTCCGAACAGAAGCGCGCCGAGGTATATGAACGGATACGTGACGTAATCTATATGCGTCATTTCACGCGCGACCTTGCTGACGATGCCGAAAGGCGACGAGTACGGGCAGTCGGCGACGATCCCGCGGACGTTTTCCGGCAGATCGAGGTCCGACGCCATCAGAACGGTCGCGGCCCCCATCGAGATACCGGCGAGAAAAATCTCCGTATCGCTCCCGAACCGGCCGTTCACGTATTCGACCCATTTCAGGACGTCGTACCGTTCCTTCACGCCGAAGGTGATCGTATGCCCGCCGGATTTTCCGTGGGCGCGCTGATCGACCACTATGACGTTATATCCGAGCGACAGCGCGAGCATGAGCCCGCCGCCGAAATCCCGCGTTCCGTTTCCCTTATATCCGTTGAACTGTATGTAGAAGGGCGCCCCTTCTTTTTTCATATAGAGCTTTCCGAAAAGCTCGAGCCCGTCGAATGATCTGGTGTAAACCGGTTCGTAAGGGATAGAATCTGCCTCGCGTATGAGCGATATCATCTCGTCGTGATACGGGTCGTAATCCTCCCCGGTCAGCACGGCGTACGTCATGTCTCTGTTTTTCGGGTTGTAAAACGCCTTCAGATAGACGGCGAAGGATATCCCGAGCGTCGCGGCGACCGCGCCTGCCGCGGCAAAAAGTCCCTTCATGATTATGTTTCCCTTTCTCCGGCGGCAAGCAGCGCACGTATCGACTCCGCCGGATCCGCCGAGCGGAAGACCGCAGAGCCGGCGACGAGCACGTTTGCGCCCGCGCTTATGATCTCACGGGCGTTTCCGGCGTTGACGCCTCCGTCAACCTCGATATCGATGTCTCCGCCCGCAGCGGACGCCAGTTCTCGCGCTTCCCTGATCTTCTCGAGCGACGACGGAATGAAGCTCTGCCCGCCGAAGCCCGGCTCGACGGACATTATCAGAATGCTGTCTGCAAAAGGCAGATACGGTTTTATCACTCCGACGGGCGTCGCCGGTCTGACCGAGATGCCCGCTTTTCTGCCGAGGGCGCGTATCCTGCGGAGCGCCCCGCCGGGGTCGTCGCATGCCTCGTAATGGACCGTTATGACGTCAGATACCGCGGCGAACTTTTCAAGATAGCGCGCCGGTTCGCGTATCATGAGATGCACGTCGAAAACGGCGTCCGAAAATCGGCGGAGAGACCCGATAAAATCCGCTCCGAATGATATGTTCGGCACGAAATCCCCGTCCATCACGTCGAGATGGAGATATTCTGCGCCCGCTTCGCATACTTTTTTCGCCTCCTCGCCGGCCCGTGCGAAATCGCAGGCGAGCATCGACGGGGCGATTATGATCTTTCTGCCGTTTGACGTGTTCATCATTGCACCTTTTCGAGAAGGCACACGGCGTGAGCGGCTATGCCGCGGCCGGAGCCGGTGAATCCGAGGCGCTCCTCGGTCGTCGCCTTTATGTTTACCCGTGAAACGCAGGTCCCGAGAGCTTCGGCCATACGGGCCTGCATTTCGGGAATGTATCCCGAGAGCTTCGGCGCCTGGGCAATTACGGTGCAGTCGAGATTTACTATCGCGAAACCGGCGTCCCCGAGCATTTCCGACACACGCGAGGCGAGCGTCAGGCTTGAGATACCGAGATAATCCGGCGAGGAGTCGGGGAAATAAAAGCCGATGTCGCGCAGGCCGGCGGCGCCGAGCAGGGCGTCGAGCGCCGCGTGTATCAGCACGTCGGCGTCCGAATGGCCGTCGAGGCCCTTCCCGTACGGAATTTTAACCCCGCCGATTATCAGGTCCCGGCCGGAAACGAGGCGGTGCACGTCGTAGCCGTGACCGGCTCTGAGACCCGAAACAGGTTCATTCATCTTTTTCGCCCCCTTCCGCCGGAGCGGCGCTTTCCCTGTATTTCAGTATCGCATCCGCGATCGCGAAATCGACTGGGAAGGTCACCTTGATGTTCTCCCTGCCGCACGGAACGGGCACGGGATGGAATCCGGCGTGTTCCGCGAGCGACACGTCGTCGGTCGCAGCGACGCCGTCGCGCAGCGAGATGAACGCCGACGCGCGGTAGAGAGATGCGCCGAAGACCTGAGGCGTTGAAGCGAGCCAGAGCTTTTCCCTGTCGTACGTTTCTCCGCCGTCGCTTCTCACCGTGTCGGTCGGCCTTTCGGCCGCGTACGCCGAGCCGTGAAGGCAGGCGGCGTGTCCGACGGATATTACCGTCTCCGGCGTGACGAGACACCGCGCCGCGTCGTGTATGTATACGAAATCCGTTTTGTCGGATATGGTTCTGAAACCGTTTATCGCCGAGGCGAGGCGTGTCTTTCCGCCCGTCACCGTCCTTACGGGGGTCTTCCAGCCGTATTTTTCGCGGTATCCGTCATAGATTCCGCCCTCGTTTTCGCGACATACGACGATTATCTCGTCAAAAATGCCGCATTCGTCAAAAACGCTCACCGTGCGGGCGACGCACGGCACCCCGAGCACCGGAACATGCTGTTTCGGTATTCCGTTTCCGGCCCGCTCGCCATCGCCTCCGGCGAGTATAATCGCCGTGTTGCGCTTTTTACGCACGAGCGCCAGCCGGTCGAGGACGTTTTTAACTTTTGTGCCTGGGTTTTTCATGTGGGAATGCCTTTCGTTTACTGAAGTGCGCGTGAGTTCGCCGAGAACAGCTTTTCGGCCTCCGCGCGGAGCTCCGGCATGGTCGAGAGAGACGGATCACGCTCAAGGACGGCGGCCGAGAAATCAAGCGCGTCCTTCAGCATGTTCATGTCGGCCGACATAACTCCGGGGAACTCGCCGTGCTGACGTATCTTTCCGTCGGCACGCGGCAGATAGTCGCCCGGGCCTCTCTGCGCGAGGTCCGCCTCGGCGATCGCGAAACCGTCGTTCGTCTTCACCATGACGTTCAGCCGCTCCTTCGCCGCCTGACCTTCCGCGTCGGAAACGAGCACGCAGAAGGATTCGGCTTTGCCGCGCCCGACGCGCCCGCGGAGCTGATGCAGCTGGGCAAGGCCGAAACATTCGGCGTTCAGAACAAGCATGAGCGTCGCCTCCGGAACGTCGACGCCGACCTCTATGACCGTCGTGCTGACGAGCACCTGCGTCCTTCCGGCGGCGAAATCCGTCATCGCCGCGTCCTTTTCGGAGCTTTTCATCCGTCCGTGGACGAGCCCGACCGTGATGTCCGCGTCTTTCAGCGCAGACGAGAGATATTCATAAGTTTCGCTGACGGAGCAGAGCGCCGCGCCGGCGCCGTAAATGCCGTATTCGTCCCCGACGAGGTCCTCGCGCTCCTCTTCTTTTTCGATGAGCGGGCATACGACGTAGACCCTTCCTCCGGAGGACGCCTGTTTCTTTATGAATTCCGTGAGACGTGCGGTGTACGACGAGTCGACGGAGAAGGTCCGCACCGGTTTTCTGCCCGGTGGGAGCTCGTTGAGCGTCGAGACCGACAGGTCGCCGAACATGACGAGCCCCATCGTGCGCGGTATAGGCGTCGCACTCATAACGAGCATGTGCGGCGTTATCCCGCCGCGCGAGTCGCCGAAAACGGCGCGCTGAGAGACTCCGAACCTGTGCTGTTCGTCGGCTATCATGAGCCCCGGCCTGTAAAACTCCGTGGAATCCGTGAGCAGAGCGTGGGTGCCGACGGCGAATTTCGCCTTGCCGTTTGCGAGCTCGGCGCGCGCGACTATCTTTTCAGACTCCTTCATGGAGCCGGTAAGCAGCACGGTTTTGTATCCAAGCTGTTCAAATAAAGGCGACAGCTTTGCAAAATGCTGCCTCGCGAGAATGTCCGTCGGAGCCATGAGCCCGGCCTGCCAGCCGTTGCGGAGCGCTATGTATGCGGCAAACGCCGCGACGGCGGTCTTGCCGCTGCCGACGTCCCCCGAAAGCAGCCGTGTCATCGGCGTTTTCCCGGACGTCATGTCAAGAGATATCTCGCGCACCGATCGCTGCTGCGCCGAAGTCAGCCGGAACCCGAGCAGACCGGTAAGCGGTGTAAGCGGCACGGGTTTCATCGCCGGCGGAATGCCTTTTTTCAGCTTTCGGCGGTGAACGCCGAGCGAGACCGAGAAAACGAGCGCGTCGCGCAGGGCGAAATACCTGCGCGCGAGGGATACCTCCTCCATGTCGCGAGGCCGGTGTATCATACGGTAGGCCTCGGAGGCGGGCGGAACCTTTTCCTTTAACCGGAGCTCCTCCGGCACCGGGTCTGGCACCGACGCTCCGCCGATAAGCGAAAGCGCGTCAGAGACGGCCTTTGAGACGAGCTGGCCGTTAAGTCCAGCCGTAAGAGGATATACCGGGACGAGCGCCGGCAACCGGCTTTCGTCCTCCGCGCGCTCATGGACCGGCGACGAAAGCATGAATCCGGCCCTTTCGCGCCTGACTCTTCCCCAGAAGCGCCAGCGCTGACCGACAGAAAACGTCTTTTCAATGAAACGGTTGTTGAAATAGCATACCGTCGCCCGCCGGCCGGTGTCATCCACGGCGCCGAACTTGGTGAGCGTCATTCCGCCGGGGAGCTTGGCCGTCCTCGGCACGGACGAGACCGTAAGAATGCAGGCGCAGGCGACGTCCGGATCACATTCCGAAAGCAGCCTCGCGTTGCCCCTGTTCTGATATGCGCGGGGAAAATGATCGAGCAGATCCCCGGCCTTTTCGATCCCGAGCCGCGAGAAAAGCTCCGCCCTCCTGACGCCTATCCCCGGGACGGACGTCAGCGGAGAGTCAAACGACAGGGATGTTCCGTTGTCTGACTTTGTTCTCATTGAAAAAACTGTTGCAAAAAAACGCCTTATAGTTTATAATATTTCCGTAAACAACGCGTCCGGCGTGTGCCGGAAAGGATGGTCGAATATGAGTAAAGATCTGAAGATAAAGGACAGGATCGCCGAAATAAGTGCCGGCGCCGCAGATTGCGTTAAAAACGCGTACGGACGGCTCGGCGACTGCACCTTCGGCGTAAAGGGAAAACTTCGCCTTTCCCTGTCGGAAAAAGGAAGCGAAAAAGCGTCAGTCGACTTCGTTGAGGACGGAAAGAGCTTCAACGTCAGGGGACTTCTCATCGCCGCGGGCGTCATCATCGCCGCCGGCGCTGTCATCTCGTTCCTCGACGATATTTTCTGAACCGTCCGGATCTTCCGGAGAAACTTCGGCGGCCTCGCCCTCATCGGCCGGGCCGTTTTCTTTTGCCTCAACGCCGTCCGGCTCTTTCGGAACGTATTTCCCGCCGAAGGCGTTCTGTCCGCCGAACACAAGGTCAAGCGGACGGGCAAGCAGCGCCGCCGCCAGCGCCCCTATGAACGGGGCGTACCAGACCGAAACGTAAGCCGAGGCGAGGAACGAGAATCCCGCCGCCGCCGCGCCCGACACTAGCCGGCCGGTCGGCGAATGCGGGAGCACCGCGGGGTCGCCCGTCACGAACACTGCCGTCATCAGGTACGGTGCGCAGAGGATTATCCCCGCAGCGTGCTGAAGCGATATAATGTCCGATTCGATCGCCACCTTCGGGAAGGCGTAAAACAGCGCGAACGTTCCGGCAAGGAAAACTATCGGCGCGCCCGCGCGGCGGTGCTTCCTCGCGCACAGCCATATGAACGCTATAACAAGAAGGATTATCGCGGTGTCGCCGATAAGTCCAGCCCTGCCGCCGAAAAGCAGCGAAGGGATGCCGGCGTCGGGGAGACCGTCAGCTTTTATCTGGGTTATCTCCGGCACCTCGGAAACCGCCGCGCCGGCGTACCGCGAAAACGAGAATCCGGCTTTGTCTCCGTAGGGAATAAAGCCTGTTCTGCCGAAAATGAACTGCGCGGCCGCCGCACCGAACAGCACGGGCGGTATCCTCACCGGGCTGTACATGTTTATTATTCTGAGGGCGAAGACCGCGACCGCCGAACCGGCTGCGACGGACCAGACCTCGGCCGTTACTGGAAAGAACAGAACAACCGACGCCCCGGTGACGACCGCAGTAAGGTCGAGCAGAGGGTATTTCTCACGCGACGCGAGGGAGATGACGAGATCGGCAATAACGGCCGCCGCGACCGACGCGGCGAGCAGCGACAGCACCCGCGTTCCCTGCACGAAAGCGCTCCACACGACAAGCGGCGCGACCGCTATGAGAGAGTCGAACGAAAACGCGAGGCGCGGATCCGTTTTATGCGTTCTTTTCTGCGCCTTCATGGCCGTCCTCCCTGTTTCTCGCCGACGCCCTGACGGTGTCGCACAGCTTTACGCCTGACGGGCATACCGCGTCGCACGCCCGGCATCCGATGCAGGCCGAGCCGTCGGGCAGTCTTCCCGCCTTTTTCATGAACTCCGACGGGCGGAGTCTGACCGGACAGGCAAGATCGCAGAGACCGCACCTGTCGCACGGGAGCGGGAGTTTTTCCCGCGGCCCCATGTATTTTCTGCCGATGAGATATCCGTCGCCGTCGCCCGCCGGAACGTCCTTCGGGACCTCCCTGCCGCGTATCGCGCCGCCCTCGGTCACCGTCATCCCGTCAGGAATCTCGACAAGTTCGCAGAGCGGCGTGCCGGGCGCGCAGCGCACGAGCGACCTTACCGCGCCCTCGACCGAAAAGTATTTACCGGCCGGATACCCGTACACGAGCGCGTCGCAGATAAGGACGCAGGTCTCGGGAGTCAGAACGGCGTATCCCGTGCGTTCGAGCGGTTTGAGCGGATTAATCTCCGAGCCGCACACGGCGGATATGAGGAGCCTCGGGTCGCAGAGCGGATATTTGTCCGATATGACCGTCACGGAAAACTGCTTTTTGCCCCTGGCCGACGAATACAGCTCGTTCGCCGCGTTGTAAAGATTTTTCGGCACGCACAGCCGGCAGCTCCTCACGCCGTATATATACATTGCGACGGTCGCTCCCGCGAGTATCTTTTCAGGGCAAGACAGGGCGAGGCGCTCGCAGAGCGTCACTCCGGCGTCGGTCTCGGAGAACCCGACGAGCATGACTCTCGCGGCCTTTTCGCGTTCCGGGAGTATAATTCCGCGCTCTTCAAGCGTCTTGCGGAGCTCGTCGCGTGGATGGTCCGTTATTTTTCCGGCGAGCGGTTCGAAGACCGGCTCCGGCATGACCGGATCGTTCCCCTTTTTCGGGGAAAGACGGCACGGAGATTTTATCCGGGCAAGTCCGCCGGCGATTGTTTTCATCTTTTTTATGCCTTTCCTCCGGCGTCGGATCTGGCGCCGGACGGTTTATATAATAATTCAATATATTGTATCATTTTCCGGCGGTTTTTGCAAGTGGCGGAAAGCGCAGTCCTCCGGTGGCGGATTAAACCCGCTTCCGGCAGCAAACCGCCCGCCGCGGTCTTGCCTGTGCCGGTAATATTATACCGCGTCAGCGGCAAAATGTCATCAGCGGCTCACGCCGCGCGCTTTTGCTCACGCAAAAGCTTTAAGTATCGTTTGTTTGCAAAAGCCGTGACGCTTTTTTTCACAGTTTTCCCGGATTTCCATTTCGTATGCCTCCCTTGTGTAAAGGGAGGTGCCGAGCGAATGCGAGGCGGAGGGATTGTAAAGCAAACGCTTCAGTTTTCTGTCCTCAATGTCGCTTGTTTACGACAATCCCTCCGGCGGTTTCACCGCCACCTCCCGCGGCACTGCCGCGCACAAGGGAGGCTTTTTGTTCTCGGCTTTCCGTTGAAAAACCGTTTTAATCGCCGCACCGTGCGTGCGTGTGAAAAAGCCCGACGGGCTTTCTCTCTCTTTCACTCTCTCTCTTTGGAGAGTCTTAATCTTAATCTTCTTCTTTTTTCTTATTCTAAACTCTTTCTCTTATAGGACATTGTCCTTATTTGTCCGGACAGTCCGGGGACAGGTAACGCTTTATGTTTTCTCTCGGCTTTCCCCGAGGGGACGAAGCCCGCGACAAGTCGCTGATGAGGGGCGAAAATCAAAAGATTTTGATAAACAGCAGTTTTTTCTGTTCGCTTGAGGCCCCTCATCCGTCGGCTTCGCCGACACCTTCCCCCGAGGGGGAAGGCAAGACGCAGAAAAAGCGGGCCGGCTGTGCCGGTCCGCTTTCATATTAAAATCTGATTTGCTCAGCTTAACGCAGAACGCTTTTCGTTTCGCATTCGGCATTCCGCATTTCTATCAGTCTTCTTTGCGCCTCTTCATAGCGATTGCAGCAGCCGTGCCGAGGATAGCAACGGAAGCGACAGCGATCGCTACGTTGAGCATATCACCGGTGTCGGCAGAGGGCTCAAGAATCGTAACGTTGGAGGTTCTAAAATCAAGGTGTCCGCCGTCAGCCTCGCCGCCCCATACGATGACGATTGTCTTGGCGTTAACAGCTTTGCTGAACGTGTAGATATGAGTCTTGCCGTCCATGGAATGCTTTGCGGGAACCTCGGTCAAGCCGTCGAGACTCCATTCGCTTCCCTGCGCTTCGGACCACTTGTTGTTCGTAACGTAGATTTTCGCGTCTGCAAATACGCTGCCGGAAGTTGTCGCGTCAAAATCTTCGTTGAACTTGATTCCGCCGGCAGTCACGCCATTGTTAAAATTGGCATAAAGGTTGTAATGAACGCCCTGAATCGCAGACTGACTGTACGGTCCCGGATAAGTCGTGCGCTCACCGGTAGGCTGCTGCATAGCCATGCCGACAAAGTCGGGATGAATATCCTCAACGATGGGAGTGGGATCAACGGGTGTGTCGCCCTGTCCGGGGTCGCCACCGGCCGCAGCATGAACACCATTGCTGTCATAGAGACCTCCCACGAACTGACCGTCAAGGTAAACGTTACTCATATCCGTGGATTTATACCCCGAATAATTTGTCGAAAAGTGGACGAGTAATGCATCAGTATGATACGTTTTGTCAAACCAGAAAATCCAGTAAACGATACCGTCTTCGGCAACGGCCTTCTCTGTAGCATTAACTTTAATCTTTTTCCAGTTGTTCCATCCGGCAGTTCCGTTTGCATTCGTGTAAAACGTAAAAGCCGCTTTGGCTTTCTCAACGGTGAATGTGGAGCTTTCCTTATCACAATCGTTGATAATGAAACCGTTCAAATCAAGACCCGAATCACCATAGCTACCAGATAAGAAAGTGATGAAAAGAGTATTATCGGTAGAAAGACTTGAGCCAGCCTTACTGCTGGCACCCCATCCCAGATTCCAGCCTTCAACAGTTGAAAGATCTGCCGAGTCAGACTTATTTCCGCCCCAAATCGCACTTGTACTATTATTGTAATAAGCGATTTTGGTTTCTACAGTAGAATACGACGTAGTCGCCATACCTTCAGCAATCGTTGCAGCGTTTCCAACAACCGCCAGCACACTTGCGCACATTACAGCTGCGACAAGTATTGCAATAATTTTTTTCATTGTGTTTTCTCCTTTGAGATTTTACTTCGGTCATCCGACCGTATTCTGACAGTATTATAATGATTTGCCCCGCCGGTTTGTTAACAAACTGTAAACAATATAGACAATCAGCGACCAACAGACGCTTTTGGACATATCGTTGTCAAAAGTTGGCAAAATCCGTTATAACCGGAAACGGCGAAATCGCCTGTCCCTGGCTTCCCCGCCGAGGGGAAAGGCAAAATCATTATGTCTTCTTCTTTGAAAGAATCAGAACTACGATTATCGCCGCGATTATGACCACCGCCGCGATTATCGCGATTATAAGCCCGGTATTCGATTTCTCCGGTTGTTTCGCGGATTCGGTCGTGACCTCGTCCTGCTTTTTCTCATCCGTCATGGCGTCGGTCGCCTTTGCGGTGGTCTCATCTTCAGAAATGTGCGATTTCGTGAAATCATAGAACCCGCCGACATAGGAGCATCCGTTATTGAGAGAGCCTGTCGTTTTGAGGCAGGACTGAGACGGTGAGCCGGCGTTTGTCGTGCGTACGGCAAAGAACTTCGCCGTGACGAGCTTCGGGAACCAGAGAACGAGCCAGTCGACGCTGTTCTGTTCGTCCAGCCCGGTGTATTCGGCGCTCTCGACAGGCACACGTGTCCAGGTCGTCAGATCATCGCTGCTGTAAACCTCAAGCTTCGCCATCGCGTCGTCAGTCGAGTAAAGAACGGGAGCGGAGGACGGAACCGAAAGATAAAGTCCCGACATCTTAAGACCATTTTCACCGTACGATCCGCCGTAGAAGCACATCATGAGCACGGCGTTGCTTGAATCCATATCGGCCTCCCACAGCTCTGCGGGGAGCCACGGCGCGTCGGCGCCGTTGAAACTGTTCATGTCTGTCACGCCCTGCTGATACTTGACGGAAACGACTTGGGAATTTCCGTAATACGACTTGTAGCAGGTCAGAAGCTTTTCGCTCGCGAATGTCGTGTTTTCAAACTCAGCGTATGCGCTCAGCGCAAGTACCGCCGAGGCGATCATAACGACCGCAAGAATAAGTGAGAGTTTTCTTTTCATGAGTTTCACCAAATTCCGGGCGCAAAAGCGCCCGGAAAAGAGTTAATAAGCTATGATTGATGAGTTATGAGTTCACGCTGCCGGGGGGGTTGTAGATGACCTCGGGGCAGGCTTTGTTGCAGACAAGCCAGAGCTCGTTCAACTTCGGATCCGGATCATAGAGGAGGAAATAACTCGCCGTGATGTCCGGGCCCGTGATGCTGATGCCCTGAGCGTAGGTGCCCATGAGAAGCCCGTTGTCCAGATTTTCGAAGCCGGACGCGGTTGTGCCTTCCCATTTTGTCCACGTGCCGTTCGGGTTGTCGGTGTACCAGACCTCGAGTCTGTCGTAATCTGTGAACTGAGTCCAGTTCGGGTTGCCGTCGGCGTCATAATTGTTCCAGTTGTTGATGTCGCCTATGACGAACTCATTGATCGTGATCGGCTTTGTGTAGCCGACGAACGGAAAATACTTGTTGCCCTCATCGTCGAGAGTTTTCTGACCGTTCACCGAGATGACGTCCCATTCAGCAATCTGCGCCTCGAACTTGCCGTCAGCGTCCATAACGCCGTTGACAGCCATGCCCTTGCCGAGGTTGAGGGTGTTTACGACCTGTCCGTCAACTCCCTGCTCAAAGAGAGCCAGCTTGTCGCGGTCGTCGGTGCTATAGATCGTGCGCTTTGTCGGAAGCGCGTTGGGGTCCTCTTCCTGTTTCGGGGTCGTTTCGCCGCCCTTGTCCTCTGTCGTTTCGTTGCCCTTCGGCTCGGTCTCGGAGGCCTTTGCCGTAGTGCCTTCAGGCTTGTTCGAGTTTTCGCCCGGGTTATCCGGCGTCTTCGGCTGGCAGGCAGCGAAGATCGAGACGAGAAGCGCGAGAACAAGCACTATTACTGTTGCTTTTTTCATGTTTTTATCCTCTTTAGGATGTATTTTCAGCTTTCTGTCGGGAAAGCGTGAATCATAAGTTATGAGTTATGAGTGATGAGCGATGAGTTGTGAGCTCAGGCTGCCGGCGGGTTGTAGATCACCATCGGGGCGACGGTGTTCACGCAGAACCAGAACTCGCCTTCCTGCGGATCCGGATCGTACATAAGGAAGTAGCTTCCCGTGATGTCCGGGCCGGTGATGCTGATGCCCTGAGCGTATCCGCCCCAGAGAAGACCGAAATCGAGGTTCTCAAAGCTGGATGCCGTCGTGCCTTCCCATTTCGTCCAGGTTCCGTTCGGGTTGTCGGTGTACCAGATCTCGAGGTCGCCGATGTCCTCGAATTTGAACGGATCGATAACGTTTCCGTCAGCGTCGTGTTCCCATTTCCATGCACTGAGGTCGCCGATCACGAACTCGTTTATCGTTATCGGTTTGGTGAAGCCGATGAACGGGAAATACTTGTTCGTGCCGTCGTTCGTGAACTGGCAGGCGTTGCCGTCCGTGCTGATGACGTCCCACTGAACGAGGTCCGCCTCGAATTTGCCGTCCGCGTCCATCACTCCGTTTACGGCCACGTGTTTGCCGAGAACAAGCTTGTTGTTGATCTCGAGGTTTTCGACGCCGTGCTCAAAGAGAGTCAGTTTGTCTCTCGGATCGGTGCTGTACGCCGTGCGCTTTGTCGGAAGCGCTTCCGGATCTTCTCCCTGTTTCGGGGTGGTCTCGCCGCCCTTGTCCTCCGTCGTGTCGTTGCCCTTCGGCTCGGTCTCGGGGGCCTTTGCCGTAGTGCCTTCAGGCTTGTTCGAGTTTTCGCCCGGGTTATCCGGCGTCTTCGGCTGGCAGGCGGCGAAGATCGAAACGAGAAGCGCGAGAACAAGCACTATTACTGTTGCTTTTTTCATGTTTTTATCCTCTTTAGGATGTATTTTACCAGCTTTCGTATGGAAAGCGTGAGTCAAAAATGATGAGTTAAGAGCAATAAGCTCAGGCTGCTGGGTTGTATATGACGGCCGGGCTCGCATAGTTCACCGCGAAGAAGAACTCGCCGACCTGCGGATCCGGATCATACAAAATGAAATATTTACCCGTGATGTCAGAGCCGGTAAAGCTGATGCCCTGCGCGTACGTACCCCAGAGAAGACCGTTGTCGAGGTTCTCGAAGCTCGTCGCTGTCACGCCTTCCCATTTCGTCCAGGTGCCGTTCGGGTTGTCGGTGTACCAGATCTCGAGATCGCCGATGTCGGCGAAGGGCGCTTTGTCAGCCTCTTCCGTATGCCAGTTGTTGATGTCGCCTATAACAAACTCGTTGACAGTCACTGACTCTGAGAAACCGATGAACGGAAAATATTTGTTCGATTCGTCGTTCGTATGCTGGCAGGCTCCGCCTGAGGTGTTGATGGAATCCCATTCGGCAATGTCAGCCTCGAGCTTGCCGTCAGCGTCAATAACCGCGTTAACGGCAACGCCTTTTCCAACAACTGTATTGTTGACTACGTCAACGTTCTCAACGCCGTGCTCAAAGAGAGTCAGTTTGTCTCTCGTGTCTGTGCTGTAGACAGTGCGCTTTGTCGGGAGACCCGGATCCTCTTGCTGCTTCGGGGTGGTCTCGCCGCCCTTGTCCTCCGTCGTTTCGTTGCCCTTCGGCTCGGTCTCGGGGGCCTTTGCCGTAGTGCCTTCAGGCTTGTTCGTCGTGTTGCCGGGATCGGCAGGCGTCTTCGGCTGGCAGGCAGCGAAGACAGAAACGAGGAGTGCGAGAACGAGCACTATTACTGCTGTTTTTTTCATGATTTTTCTTCCTTTTCTGGGGTTTTTATTTTCTGCGGGATTACCCGCCTGAATCTTATAATGTGTGATGAGTGATGTGTGGAGTTCATTCATGCGGGTTGTATATAGCCGCGGGGGCCGCATAGTTGCATACAAACAGAAGCTCGTTAACCTGAGGGTCCGGATCGTATATCAGGAAATAGCTCGCCGTCACGTCCTCGCCTGTGAAGCGGATGCCCTGCGCGTATGTGCCCCAGAGCTCTCCGAAATCGTTGTTCTCGAAACCGGACACGGTGACATCCCATTTGATCCAGGTGCCGTTCGGATTGTCAGTATACCATACTTCAAGATCAGAATAGTCGGTATAAAGTTTCGGATTGATGTATTCGTCGTCTACGTCCTTTTCCCAGGTCCAGTGAGTGACGTCGCCGATTATAATCTCGTTGAACGTTATCGGCCTGGTGTACCCGGCAAACGGGAAATACTTATGCTCGCCGTCGTTCGTGAACCTCGCGCCGGACGTGTCGGAGGCGATGAAGACAGTGTCCCATTCAGCTCCGTCCGCCTCAAGCTTGCCGTCGGGATCCATAACGCCGTCACAGACGTATCCCTTTCCGAGGTTGAGATTATTCACGACCTTCGCGTTTACTCCGTGCTGGAAGAGCGTGAGCGCGTCGCGGGTGTCGGTGCTGTATATCGTGCGCTTTGTCGGAAGTTCCGTCTCCTGCGGTTCGGTCTCCTCCTGCTTCGGCGTCGTTTCGGTCTTTTCGACCGTCGTTTCCTCCGGTTTCGGAGTTGTTTCGGAAGGCTTTTCCGAAGTTCCGGGCGTTCCGGCGGTCGTGCCGGCCGGCGCGGGTCCGTCAGCTGCGCAGGCCGCGAACAGTACGGCGACAAGCGACAGGGCGATTACAAGTGCAAGAATTCTTTTCATGGCGTTTTCAGCTCCTTTCAAACTCGGCGTACAGGCCTCCGATCGATACGGTGAATCTTCCCGTCGCGACGGTCGGCTTCATGTCAGCCCCGATATATGTCACGTCGGCGTCTGTCACGGGGAAGGAAACTCTTTCGCTCTGCCCCGGGCCGAGCGTTATATTTCTTATCCCACGAAGGCGTCTCACACGCGGCGTGACCGTCTGCGTGTGCGTTGTAAGGAACATGAGAACGGCCTCCCTGCCCTCGCGGTCTCCGGTGTTCTTTACGGTGACAGAAACGCTTTCTCCGTCCGCCGCAAGATCCGAATACGTAAACTCCGTGTACGAAAGCCCGTAGCCGAACGGATATTCCGCCATCGGATTTTCGCGGTACGAGTTCTGGACCCAGTGCTCGTCCGGCTCGTCCCCGATGGAAACACAGCGCCGGGCGGTCGGTTTGTAATTATAATAGCAAGGAAGACTTCCGGCGGATTTCGGGAAGGTTATAGCAAGTTTTCCGGACGGGTTGACATCGCCGAAGATTATGTTCGCAAGGGCCGTTCCCTGCTGCTCTCCGGGATACCACGCCTCGATCACCGCGGAGGACATCTCCGCCTCTGCGTGAATGACGTACGGCCTGCCGGTCACGAGCACAAGCACGACGGGCTTGCCGACCGAACAGACGGCGGAAAGCAATTCGCGCTGGATATCCGGGAGCATAAGATCGACCGAATCGTGGCCTTCACCGCACGTGTTGACGTTTCCGCCCTCGTCGTCTCCGAACGGACCTCCCCAGAATCCCGAGGAATTGTCGCCGAGGACGACGACGGACACGTCTGCCTCCTCTGCCGCACGGACGGCGGCTTCAATACCTCCCTCGGCCGTCGGGACGACGACGCAGGAGCCTTTTGCGTATATTACTTTATCTTTTCCGATTGCGTTCTCGATGCCCTGCAGAATGCTTACGCTGTAATCCTCCGGGCCCTTCGGGACGTAGCCGCCGAGGCGGGGAAAACCGGCGTTCGGGCCGATAACGGCAACCTTTCCGATATCTTTAGAAAGCGGGAGCGTGCCGTCGTTTTTGAGCAGGACGGCGCTCTCCTCGGCCGCGCGGCGTGCAAGTTCGACAGACGCGGCGGTATGGAATCCGCGCATCTTTTCCGCCGAAGCGTAAGGCTGCTCGAACAGACCGGTGCGGAACTTCAGGCGGAGATTGTTTCTGACCGCCTCGTCGATGCGTTCGATCGGGAAACCGCCGTCGATGACGGCCTGTCTGAGCTCGTTTCCGAATCCGTAGGCGTTCGGAAGCTCATGATCGACTCCGGCAGACATGGCAAGCGTACCGGCGCCGAGAGGGCCGGTCGCGAGATGGTGTTCGTCAATTATGTTTCTGAGCGCGCCAGAATCGGAGCATACGCATCCGTCCCATCCGAGCTCTTTTCTCAGGACATCAGTAAGCCAGTAATGCGACGTGTGCATCGGAACGCCGTCGATCTCGCTGTAAGCCGGCATTATCGCGTAAGCGCCGCCGTCAATGAGACAGGCACGGAACGGTTCAAGCATCGTTTCACGCACCTCACGCTCGCCGATCTCAGAAGGAGCCGAATTGACTCCCCCCTCGGGACACCCGTGCGCGAGAAAATGCTTGGGAGTCGCGGCGACGTTGTGCGCCTGAAGTCCCTTTACGTAACTGACGCCCATAAGCGAGGTAAGATACGGATCCTCCCCGTAGTTCTCTTCGGTTCTTCCCCATCTGGGATCGCGCGAAAGATCTATGTTCGGGGCGTACGACTGGTGGATTCCGACGGCGTCGGCTTCAGCGCCTATCACTCCGGCAATTTCGCCTACGAGCCCGGGATCAAAGGTGCAACCCAGGGCGATGCAGGCGGGGAAAACGGTCGAGCCACCGAACATGAGCCCGTGAATCGACTCTCCGGCGATCATTAGCGGTATTCCGAGACGCGTGTTCTCTATCTGATGTCTCTGTACTCTGTTTATGTCGTCGAGATCCGTCTTGTCCCATAAATATGACGAACCGTATCCGAGCTCCGGATAGCTGCCGTTCTTCACAGCGTCGATCAGTCCGTCAAACCTCATGGACATTGAAAGCTGAACGAACTTCTCGTCCAGCGTCATGCGAGAAAGCAGATCGTTAACTCTGTCTTCGACCGGCGCGTTTTTATCTTTGTACAGTTCAGTGTTTTTCATACCCGGAAATTCCTTATGATACAAGTATCGACCATAATCCATTTTCAGCTAGATTTTATCATCCGGGCGGGAAATAGTCAACATCGATTTAAGACATATTTTTCAAAATCATGTCTAAAAATGAGCAAGAGACGGCGCGGCGCGGCGGATATGCGGGCCACTCGGAGCGGATTTGAGAGCAGAAACCCGCAACTGACAGCTGCGGGTTTCCAGATAAAAATGTTTTTTTATTCTTTACTCTCCGGCTTTCAGGAGTATACGCTCCATGACGTTCGCCGCGGAACCGGTAAGCACCGCACCGTCGTAATCTTCCGGACCCGCCGTAACGCACAGCGAGTCGGCTATCGCACCGACGAGCGACGCCTTTATCTCCTTTTCGAGAAGCGGTACCGCGCGCGCCGCGCATCTCGACATCTCTCCAGAAAAAATAATGTTTTCAAGTCCCAGGGCGTTTGTTAGCCCGGCGAGCAGTACGGCGAGCTTTTTCATGCCGCCGTCGAAAATGCCGGCGGCGACCGGATCTCCGCCGTTTACCAGATCACAAAACGCTTCTCCGCCGACCGGAATACCGGTCGCCTCGCGGTATTTGTCTCTGAATCTGCCCATTGAACAGTACATTTCGAGGCATCCGTTAAGCCCGCACGGGCATTTCGGCCCGTCGGCGTCCACGGAAACGTGACCTATTTCGCCGGCTGTGCCTATTTTGCCGCGATGAAGCTTTCCGTCGAAAATCAGGCCGGCTCCGACGCCGTAGCCCGCGAGCAGGAACAGAACGCTGCCGCTCATAGCGTTAGAATTGTAAATCAGCTGCGAAAGAGCGCCGCACTTGGCGTTGTGTTCGATAAAAACGGGGAACCCGAGCGGAGCGAATTCCTTCTCGAAATCGACTGCCTCCCATCCGGGAACTCCGCTAACGAGCTCGATATGTGACGTTTCCGAGTTGAACGGGCCCGGAACGGCTATTCCGGTGCCCAGGATACGCCTTCCGGACGTTTCGTCCAGCATTTTTTTCGCCATGGATTTCAGAAGGCTGAGAGCACGGTTCACGTCGCCGTTTTCATATCCCGCGCCGTCCCTGACGAGTATTTCCCCGTCGAGCCGTACGACGGCGCACGACACGGCGCGCCGCTCGATGAGCATGTTGAGAGAGCATATCTCGGGATTGAGCGTCAGCCCGATAGCCGGACGCCTTGTGAATCCGTTCATTCTTCCCGTTTCCACGACCAGCCCCGCGTCGAGCATGTTGCGTATTATATATGTCATCGTCGCCTGTGTGAGCCCGGTCTTTTCGGCGAGCTCGGCGCGCGACATATTTCTGTTTTTGCAGAGATGATAGATTATCCTGCGGATGTTTTCCGCACGCAGGCTTTTCGCGTTTACTCCCTGCCCGCTTCCGCTGTTTGTTCTCATTTTTTCTTTCCTTCCTGCCGCTGTTTTCCGGCGCCGTTATTGACACCCGACGGCGGAAGTGATATAATTTATCAGAATTAAGGATTTTAACTATTCCGCGGCGCGCCGCGTGCCGCATTCCGGCACCGCGAGCTTCGCCGGTTCATTCTCAGGAACGGTTTCATTATACACCGGATACGTCTTTCAGACGTGAACAGAGTGTTAATTAGTTAAAATAAAAAAACACAGAGGGAGCCGAAATGAAAAAAATAGGCGTGGATATCGGGACAACGACCGTATGCATCTCCGTTGTGGATGAAAACGGGCGTGTCGTAAACTCCGTCACCGTGAAAAACAGTTCTCACATACCGACGGAAAACGGTTTCGAATCCCTTCAGGACGCGGACAAACTCTTTGAGATCTGCGCAGAGCTGATCGGCTCGGCAAAGGAAAAATACCCTGACGCCGTTTCTGTAGGCGTAACGGGGCAAATGCACGGAATACTGTACGTCAGCTCCTCGGGCCGCGCGGTCTCGCCGCTTTTCGGCTGGCAGGACGGGCGCGGCGATCTTCTGCACCGAAAGGGAACGTACGCTTCCTGCGTGAGCGAGATCTGTGGAAGCCCGGTATCGACCGGCTACGGGATAGTCACGCATTTCTACAATACTGTAAACGGGCTTGTTCCGAACGGTGCTGCGAAGATCTGCACCGCACCGGATTACGTCGCGATGCGGCTCTGCTCGCTTTCGTCGCCGGTTATGCACCCGTCAATGGCTGCGTCAATCGGATGTTTCGATTCGGCCCGCGGAAAATTCGATCTTTCGGCAGCGGAGCGGCTCGGGTTTGACGCGGGGATACTCCCGGATATTGTCAGCCGCCCGTCCGTCACGGGAGAATACCGTAAAATGGCGGTCAAGTGCGCGATAGGCGACAATCAGGCATCCTTCCTCGGTTCGGGAGCCGACGAAAAATCGATCCTTGTGAACGTCGGCACCGGCGCGCAGATATGCGTCGCCGGTCGCGGGACGGAGAGAAACGGGGTCGAGGTCCGGCCGTATCTTGACGGCGACTTCATAACCGTCGGCGCGTCGCTTTCCGGCGGCTACGCATACGCCATGCTCGAAAAGTTTTTCGCCAAGGTCGCGAATCTCGCCGGCGCAAGCTGCGGAAGCCTCTATTCGGCAATGGACGACGCTCTCGAACAGTACGGCAAAGCCCCTACGCTCAGGGTGGACACGAGATTCTGCGGCACCCGCGCTGACCCGTCGGCGCGCGGAGCAATAACGAACATATCGCCGGAGAACTTCACGCCCGAGCAGCTAATGCTCGGCTTTGCCGACGGCATCGCAGAGGAGCTTTATTCCATGTACAGATTCATGCCTTCGGGACAGACGAGACTGATCGGCTCCGGCAACGGCATGAGACGGAACAAGGCGCTCCGGCGCTCCGTTGAAAAGATTTTCGGTATGCCCGTGGAGCTTGTCGCAAACGATGAGGAAGCCGCCTTCGGCGCGGCGATAGTCTGAACCATGAAAAGAAAAGTCATCTTTCGGTTCCAGGTCTCATTTCTCGCACTTGTTTTATTGATTTCGTTCTGCTGTTCGTGCTCCGCCCATAACGCGATAATACGCGAAACGGATGCAGACAGTTTCACAGCGGAGTTTCTTAATCCGGTAATCGCCGAGTATGAAAGCTGCAATTCAGAACCAGAATTCAGAAAAGCGTTTGTTATTTACGGGCCTGAATCACTGAGCGAGGTTTTTGCCGCAAATCCGTTTACGGGCATCGATTTTGAGTCCGAAACGCTTGTCGTGTTCATCTTTGGATCCGTCAGCAGCGCAACGATCGAGCTGAGAAAAGCCTCGCCGGCGCGCGACGGTTTTCAGATCGACCTGAAATATCAGAAACACCTGACGCTTTATCCGTCTGGCGACGCTACGGCCCCGCATCTCAGATATGTCGTGATAAGAATAAACCAGAAAATATCGGGCGGCATAAATGTCTATATTTAAAGGACAAAATCTATGGAACGTATTGAGAGAGCAAAAGAAATATTCAACGACGAGATAAAAGCGCTTGAACTCACGCGCGACTCGCTCGGCAAGGATTTTGAGAAGCTTGTCGGCCTTGTGCTAGAATGCAAAGGCAAGGTCATAATCACCGGGATGGGCAAGCCGGGACATATCGGAACAAAGATCGCCGCCTCGCTCGCGAGTCTCGGCACGCCATCCTTCTATCTGCATCCAGGCGAGGCGATGCACGGCGACCTCGGAATGGTTGAGAAGACCGATCTTGTAATCATCCTCAGCTACAGCGGCGAAAGCGACGAGATCAGGACGATCCTGCCGACGCTGAAAGAGACCGGATGCGTCATATTCGGAATAACGGGAAACGCATCCTCCACACTCGCACGCGCGGCAGATTACAGCATTGTTTTCCCGAAATTCGCCGAGGCGGACCGGCTCGGTCTCGCTCCGACGACTAGCACGACAGCTCTTCTCGCTCTAGGCGACGCCCTCGCTCTCGTGGTGTCCGAGGAGCGCGGATGGACTAAACACGATTTCGGCATACACCATCCGGCGGGCTCTCTCGGCAAAAAACTGCTGACGACCTGCGGCGCGCTCATGAGATCCGGCGACGGAAACGCCGTGTGTGATTATGAAACACCGATATGCGACGTATTTATTTTGCTTGCATCAAAGGGACTCAAATCAGTCACGCTGACAGAAGGCGGAAAATATACCGGATATATTATTACTGAAAACGACGCGTCTAAAACGCTCGAAACATGCATTGACATTTACAAAGCCCGGGCGGCAAAGATGTTCCGCAGCGAATGCCCCGCCGTGTCGGCGGACACTCCGGCCCTGAAAGCCGCCGAGATAATGAAGGAAAAAGGGCTGCCTTCCATGCCGGTCATGGAAAACGGAAGGCCTGTTGGAACGATCCTTCTCGACGACATAGTAAAATTCGGAATAATCGTATGACAAAACGCCTTCCGCGGCCGCGGAAGGCGTTTTGAGTTAAGATTTATGAGTGATGAGCGATGAGTGAATCAGCAGGATGAATGATCGTGATAGATCCGGGCGAGGCCTCCGTGCGAGGTCTCGCGGTATTTTTCGTCCATATCCCTGCCGGTGCGGTACATCGTCGCAACGACTTCGTCAAATGAAATCCTTCTTGTCGAGTAAAGAAATCTCGAAAGAGTGACAGAACTTATCGCCCTCATGGCGGCCACGGCGTTGCGCTCGATGCACGGGATCTGCACAAGTCCCTTTACAGGGTCGCACGTCAGACCGAGATTGTGTTCCATCGCGATCTCCGCGGCGTACTCGATCTGATCTATGTTGAGCCCGTTCAGGGCGGCAAGCCCTCCCGCCGTCATGGAACAGGCGCTTCCGATCTCCGCCTGACAGCCGCATTCCGCGCCGGAGATGCTCGCGTTTGTGCGTATCACGTTTCCTATCATTGCAGCGACAGCAAGAGCGTCGAGGATCTCGTCCTCGGGAAATCCCCTGTCGAAACGCATGTAATACATCACGGCCGGCAGAACGCCGCAGCTGCCGCACGTCGGAGCCGTGACCACGATATGTCCGTCCGCGTTTTCCTCGCTTACAGCGTACGCATATGCCGCGATCGTCCTGTTCATGGCGACGTCGGCGCTTTCGTTGTAGCATCGCCTTTCGTAAAGCAGACCGGCTTTTCTCTCAAGTTCAAGTCCGCCGGGCAGAATTCCTCTCGCGGAAAGCCCTCGCCGGACGGCGTCGCACATTTCCGACCATACCTCGCGCAGATGACCTGTCAGGGACTCCCCTTCAGACTCCCGTATAAACTGCGCGAGGCCTATATTCCTTTTCCTGCATGTTTCGAGGACCTCTGCCAGGTTTTTCTGAGGATAAACCTCGGTTTCGTCATCCGTAGCCCTGCCGTCGATGAGAATAGAGCCGCCCCCGACGCTTTCTATTATGTGATTCACAAGAGAAGCATTATTCCTTTTCACTTCGAACAGCATCGTGTTCGGATGCGGCAAATCGGTCGTTTCACGGTCAAAAAAGACTTCCGCCCCGGGCAGACAGGACCTTATTGCCCTTTCCGTACCGTGTCCCCTGCCGGTGCATGCGAGCGAGCCATAGAGCGTCACACGGCATGAGTAGGCATCGGGATATTTATCTTTTATAAACTTTGCGGCGCGGTACGGCCCGACGGTGTGCGAGCTGGACGGCCCGTTTCCGATCTTATATACGCTTTTAATGCTTTTCATACTTTCTCCATGACAGAACCGGATTTATTGAAACAGAAATAGACTAAATATATCTTGAAGGAAGCCAGACGATCATGTCCGTTTCGGCACGGTTCTCCATGCCGTAGTACGGTATGAATCTCAGCTTTCTTTTCCGGGTCTTTGATTCCGATGCGGGATAGTATAGGCGACCGGTGCCGATCCTCTCATATACGTCTGCGGTTATGACAGGAAGTCCGAAATAATCATCCCGGGCAATTTCAAAACCGCTTTCAGGGTCTGCCGAAAGCGTGAAAATGTCGCCGGAGTTGTCGACTCCCTCTACGCAGTAGGTGACGGGGCCGTACATAAGCGCGACTCTGCCGGCGTTTTCGTGCACGCTCGGAGACGATGCGACAAACCGGGGCCTGATGTGGAAATCGACCTCAACGGCGCCCGCCTCAAAATACGCGTATCCGTCTCTGAGATCATAATCACATGACGCCGTGAAGCAGTCGCACCAGCCCGGCACGCGTACGGCGATATTTTTATATCCGGACGTCTCGATTTTGACCTTTCCGTCGGACGGATAATCTGTCGTCTGGCGAATAAATCGACCATCAGATTCAGTTTTACTGTTCATAAAATGGTTAACATAAAGCGTGTCGCCGTCCTCCGTGTAAAGGAAATCGGCAATCGAGTTAATGAACCGCAGAATATTCGGCGGGCAGCAGGAGCAGTCGAAGATCCTGACCCGCTGAGATATGGGATAGTGCTCCTGCCCTTCGGTTGCGACGTTTTTGCCGTGATTGCGCAGATCAACCGTGAGCGGGTTTTCGTAAAAGAACTCATCGCCTGAAAGCGATACCCCGGATATGCTGCCGTTGTACATTGCGAGCTCGGCAACGTCACCGTATCTGCCGTTCGGCTTAATAGAGGTCATTCTGCGGCAGAACAGCGCGAGCGCAAGCGTCGCACAGGTCTCGGTGTACGCCTTTTCGTTCGGAAGATCGTAATCCGTCGTGAACGCCTCACCAATGCAGGTCGAGCCGATTCCTCCCGTTATGTACATGCGCTTTTCGGCGACGTTGTCAAAAATTCTGTCGCAAGCGGCAAGCAGCGCGCCGTCTCCCGTTTCAAGCGCGAGATCGGCCATTGCGCAATAAAGGTACATCGCCCTGACGGAATGCCCCTCCGCCGTCGTCTGCTCGCGCACGGGAAGGTGATCCTGAGCGTATGAAGCGTTTGCCCAATCGTAATATCCGTTTTTATCGATACCGTTGTTCCCGCGGCTGTTAACGAAGAACTTTGCGAGGTCAAGATATTTTTCATTCCCGGTCAGGCGGTAAAGCTTTACGAGCGCAAGCTCTATTTCCTCATGCCCCGGCGTGACGAAAGCCGCGGATTTATCCTCGACGAAGACTTTAATGACATGGTCAACGTATTTTTCGACCATTCCGAGCAGTCTGTCCTTCCCTGTCGCATGGTAGTACGCGATCGCCGCCTCGATGAGATGCCCGAGACAGTAAAGCTCGTGATCCGTCCGTACGGTAAACCTTTTGTCGATATTGTAAACGTTGTAAAAACAGTTGTAATATCCGTCCGGGAGCTGATTCTTGCAGAAATCCGACACCAGATCGTCGATTTTTGCCTCGAGTTCCGCGTCGCGGCCCCGCTCGAGGATATAGGCCGCGCCTTCTATCCATTTCGCGGTGTCCGAATCCCAGAATATATGCGGTCTCCAGCCTTCTCGCTCCTGCTGCGCGACATCACATTTTACCGCGTCAAAGCGTTTTGTCTCTCTGAACCTGTCGTAAACCGCGCCGACCGTGACGTCCGCCGACACTCTTTGCCTTTCGCCCCAGAATGAGCCTTCAATTTTTGTTCTGTAAAACGGAATCTGTTTCATAAAGACCGGGGCTCCTCATTTTTTCACCCTTGCGGCGATTATTTCTTTCAGCGCGAGGTTTCCGTCGCCTCCGCCGAAATCGAAGTAAAAGTCGATCTTCGAAATGTTCGTGCCTTCCGGCAGGTTGCCGAAGCCGATTATCGTAGGCTCGTAGTCGGCGCTCCATGCCACGTTTTCAATGCGGTAAATACCGTTTATAACGGCCGTGACCGTTCCCGGCTGTTTTTTGTTGTTAGGGTCGCCGTACAGAGCGACGTAGCTCAGATTGCCGGGCGATTTCAGAGCCATTCTTATATAAGACCCCGACGGGCTGAACGTCCATGCGTCACCTGCGACGCGGCCGACCGTTGCCTGTAAAATTCCGTTTGCCGCCTTTTTAATTGATCCTTTTACTGATATTACGCCATCACCCGCCGAAAGCACGTATTCGTCAGGTTTCAGTATGTACGTACCGAGCGTCCCCGAAGGCACAGGCCGGGAAAAGAACGTCGGACCGTTCACCGACAAGCTTCCGTCCTCGCCGAACACGATCTTATCTATACACAGCTGCCGGTTCCCGCCGCCTTCGGCCGGATTTGTGTGAGAATGATACACGGCATACATTTCCGTTCCGTCCGGCGACATGAAATAGTTGTTGTGCCCCGAACCGGAGACCTTAGTTCCGTCCCCCTTGAGTATAGGGTTAGACTTGTTTTTCGTGTATGTTCCGAGCGGCGAATCGGACGTCGCGTATCCGACAGAATATGAGTTGTCTGCGTAGCATCCGGCGCTGTACATAAGATAATATATTCCGTCCCGCTCGAAAACGCAGGGACCTTCGTTCCATACGGTATTGCCCGTCACGGTCTCCCACGCTGCGTCCGGCGTCGAAACAAGCACCGGCTCGCCGATTACCGACTTTAAATCTGCCGCAAGCTCTATCCCGTAAATCTGGCTTGTGTTTCTGCCTGACACGACGTTTTCGGAACAGTCGCGTGAATAATACAGATATATCTTCCCGCTTTTGTCAAAGAGGACGTTTGCGTCTATGACCGCGTATCCGGGATTGTAGACCGGTTTTCCGGGAATTATGTCTGTAAACGGCCCCGTCGGTGAATCCGAAACGGCGCATCCTATTGCGTAGCTTGTCCCGCCTCCGTCCTTGTTGTACTGTGCAGAGTAGAACAGATAATATTTCCCGTTATATGAATAAACCTCGGGCGCCCAGTAATTAGTATTTCCGAAAGACGTGCCTGATTTCTGATACGCCACGCCGACGTTTGACCAGCGCCGCGCGTCGGTGCTCTTCCAGACCTTGAAACCGGTCCCGAGTGACGTCGCGTACATATAATACGCGACGTTTGAGTACAGTATGAACGGATCTCCGATCCCGGTCACGCCGAGCGGATTTTTCATGATATGTTTTGCGTATGGTGTTGTGTTTTCAATCACTGTCTGTTCCTCCGGTGGAAGTTCTATTTCGCTCGTTTGCGTGCCGTCACCGTTGCCGGAGCATCCCGCCAGGATACAGGACAGGACAAAAACGGCGGCAAGGCATGCTGATACTGCTTTTTTACGGTTCATCATTTTGATTTCCTTTCGTGATGAGCGTTTTTACAAAACGGGATGCCTGAACAGCATCCCGTCTGGTTTTCACCGGCGGCGCGCCGCACGGTCTATTATATCATTTTTTCTTCTTTGTAGCAAGAATTATTCCGACAGCAATTCCTATTGCAACAACAGCAACGGCGATTATCCACCACGGGAATGAGCCATTTTTCTGTGGCTCAGTCTTTTTTGTGGTGTCGTCGGGCTTTTTCGTATCTTCCGGCTTAGTGCCCGGTTTTTCTGTCTTCACGGTGTCCTCACCGCCCTGAGTATCCTCGGCGGAGCTTACGGGAGCAACATCACTTTCGCTTTCCGAAACAGGCGGCTCAACTTCAGGAGTCACCGGCGTTTTACCGTCAAGCGTATCGTGGGAGACGTCCGCGTCGGCCTTGTATCCGAACACCTCGATCTCGGAGCAGGAAGTGTTCTGACCGAACTGGTTTTCCGGCCCAATCACACGCACGCCTTCGCAAAGCACGGGCTGAGAAAGAGCGAAGAGATACGGCTCGTATGTCGGCTGATGCGCCGTCACGCTGTCCTCTGGATATTCCGGCGCCATTGTCTGGTCGTAATCGTACCATTCCCCGTCCTTGAGGAGCTGAATCTTCGGAGCCGCTCCGAACCATCCGCCGTTGCCCCAGTGTCCGCCTTCCCAGAATGCGACCGACGTGACTATGTACTGACCGCCGAAACCGACACCGAACCACGGGTCGAAATCATCGGTATATTCGGCCATGTATGAGTCATACTGCTCCGTGTCGGTCTTTCCCGGATTGCCGTCGACTATGACGTAAATATCCTTGTTGCCGCCGCCTTGCGGGTTGATCAGGTTTGTGAGCGGCTCATATGACGCGCCCTCACTCTTAAGTTCTGTCCCCTTGAGCATGCTGTCGACGACGTCATCTGCGATTCCGGGATAACGTTCTTTTACGATTATCTCCTTCTCGGTCGGCGTGACTCCCTCGGGTATCTCGCCCAGCAGGATCGTTCCCATGCAGGACGCGTTTTTCCACGCCTGGTCGGATTCGTCTGCCCATGTCACGCAGTACAGACGGCCGTCGAACGGTGCGAGACAGTCGTTTCCCCAGATATCAAATCCGAAAGCGGTTCCCTTCTGTGCTTTGAAATCCTCGAAAGCCGTATGGTCGAGACGAAGCTCAACGTTGTATCCCTTTTCTGTAAGAACGACTGCGTATTTTATCGTGTCGCTTGTGCCCATGCCGCGCCCGTGGAAATATCCCTGACAGCTGACGTCGATATAGAATGCGTTTTCATCGTAGTACGTCTCGCGCTCGTATCCCATATCGAACATCATGTGTATGGAGTTTTTCTGATAGTAGTTGCCCCACGCCTCGAACTCGAAATCCTTGTCGCCGAGCGTCGAATCCGTCACCTCTACAAAGAAGTAAAGGTAAACGTTGTCGTACATGACGCGCCAGTTCACGGCTATGTCGGTCGCGCCGCTTCTGTCCATGAACGTACATTCGTTTTTGTTAACCTCGGTACCGTCCCAGCCCTCGTCGAGAATGCCGTCGATCGCCTTTGCCGTGCCGTATTTCGCGACCGTTTCGATGCTGTCGTCGGCCGCCGTGAAAACGGCGAGTGCCGAGAATATCAGTGCGGCAGCCGCAAAGATCGCGGCGATCCTTTTTGCTTTTCCTGCTTTCATTGTGTGAATGCTCCTTTCGGTTCCGCATTTTGTTTTATTATAGTCATTTTCCCGGGAAAATGATATGTACATTAAGCGGAAAAAGATGTATAATCATCCCCATCGCTGCGATAAGTCCGCTATTTCGTCTTTTCAGCATGCAGGTATTTGTCCCTGCATTCCTTTGGAGAAATGCCGAATTTCTTTTTGAAAGATTTGCTCAAATGGAACTCGTCGTAAAACCCGAGCTCATATGCGATTTCGTATATCTTGATATCGCGGTTGTTTATGAGCATATAGAACGCCTGTTCCATTTTGTAATCGAACTGATATCTGTAAAATGATTTGTTGAACTGTCTTATGAAGGCGGCGCGGAGCGTTTTGACCGAAACATACATCATGCGCGCTATCTCGACTTCCTTGTAAATCACTCCGGGGTTTTCCTTTATTAGAGATATTGCCTCGTCGACCACGTTCTTGCCGTTTGCCGTGATCCTGTTGTCGTTGCGGTACAGCATGCATATAAGCGCCTGTAAAAGCCCGGACATAATATCGTTTTTCTGCGGCATTTCGGAACACTTTACTGTCGTGATCTCCTCGAAAAGCGCCCTAACGACCGGGTCGTTCTGACAATGAATGACTGTTCTGAGCGGCAGATGCCCTTCGCCGCCGGCGGGGAGCGACGCCGAATCATCCTCAAGGAGCGGCGTGTGAATGAAAAACGTCCTCGTCTCAGGAAGACAGGGTTTCAGCCCTGAATAGGTGCTTCCGGCAGGGAGCACAAAAACGTCCCCCGGGTAGACCTCGAATGCCTCTCCTCCCGAGACAAAGCTCCATCTCCCGTCGGTCACGTAAACGAAATCGTGAAAATCCGGGTTTTCCCTCGCTGGATGGAGAGACGGGATTTTATAAGTCACAAGGACGGAATCCATTATCGCGCGGCGCGCGTCGATTCTGAAATAATACATGGTTCAGCTGTACCTCATACAGAAACGGAGATATCTCCGCGGATTATTTCGCTGATACTGAAAAATGTACATGTTTTTATCCATTCTGTAAATTGAAAAACCGGTTTTACACGGATATAATATAAATTCAGCAGATTTGAATCGCAGGTATAATTTATGTCCGTAAAAAACAGTAAGATAAACGTAGCGCTTGTCGGGCTCGGCTTCGGCGGCGCTTTCGCAGGCATTTACAAGGCGCATCCGAACGTCGGAAAACTTTCCATCTGGGATCCCGACGCGACCGTCATGAAAAACACGGCGGATTTCATCGGAGGAGCCGACTGCCGTTCTTCGTTCGAAGAAATACTGAACGATCCCGATATCGATGCCGTTCATCTTGTGTCGCCGATTCCGGACCACGCGGAACAGACCGTTGCCGTTCTTGAATCAGGCAAGCACTGCGCCTGCACGGTACCTATGGCGACTTCTCTCGATGATATTCAGAGGATCGTCGACGCGACGCGGAAATCAGGCAAAAACTATATGATGATGGAGACGACGCTATACACCTATCAGTTCCTTTACGCAAAGAAAATGAAGGAAGAGGGCAGATTCGGGAAGATACAGTTTTTCCGCGGATGTCACTATCAGGATATGGAAAACTGGCCGTGGTACTGGCTCGGGCTGCCGCCGTTCTGGTACGGCACCCACGCGATCGCTCCTATGGTCGCGCTGTCAGGCTCGAGGATTTGCCGTGTCAACTGCTTCGGATCGGGAACAATGTCCGAAGAACTTATGAGACAGTACAGCAACCCTTTCCCGATCGAGTCGGCGCTCTTTGAGTTTGAAAGCGGCGTCAAGGGAGAGGCAACGCGCTCACTTTTCGAGACTGCTCGGGAGTATCTCGAGGGAATGTACGTTTACGGCTCAGACGCGAGCTTCGAATGGGGATTCTGCGACTGGGATCAGCCGTATATCACAGAGATCGGCCCGGCGACGGACGGTATCCGCGGACGCAGAACCAGGTCTCACGTCGAGGAAATGCCGAACTTTTATTCATCGCTCCCCGAAGAACTGTGGCCGTTTACCGTGGGCGGCAATTACGACCCGCTCGACCCGCAAAAATCCCTTATGAAGGGCGCCGGAGGAGGGCATCACGGCTCTCATCCGCACCTTGTGCATGAATTTGTGATGAGCATCGTCGAAAACCGCAGACCGTGGATCGACGAAAATCTCGGAGGGAACATTACAGCCGCAGGAATCTGCGCTCATATATCGGCACTTAAGAACGGCGAGCCGGTGATAATCCCGAAGTTCTGAATATGAAATCTTATTTCCCGCATTCCGCGGCGCATTTCAAAAGCGCCGCGGAATGTGTTTTTTTTGAGTTAATCGAGAGCAAGGAATTTGTCGATAGTATCGTTTATCTGCGACTCGGTGATGTTGCGGAGCGCGCCGAGGACGGTCGTTAGACCGCCGTTCGTACTGACTGCCCTGTCAACGTAATTAAAGAGCTGGCCGAAGTTGTACACGTTTCCGAGATCGAGGCTGTACGTTGAGAATATGATGTCGAGCATGTCCTCCGATTCGGTATCTCTCGACCATTTGGATTTGAGAGACACTTCATAATACGCCGGAATGAGGTAGTATTTGCTCGCCACGGCGGTCGTCTCGAGAATATAAGCCGTCCTGTTCGGATCTTCGGCGTGCGCCGGTATAGTATGAACGTACATCTCTCCGAAATTGACCCAGTGAGAGTAATTCTCCTGCATCTCATCGTACATCGGAGTCGGGATGATGCCGAAATCGACTTCATAACCGCGCATCGTCTTGACGTGGAGCATGACCTCGGTGTAGAACAGCGCCTTTTCTTCGTTGAACCTGACGAGCATTTCCTGCCAGAATGACTGCCAGATGTCGTCCTTTTTCGTATTGATATATCCCGCGATCTTCTGCGCGACGTTTATCGAGCGGTCGGTATCGCAGCCGATTATGAATTCGTCGTCATTGTTTTTGATTATCGAACGCTCGCCCGCGCCCTGGAAAAGAAGCATGCCGAGAGAACCCTGCGCCATGATTCCGTAAACGTCCTCGGCATCACGCTTTCCGTTTCCGTTAACGTCGCTTGAACCCACAGATGCGTACTGGAAGAGCTTGTCTATCGTCCAGGTCTTGTCATAAACCATCTGATAAATGCTCGGGATCTTTTTGTCCTCGGCAATCGTCTTGTTGAAATACATGGCGCGAACGCCCTCTTTCGGGACTATCGAGATCGCGCCGGTCGCACAGTAAAGCTTGCCGTAAACAGACATCGGGGAAACGATCGAAGGATCCCAGTAATCCGCCTCGAGGTCGAGATAAGGAAGCGATTTCATATTGTAAAGCAGTCCGCTGGCGGCCAGCGAAACGGCGTCGGCGGGGTTTACGCAGTAATCGTCAATCGTGTCGTCTCCGGCGAGAAGCAGGCCGGCAACGATAGTGTACGGCCATCTGGTGTCAGACTCGATAAGATCGAAATCGAATCCGTATGTCTCCTCGAGAAACAGATTGCGCTTGTATATGGCGTCGGAAATCGCGTCTGTCCTTTCCTCCTCGTCGGGCGTAAGGAGATCGTGAACGTTCCAGTCGCCGCCTTCGTTCGGGCCGAGACCGTAAACCGTATAGGTGTATCCGCCGAACTTTCTGACCTCTATATCGGGATTCATGCGTTCGTCGGCTTTTTTCGTTCCGTCGCTCGTTTCAACAGGATCGTTGCCGGGTTTGCACGCTACGACAAGTCCCGCCAGAAGAATCAGAGCGGCGAGAAGAAGACAGATTTTCCTTTTCATTTTTTTGCGTCCTTTCCGTTTATTCGTCTTGCGATGATATATGTTAGAGCCATGGCGGCAAGACCGCCGGCGGCTATTGCGATTATTATAATGACGTTTCCGGGCCGTGACGGTTCTTCACCGCCTGTATCTTCCGGCGCGGACGTTTCGCCTCCGTTGTCCGTCCCCGGCGAACCGGTGACGTCCTCCGCGGACATTCCGTAAACCTCGATCTCCGCGCAGGAAACATGGTGGCCCGAATATCCTGTATATTTACCGAGAACCCTGACGGCGGTACATACGACCGGGCTTTCAAGCGTGAAAACATACGCCGTGTTTGACGGCATCTGACTCTCCATACTGTCGCTGGGATATTCCGGAGTCACAGTGCAAGGAGCGTCGACCCATCGGTTGTTCACCATTACCTGGACGTACGGCGTGTCGCCGAACCAGCCGCCGTTTGTCCAGTGGCCGCCTTCCCAGAACACGACGTGCGAAACGCCGTATCCGTTACCGAACCTCACCCCGAACCAGACGGTCTGCTGTTTTTTTCCGAGCTCGTCCGAAAGCGTTGCGCCGTAGCCGTCATACTGTTCGTCAGCATTCTCATATGACGTTTTACCGTCGGCAATAACCGAAATCTTCCGGCTCCCGGTGCCGGTCGGATTCGTCACGTTTGAAATCGCGGAATACTTTGCTCCCATTGATTTAAGTTCGATGGAGTTTCCGAAAGAAACGGCGTTCAGTTCCGCGAGCGACGGATCCTCCGTCAGCCAGACATACACCGACGACGTGCCGCGGTTTGCTCGCGCGAAAAACGGCACGAGCGTGACGGTATACCGTTCTTTCCCTTCGCCGGTCAGGATCTCGCCTTCGACTGTCAGCGCTGTCACGCCGCCGTAAAGATCTTCGATCCGTTTTTCTGAAACCGCTCCGTCCTCAGGAATGACAAGAACCGATGTCAGTCTTCCATGATAATCGGTTTCGTTGTCAACACCCTCCATGCAGTAAACGAACGGCCCCCTCTGAAGCGCAACCATTCCGGCGTCAGCCGCGACGTTTTCGTCGGCGTAAACGCGGAACGGCGTCATATCTGCGTTTATCGTGACAGTGTCGCCGTCTTTCAGCCCCTCTATTACCGCAAAACCGTTTTCGGTCACATACCCGACCGCCTCGCCGTTAACTTTTATTGAACAGGTTTTCGACCATTCGGGCAGGCGAAGCATAAGCCGCCCGAGGCCTCCGGCACCCGACACGACAGTGACAGACGACCAGCCGTTTTCAGCCCAGTCCGCTTCCTGTTTCAGGACAAGCGCGCCGTCTTTCAGTCCGAGCCTAGCGGTGCTTCCTATGTACTGATTGACATAAACGTCACGCTCGCCGTACGAATAAATATATTTTGACAGCTCACCGAAGATCAGCAGCCCGTATTTTGTGCAGCAAGGGACGGCGTGCCATGTATATCTGGGAGTCGAGCTCGTGGCAAGCGGGTTAGTATAGAAAAACGTTTTTCCGTTTTCGCCGATGCACCCTAGGAAAGTATTGTAAATCGCAATCTCCGCAACATCATGGTACTTTGAATCGCCGAACATGAGCGAAAGACTGTCGCTGTACTGGATAAGCGCACCGGTCGTACAGGTCTCGGTATATGACCCGTTCGGCATGTGATAGTCCCCGCCGTACGCCTCGTAAGCGTGATTACATCCCGAGCCGCCGGTTATATAAAGCTGTTTGTCTGCGATATCCTCCCAGAGCCGGTAGGCGGCGGCAAGAGCCTACTGATTTCCCGTCTTTCTCGCGTATTCGGATAACGCGAAATAATAGAGATTCGCCTCAACCGTGTGTCCAGTCGCGACCGAGAGCGCCGTAAACGGTATATGATCGTTGCCGTAACTGCCGAACCTTTTGCCGTTCGAACGGGCTGGCGATGAAAACACGCCGCGGTATGAAAGCATGTATCCGACAAGCTCCATGTAAGCGCCGGTATCAAGAGTCAGGTCGGACAAATATTCGTTTTTCCTGATTTCTGGATGCCCGTCTATCCATGTTGAAAATGCGATTATATTGTACTCTACACCGGTATGGAACGAAACAAAGTTCCGCTTTCCGTGGCTTGAATAACCTACAGTGAAATTCAGAAATCTCGCTGCGACCCTAAGAATCCGCGCGTCGCCCGTCGCCTCGTAAAGCGCGATTCCGAACTCCATAAGATAACCGAGGTTAAAGAGGGCCATTGAAACCGCCGGATTGTCAACCTCACTGAAAACCTTCCCGTTTGTCATTAGCAGATCGTAAATGCTGAAATATCCGTTCTCAACGCTCTCTGACGCCGCGAAAACGTGATCTACATATCCGAGTATCTGATTCTTCAGCTCCTCATTCGGATACGTTTTCAGGAGCCGGCATGTTCCTGCCATGGAGGCGTACCAGTCAGATTCGCCCCACGTCATAGAGCCGACGTAATCTTTCGTGTTACGGTGCCCCGCCGCGACCTTGTCGAAGTTTCTCAGATTGTCGAGTGTGTTCGACACCCATTTTCTCAGCACGTACGGCGCCGTCACCTCGGCAAACATTTTCAGTTTGTCGTTCCAGAACGGGTCGTCAATAGTCACATCGTCCGTTTCGGGATGTACAAGAGTGACATCCGGTGCGGTAAAGTTCACCGTCACCGTGCGCATCGTACCGTCCGGATAAAGAATATGAACGTAAGCGGTGCCTGGCACGCCGTCTGCCTGTACCGTTTCGACCTTAGCTCCGGAAAAAGGCGGCTCGGCGGACACCTCCGGTGCGATGCCATCGCCCGCAAGGCAGACAATATAATAATCGCAGAGGAACGGGTTGAACTCAGACGGCTGAACGCCGCCGACGGTCAGGCCGGAAAGAAGCTTGACGCCTGACATGCCCGCGTCATCGGTAAAACCGGCCGCACGGCTGATTTCGTCCGAGTCAAGCGCAGCGGAATACACACGCACGTCGTCCATATATCCGTTATACGATCCGTTCTGCCATATACCGGTCTTTCCGAGATAAGCGCCGGAAATATTCCACGAGCCTACGTCCACGGGGGCCCGCACGCTCCCGACAAGGGCGGCGTTGACGTAAAATCTCAGTTCTCTGCCGTCGAGCGTCAGCGCAACGTGATTCCATTCGGAACGGGCGCTGTACGGTATGATCCCGTCGGTGTCGATCGTGTACGTAAGAGTTCCAGATAAATAAATCTCTGCTTTATATCCGGTAATCTCCGAGCCGGAGTTTGCCATCAGATGAAGCGAACTTCCTCCTGCGCCTTCTATCGCAAAAATGCGGGCATAGCTTCCGACCGAGCCCTCGTCGAACTTTACCCACGCCATAACTGTGAGAGCGCTGTGTTTAACCGCCCCGGAAGGCATAGTCACGTAGGCGTCGCTGTTGCCGTGCATCCGGCTGTCGAGGAAAAGTGTCTTACCTCCTCTTCCGTCTGCAAGCGACGCTTCGCCGTTCAGCGTACCGTCGTTGCCGCGGCTTCCGGAATCCAGCCCGGGTTTTTCCTCGTTTTCAAACGCGTAATACAGCTCAAGCGAACCGGAAATGTCTCCTTCCTCCGCAAACACTCGTGGAGAAAACGCGGAGAAAACCGGAAGGATAAGTGCGAAGAGCAGCATCGCCGCGCAGAAACGTGCCGGACATATCGCCGACACTAATTTTTTTACATGTTTCGGGTTTTTCATCTGTTATCTCCTCATATGAGCAGGCGATTATATCCTTCCATGTAGTATTTTACATCTTTCGGCATGCAATTTTAATATAAAACATGACCTATAACATGTATATTTGGGAAAAAAACAGGTTTTCGCCATGTATAAAGCGGAATTGCGGCTGTTACGAAAATATCCTCCGCGCGGTCTTACACGCACGGAGGATATGTTATCATATTATTCCACAGTTTTCAACCGCGGTGTTTCTTTGAAACGAGAATCGCTCCGGCTCCAAGTACGGATACGACAGCGACAACCGCCATTGCCACCGTGGCGTCAGCCGTTGCGGCAGAGCCCGCCTTGTAACCGAATACTTCGATTTCACTCACGGAATAATGACCACTCTGGATTTTCCCGTTTTCACCCGTCACGCCTCTGCTGTCGCTGATCACGCGGATCTTCGAACATGTAACAACCTTATCGAGCGTGAAAATGTACGGCTCATAATTAAACCCCTGTTCCGCCAGGCTGTTTCCGGGATATGCGGGATTTATTTTTGCAGAAACATCGACCCATTCGCCGTCAACAAAGCACTGAAGCCTCGGCGCAAAAGCAAACCATCCGCCGTTATCCCAGTGTCCGCCTTCCCAGAAGACGACCTGCTTAACGTCGAATTCGCCGCCGAGCTCAAGACCGACCCACTGACCGAGTTCATCGGTATAGGATGCGTCCCATTCGTCGTATCCCTGATAGTCTCCTCTGATGCCGTTGGCAATGGCAGTAACGTCTTTACCGCCTGTAGTATTGCAGATAGCAGTGTAAGAAGCGCCGAGATTTTTTAGATTTGTGCCTTTGATAAGGCCATTGTAGCCTTTTGCACCGGACGGCTTTGCGCCGAGCGTAACGGGAACAAGATTTACTGATTCTGCATAAACGTTTTCATTGCCGCTGATCGTGACAGCGCCTATACGTCCGCCGAAATCGGCTCCGGCGTCGCCGGCCCAGATGTCAAGTCCGAACTGAGTTCCTTCTTCGTTCTTGAAATTTGAATATATGCCGAGATCGACCGCACATTCAACGGTGTATCCGCCGTCGGTTATCTGCACCGCATGCTTTATAAACGTTGTGGCGCGGATCATATGCGGGAAAAACGCCCCGCGAACGTTAACGTCGAAGCGAATGTCGTTATCGTCTCTCCCGCCTACGGTTTTTTCATTTCCTAGATCGAGATAGATCTGCACAGTGTCCCTCTGCCAATAGTCGGCAGCTCCGACAGTTTCCTGCTCAAGAGTTCCGACCGTCGGGTCCTTCACGTCGACAAGGAAATAGAGATAAGTGCCGTCGTACATGACCTTTGCGCTTGCCGAGAAGCCTTCGCCGGGGCCCCAGAGCACTTTGTCGAGCGCTATGCTCGCCGCGTTTGCCCAGCCGTCGTCAAACGCGCCGTCAATCGCTGCCGGTGTGCCGTAAACGGCCACTATCCCGTCGTCAGCGGACGCCGGAACGATCAGAGCCGCAGCTATCACAAGCGTGAGTATAACCGCGATGATTTTTGAAAGTTTTTTCATGGTAAAAGCCTTCCTTTTCTTTATTGCGGCAGTACCCGCCTGCACTACCGCTCATACTGTTGGTATTATATCTTTTCGGGCTTGTGTTTTACATGTCCATTTGTTTCTAAAATATGTATATTTTGGAAGTTGTCTGTTAATTACCCAAAGCTTTTGCCTGCTGAAACCTTTAAAATAAAGAAAAACCCGGGTTTCCCCTGGCCCTGAGCGCTTTAATCCGGCTTTTTGTTGTGATAAGTGTATTACATATTGACATATACCGGCCTTTTGGTGTATTATATATTTGAGAAGAACCGCCGACCGGCAAAAGACGCCGGCGGAACGTCACCGTCAGACAAAAACAAGGAGACAATTCTATGAACAGAGTTATGAAGTTAACCAAACGGGAATGCCTGCTGGCTATGTTCAGCGCACTGGTGGTCGTCGTATGCGTCTGCATAGGAGTCACGATGAATCTGACGACCATCGCCGATGAGAATTTTGACCACATGGGACTGCGCACCTTCTGCATGTTCACGGTCAACTCGAACATTCTGGCGGCGGCCGCGATGGCGATGGTCATCCCTTATACAATGGACGGGCTGCGCACGCACAACTATCATCTTCCCCGCTGGATCGTCGACGTCGTATACGCCGGCGTGACAGCCGTAGCCCTGACGTTTCTTGTATCTCTTTTTGTCCTGGCGCCTGTCAAGGGGTTCCTGCTCATATTCTCTGGCTCCCGTTTCTTCCTGCACGGCGTGTGCCCTGTTCTGGCCGTTGTTGCATTCTGCTTCTTCATGAGCCAGAAACAGATGCGTTTCTGGGACTCTCTCTTCGCCATTGTCCCTGTGATCATCTATGCTGTGGTTTATTTCATCATGGTCGTGGTCATCGGCGAGGAAAACGGCGGATGGAACGACTTCTACGGCTTTGCAACCTACATACCCTGGTGGGTGTCGGCAATCGCGCTTGTCCCGCTGTCCCTGCTAATTGCGACCGGCATACGTCTGCTGCACAACCGCTCAAGAAACAGGCGCAAAGCCGAGGAGAGCGCTTTCTTCACGGAAACTTTTGAGGGCGAGGACGTTCGCAAGATCGTCGCGGCGATGGCAAGAGCCCGCAGTTCCGCCAAAACGCTGGATATTATCGTGCCGACGCGCGTAATCTCAATTTTGATAGAGCACAGCGGCACAGACTGCACTCTCGAGGAGGCGGCAGAGATTTACGTCAGGGAATATATGGAGTGCAGCAATGTCATGAGCCTCGACAAATTCTGGATCTGACGAAACCGGAGCGAGAGGCCGGACCTATAAAACGATTGAAAACCCGGGGGGACGCCCGGGTTTTCTCAATTTCTCATTTGATTATATCAAATATAATGTGTTTTTTGTTCGGTATTGATTGGGTTTTCGGCTTGCGCCGTCAACTGTATTCGGTTTAAGGGCTGCCTTTCCCGTTTTTTCGCGGACAGAGCCCGTAATAAAACACGGGGTTTTATTTTCAGGGCTCGTAAGTTTATTTGCAAGCACGGATAATCGTCTTTGCGTCTTTTGAATTGGGATCAAATGCAAACTGATCAGGATTGATAATATAGTCATAATCACCGGAATTGGA
>JAEEGL012345911.1_pt1 | contig 43538 bp, 31 predicted proteins | sample 9134231 | NCBI WGS metagenome assembly JAEEGL01 (sample SAMN16246548, study PRJNA631951) | gut metagenome | biome: gut microbiome; feature: rumen; material: fiber-attached | host: Bos | place: Iran: Karaj | collected 2018-10
ATGCGGCAATCTCAGCAATATGAAGAGCTTCGGCTCTGATCTGCTCGATGAGCTCCTTACTGATCCTCTGATAAGAGACTACTCCGAAAATACAGAAGCAGACGATACTGGATAATGCGATAACAAGTGTGATCTTAGTTCTGAGACTTAACTTTCGTGTTTTCATGCGCTCCCCCTTTGTGTTGTAGTTCACGTACCCTTTCTTTTTAATGTCCAGAACACTTTCTTTGAACATTAGCTCTTCGAATATCAATATTGTATTAATTTCTTTCGTTTTGCGCAATGTTTATTTTTTGTCATCCGCATTCATTTTTTGTCGTGGGAACAAGCTTACAACAGATGTCATTCGTTTATCGCGCAAAAAGACTCCGTCTTGTAACGGAGTCTTTGGGACTGTTTATTCTGTTAGGATCGGCTGTCAGATTCAGATTTCAGCAAAACGCTTGATGCTGGCAGCGTTTGCGTATTTGGTTTTCTTTCCGTCCTGCATGACAATGAGCGTGGGAGCGCTCAAAATTCCGAATTCTTTTGCCATCTCGGGATTTTCCTCAGCGTCGATCAGCTTATAATCAAGCCCGTCAAGATACTGTTTTGCAAGCTTGCAATTTGGACAAGTCTTTTTTGTGAAAAGATAAAGTCCGTCACCCACAAGAGTGGCTACCTGATCTGTTTCGGCAGCTTCAGCGATACAATTGTCTTCTTTCTTTTCAATCGCAGTCTCAAGATTGTAACGATCATATTTCATGGGCTTATAGGTCGTGCGATTCCTGTATTCCTGAGATTTTCCGATATTCCAATTCTTAACCGGTCTGTAATATCCTGTAATTCTCGAATAAATCTCCGCTTCCTCACCACATATAGGGCAAACGCTCTGCTCTCCGTCAAGATAACCGTGCTTAGCACAGATCGAATATGTGGGTGAAATTGTATAATAGGGAAGTTTATAATTATGAGCTATCGTGCGAACAAGCTTCGCAGCCGACTCCCATGTGGGCATCTTCTCACCGAGGAACGCATGGAATACGGTTCCCGATGTGTAAAGAGTCTGAAGTCTGTCCTGAATATCAAGCGCCGCGAAAATGTCCTCCGTGTAATCAACGGGAAGGTGACTTGAGTTGGTGTAGTAAGGAGCGTCTCCCTTTGCACCTGCCGTTCTGATATCGGGCCAGCGCGAGCGGTCATGCTTAGCAAGTCTATAGCTGGTGGATTCTGCGGGAGTAGCCTCAAGGTTGTAGAGGTCGCCGTACTCTTCCTGATAGTCCGAAAGTCTCTCACGCATATGATTGAGAACGTCGATCGTGAAATCCTGAGTTCTCTTGTCCGTCATGTCACATCCGAGCCACTTCGCATTGAGACCAACCTCGTTCATACCGACAAGTCCGATCGTCGAGAAGTGGTTGTTGAACGTTCCGAGGTACCTCTTGGTGTAGGGATAAAGACCCTCATTGAGAAGCTTTGTGATGATCTCGCGCTTAACCTTAAGGGATCTTGCAGCGATGTCCATCATATGGTCGAGACGCTTATAGAATTCGTCCTCGTTTGCCGAAAGGTATGCGATCCTGGGCATGTTGATGGTAACAACACCGACCGAGCCTGTCGACTCTCCGGATCCGAAGAAACCGCCGGACTTCTTACGAAGTTCACGAAGATCCAGCCTCAGACGGCAGCACATCGAACGCACATCCGAAGGCTCCATGTCAGAGTTGATGTAGTTGCTGAAATAAGGTGTTCCGTATTTTGCGGTCATCTCAAAGAGAAGCCTATTATTTTCCGTATCGGACCAGTCAAAATCACGTGTGATCGAATATGTGGGGATAGGATACTGGAAGCCGCGACCGTTGGCATCGCCTTCGATCATGATCTCAAGGAACGCCTTGTTGACCATGTCCATCTCCTTCTTACAATCCTTATAGCAGAAATCCGCTTCTTCGCCACCGATGATACAGGGAAGTTCTGCAAGATCCGCAGGTACGGTCCAGTCGAGAGTGATATTTGAGAAAGGAGCCTGCGTTCCCCAACGGCTGGGAGTGTTTACACCGTAAACAAAGCACTGGATGCACTGCTTAACTTCATGATAGCTCAAATTGTCGATCTTAACAAAGGGGGCAAGGTAAGTATCAAACGAGGAGAATGCCTGTGCTCCCGCCCACTCGTTCTGCATAATTCCGAGGAAATTAACCATCTGGTTGCAAAGAGTCGAAAGGTGCTTTGCGGGTGACGAAGTGATTTTACCGGGAATACCTCCGAGTCCTTCCTTTATAAGCTGCTTTAATGACCATCCCGCACAATAACCTGTGAGCATGGAAAGATCATGAATATGTATATCGGAATTTTTGTGAGCATTTGCAATTTCATCATCATAAATCTCAGAAAGCCAATAATTTGCTGTGATCGATCCCGAATTATGAAGAATGAGTCCACCAACCGAATAAGTGACGGTGGAATTCTCTTTAACTCGCCAGTCTTCTTCCTTAACATAGCTGTTAACCAAATCCTTGTAATCAAGGATGGTGGATTTCATGTTTCTGATCTTCTCTCTGTTCTTGCGGTAAAGAATATATGCCTTGGCTACTTCATTATACCCGGTCTGGTTAAGCACTTCTTCAACACAGTCCTGAATTGCCTCAACGCTGACAGTTCCGTTCTCAATCTTATTCTGAAACATTGATGTAACTCTCAATGCAAGAAGATTGATGATATCGTCATTATAGAGTTTCTCGGTAGCGTTAAATGCTTTTTTGATAGCGCTGGAAATTTTGTCGAGATTGAAATCCGCTATTTCCCCATCCCTTTTGGTAACAGTAAAACTATTCATTATCCTTTCTCCTCTCCTCTTTGGAAGAATTCGTACAGCTTCCGAACTGCGGTCGGTCATCGCCTCTCAAAACCGCCTATGTAATGAGTTTATCAAAGAGGATAATATATGTCAATACAAAACACAAAATCTATGTTGAAAAAAGACAGCCTCATACAAGATATTGTGGTCGCCTGTTTACTGACCGCATGTAACAGCATAGGCTTTTGAAGCCCGATTTTACGGGCATTTCAGACATTTCAGAATCTGTTTTCCAAAAAAAGCTTTTCTTTGATCGCCTTCTTATCATCCTTACAATGGTTCAGATACACACCAAGGAGTCTGATCGCAACATCCTTCTGATGCATTCTCTCGGCAATGACGATCCTGTATCTGAGCTTCTGTTCATAGGTTAGTCCCTTATCACCGGCAAGCGTGATAAATTCCTGCGCGGCATCATAATAATCCTGCGGAGTTTTTTGATAGTCTTCAACATAAGACGCAGCTTCTGCCGCATCAAGTATCGAGCATATTGCCGCCGGGAAATTGTCGATATGAGCCGATCTTCCTCTCATATATATGATCATATTGTCGGTGGTCAATAACATTTCCCTGTATTCCCCGCCGGTCCTGTAGGTATTTACGAGTTCGACATATTCGTTTCCCGCATAGACAGAAAGATCGATCACATTCATGAGGGATATTCTGTATTCCGATATATGATCGGGATCGTCCTTATAGATATCGACTCCGACCCCGGCGCTTTTCAGCTGATATTCTTTTTTTTCTTTGTCACTTCGCGCAAAAAAGGCAAGCTGATCAGCCACATAAGCAGCCTTTTCTCCTTCTCCCGTATCCGTATAGAGATCAATGAGCGCATCTCCGAGTTCAAACATGAATTCTATGTCTTTTTCGGTTTTAAGACCGTTAAGGATCCTGCTCTCATATATGGGAGCAAGATCCTTTATCGCCAAATCCGCCCTTCCAAGCATGGCGAGATTAAAACCGTGACCGATATGGATCAATTCATCATCGGGGTTTTCTTCGACAGCAATCTCAAAATAATCCTCGGCTTCTCTGTATTTCCCTTCCTCATACAGTTGCGCTGCTTTTTCGAAAGATCCTTCCGAAGCGGCACAACCGGACAAAAAGAGCGCAAAAAAGAGCAACAGCGCAGTAATTATGCTCGCATTGCTCTTTCTGTACATGGTTTTCACCTCATCTGTTGTGTTATTTGTTATCCTTTTGGGCCGCGCTCTTTTCGGCATCCTCATGTCTGATCTGGGCACGCTTTATCTTGCCTCCGAGAGTCTTGGGCAATTCCTTGACATATTCGACTATTCTGGGATATTTATAGGGGGCTGTGTTATGTTTAACATGATTTTGGAGCTCTTTTGTAAGCTCATCACTCGGTTCATATCCCTTGGCAAGAACAACCGTTGCTTTAACAACCTGCCCTCTTATGGGATCGGGTGCGGCTGTGATCGCGCACTCTACGACCGCGGGATGTGTGATGAGAGCGCTTTCTACCTCAAAGGGACCGATGCGGTATCCGGAACACTTGATAACATCGTCATGGCGACCTACAAACCAGAAATAGCCGTCGCTGTCACGCCAAGCAACATCCTTAAGGTTATATACCCCGGATCCGATAGCTTCCTTTGTGAGTTCTTCACTTCTGTAATATCCCACAAAAAGACCAACGGGATATTCCTTGTCGAGACCCCTAATAGTGATCTCGCCCTCCTGTCCGTCTTCAGCTTCATGATCTTCACTGTTCCAGAGCCTGATATCATAAACAGGCGAAGGCTTTCCCATCGAACCGGCCTTGGGTTCGAACCAGGGGTAGTTCGCAACAAGGACGGTACCTTCGGTCTGACCGAAGCCTTCGGCGATCGTATGACCCGTGAATGAACGCCACTTGTTCACAACTTCGGGGTTAAGAGGTTCCCCGGCAGTACACCAGCGTTCAACGCTTGAAAGGTCGTAAGCCGCAACATCTTCCTGAAGCATAAACCTGTACATCGTGGGAGGAGCACAGAACGTAGTAAGCCTGTAATTCTGTATTTTTTCAAGAAGCCTCGTGGGAATAAATTTCTTCATATCATAGCAAAATACAGTCGCTCCGCAGATCCACTGACCGTAGATCTTACCCCAGCCGAATTTTGCCCAGCCCGAATCCGAAACGCTCATGTGGAGCTTGTTTTCCTGAACGCACTGCCAGTAACCGGCTGTAACGATGTGCCCGAGGGGATGTATGTAATTATGGCATACCATCTTGGGCATACCCGTCGTACCCGATGTAAAATAGATCTGCATGATGTCGCTGTTGTGGGTGGCCTGATCGCCTATCGGACGTTCAAAAACATCGCTTGCGTCCCTCATGCCGTCGTGAAGGTTGAGCCATCCCTTTCTGTGTCCGTTTGCGAGCATGATGTGTTTTACGCTCGGAGATTTTTCACTGGCTTTTTCTATCTGCTCAACGACAAAATCATCATCGAGGCCGATAAACATCTCGATATCGGCAGCCTGCGCTCTGTACACAAGGTCATGCTCGGTAAGCTGCAGTGTACCCGGAATTATGATAACACCCAGCTTAATAAGCGCCGTTGCGCAGATCCAGTACTCGTAACGTCTTCTGAGGATCATCATGACAACGCTGCCCTTTTTGAGACCAAGGGATTTAAAATAATTGGCAGCCTTATTTGAAAGTCTGCTCATGTCAGCAAATGTGAATGTTCTTTCCTCACCCTCGTCATCACACCATACGAGAGCCCTGTTTTCAGGCTTCTCTTTGGCCCAACCGTCCACTATATCAAAGCCGAAATTAAAATCCTCGGGGATATTGACTTTATAATTGGCTTTAAAATCTTCATATGAATCAAATTTTATGCGTGGTAAAAATTTCTCTAACATCATCCTCATCCTTTCCATTCCTATGGTAAAAAGACCGCAAAACACCTGCCGGTTTGATACCGCAAGCATTCTCCCGATCCGGTGTGTTCCTCAAACGCCCTGTAAAGCTGCGCCGGAGTAAATGCGCAGTCCTCTGCCCAGGGCCTTCACACCTCGCTGATCACCGTAAGGAAAGTCGAGGGCTTGTCGCATCCGCACCTCTGTCCGTGAGGGATCATTGGATTAAAATACACGCTGTCGCCCGCTTCGAGCGTGAGCTCTTTATCGCCGATCGTAACGATTATTGTTCCCTCCGTGACATAATTGAATTCCTCACCCTTGTGAGAAACAAGATCGGCTGTCTTGTCCGAAGGATCAATGGTCACAAGAAGGGGTTGCATGATCTTCTTCGGAAAACGGAATGCAAGATCCTTAAAAATATATCCGGGATATCTGTCGATAAACTGACCCTTGCCCGCGCGGACGACGTGATACTTATCAAGCTTTGCCGATTCTCCGGTGAGGATCTCGGCAAAATCCACATGACATTTCTTTGAAATATCGTAAATCACGCTGATGGGAATATTCTTCCCCGATGATTCGTATTCGGCATAAACAGCCCTGTCTATGCCCAGTTCATCGGCAAATTCGTCCCGCGAAAAACCACAGGCATCCCTCAGTCCGCTGATGCGTTCAGCAATCTCTCTGATCTCGTCATCCATAATTCTCTGTAACCTCTGCTTCTTTTTGTCTTGATCTGCCCCGATATAACCGATCAAAAAACGACCTTTATACCGGGTGAATTTCTATCAACGCATTATAACGCAACACATTTTATTATTCAAGAGCCATGTAGCGCACTGCGGGTGTATTCAATACCGGCATTCCACAAAAGCCAGGATGTGTATCCGGCATCATAGACCGCCTCTATCTGATCCCTGACTTCCTTCTGTCCGTAATCGAGATGGTACTTCACCCACGTAGCCGTAAAATCCTGAAGCCAGGGTCTTACATCCGCCTTATTGCCGTCCGGATCGATCATGTAGAGGATTCTGTTCGTATCAAGAAGTGCATGATTCACAAGCTCATAAGGGTGCATATCGGGATGGTCAAGGTTGTAATATCCGTCCGCGTAGTGGGACGGGTAGATCATCGGACATATATAATCAAGGTATTGCGCCATCCTGAAGAAACTCTGTCCTACGATCTTGGCATCGACGGTACTTGTGATGATGGCGCCGTAAACGTCGCACGAAACAAATGCGCCCATAGGCTTGAGTTCTTCACATATTCGCTTGATACCGTCTGTGATCGCATCAATCCTCGTCCTCTCGCCGGCATCCTCCGAGAAATCCACCTGATCCATGCCCTTTCCGGTTGAAAAACGTATGTAATCGAAATTGATCTCGTCAAATCCGATATTCACGCATTCCTTGGCAATCTCAATTAGGTAATCCCAGACACCTTCCTTGAAAGGATTGAGCCACATCCTTCCGGTACTGTCCTTAAACATCGTCCCGTCCTTTTTTTTGACCGCAAGCTCGGGATGCGCCTTCGCGTATTTGGGATCCATCATCGACACTATCCTCGCCACGGCATAAATGCCTTTTTCTTTAAGCTTTCGGATCGTCGTTTCAATATCGGGGATTGTCGACGTAAGCGCGCCGACCTCCCGCGCCTTATCACTGTTCATATGGAACATTATGTACCCGTCATCGGTTTTTACGTCGATGACCATCGTATTGAGTTCAGTCGATTCGACAAGCTCAACAGCCTTGTCAAATCTCGATGTCATGTATGCCGCCGAAACATATATTCCTTTTGCGGTGACTCTCGGTCTTTCATCCTTAAAATCTCCCATCCACAAATTTTCTTCGGGATGATATACAGAATCTTTTTCGTCAACTTGAGCAGTATCTTCCGGGCTGTGCCAAAGACCGTAGACTCCCGTCTGCTCGAGCGCTCCGTCGTCCTGCATCGATTCCGCCACGCTCACGGAATCGGGCGTTGCTGTCAAACTGTTGTCCTGTTCGTCAATTATCTCATAATAATATGAAGAAACGAAAAAAACCGCGAGTCCCGCCGCCCCGGCAACAAGCATCACGATTATTGCCGCAATGACCGTCTTTTTTCCCGCAGTACGTCTCCTGCTATGACGACCGTAATCAATGTAATCATTTTTCATAAAACAATTCTTTATCTCCTGGGATCGGTAATCTGCCAATCGGGAATATATTCGTCTTCATCAACGGTCATTCCGTGTTCTGTCATGACAAGACGCCTTTCAAGCCTTAACATAATATCGACCACATCGGGATCAAACATTTTACCGGACTGCGCTTTAATGGCCTTCAGGGCTGCTTTTTTGCTGTACGGCTTTTTATACAGTCTCGGTGCCGTGAGAGCGTCAAACACATCACATATTTCTACTATCCTTGCGGGAAGCGGAAGATCCCTGCTGCCCTTGTTCTCGTCCCATTTCTTGTGATGATTAGCAACAATATCCTTTGCCATCCGCAGAAAAATGTTCATGCCCGAACCGTTGTCGGAAAGAGATTCGACGATCTTCAATCCCGCCTCGCAATGTCTGTTCATGATCTCGATCTCTTTATTCCCGAGCCTGCCCTTTTTCATGATTATCTTCTCCGGTACGGCAAGCTTGCCGACATCATGCAGTCTGGCAGCGATCCCTATCATTTCGATATAATTGGTTGAGATTACCTTTTCATATTTGGGAGTCAGCGACAGACCCGTTGCTATCAGCCTGCTGTTTGCCGCAATATTATCCGAATGTTTGTAATTCTCCGGAATATCTCTGTTTTCACACAGATTTGCAAGACATGTGATAAGATTGATCCGTTCCGTCTCAAGCTGCTGAAGTTGCTTGTTTACAAGGATATTGAGCTTCTGGTTCCTTATATACAGATTCTTCTGCATATGATATTCCTTTAGATGCGTATTGATGCGCATCAGGACTTCAAGGTTCTCGAACGGCTTGGTGATAAAATCAACGCCTCCACATTCAAAGCCTCTGATACGATCCTTCGGATTTGTAAGCCCGGATATAAAGATAACGGGTATGTTTCTGGTACGTATGTCTTTTTTCAGGATCCGACAATAATCAAAGCCGTTCATGTCAGGCATTGTGACATCAAGAAGAATGATGCTCGGAAGTTCGGCATCAATTGCTCTCATAGCGTAGTCAACGCTCTTCACGGGGCGGGCGATATAGCCCTCGTTACGGATTATTTCGGAGAGCGTGATCAGGTTTGACGTAACATCATCGATAAGAAGCACATTATCCTTCTCTACTCGTTTGAATTCCATAATAGTCTCCCAATTTCTTCCGTCTCTAAAAGCACTTCCTCAGTCTTCTCTTTTCTCGTGTTAAGGACAAGCGCAAACGCCTTTCTCGTAAGCTCCGGATAATAGTTGGCAACAAGTTGTTTGAGCGTCGTGGCAAAGCCTTCTGCCTTTTCCCACGCACCGAGTTCCGCGCAAATCGAGAGCTTTTCGATGCAATCCTTCATCTCCTTATTGTCCGCTTCTTCCTTCGGCACACTCAGCTGGAAATCCTTTCCGGTTCCTGTAAGCGTCGAGAATGAACCTGCTGTGCCGCTGCCGGGATTTCCGAGCAACTCATCCTCTTCCGATTCGGTCTCCTGTGTCATGGCACTTCCGAACACGTGCGAGTACTCGGATTTGCCCTGAGGGAAGTTGATCAGATCGCCGCGTTTACCTCCGAGCTTCAGCCTTACCGAGAAAGAAAAAGTACTGCCCTTTCCTTTTTCACTTTCAACGTTTATGGTCCCGCCCATCATCGATACAAACTGTCTTGTGATCGAAAGCCCGAGTCCCGTACCTCCGTACCTTCTTGTAATAGATCCGTCAACCTGCGAAAAGCTCTTGAAAAGCTTGTCCTTTTCCTCCGGAGAAATACCGATCCCCGTATCAATGACCATGAAAAGCAGTTCGACATAATCCTTGTCGGACCTGGTCGCGGCAAGATCGAGTCCGACATATCCGTTGCTTGTAAATTTGATCGCGTTTGAAAACAGATTGCTCAAGATCTGACCCAATCTGAGTTCATCGCCGATGACCGAATCGGGGACTTTCCCCACGATGTTGATCATGACCTTAAGTCCCTTTTCGACCGCCTTTGATATCTGAAGTCTCAAAACATCGTTGATGACGTTTGTCAGGCTGATCTCCCTTTCCTCGAGAGTGATCTTTCCTGCCTCTATCTTTGCATAATCAAGTATATCGTTAATGATCTTCGTCATATTGTCACAGCTGTGAAGCACTATTTTCACACACTCCTGCTGTTCGACGTTGAGCGGTGTCCTGTTAAGGTCTTCGATAAGTCCCTTTATACCGTTTATCGGGGTCCTCAACTCATGAGTGATATTCGCGGTGAACTGGTCCTTCATGCGGGTTGCTTCCTCCGCATCGGCGACTATCTTCTTGTTCGCACGTTCATCATCGTAATGCTGCTGGTCATTGATCGCATAAGCAACATAAAGATCGGAATCGTCGTCAAGCTTTTTGATCGTAAGCCTCACGGGGTAACATGTATTGTTACTGCGATATGCAAATGTACGCCTGTCCCTGATCGTGCGATTCGACCAAAAGATGCCCTTCTCTTCTTTGGAATGGATCATCCTGGGGAATATCGCCGATATGTTCACATCATCAAACGATTTGTATTCAAGCTCTGCAGCGGCCGCATCGTTGTGATATGAGATCCTTCCGCTCAGATCAAACAAAAAGACAGCCTCACCGACACCGTCCAGCAGCTTCTTAAATGTATCCACTTCCTGTTTCACGGTTCACCTGTCCTTTCCCGTCAGAACGGATCTTATATCACCTGATTCCGGGACACTCCCCGGTATCCTCTTTTCCGCTCTGCCGTCACGCCTGAGTTTTTATTATACTTCACCCTTCATATATAGTAAAGGGTAGGAGCTTTCAAATGCTTGCACTGTTTAACGTGATAAAGTATAATTATTTAACACGATTCCCGAAAGGAAAATAAAGGTATGGCCGATAACACGATCTACATTACAACACTTGGAGATTTTTCGATCAAATACAACAACAACATTGTATCCGATTCGATCAACCGTGCCTATAAACCTTGGAATTTCCTTGCATATCTTACGGTAAACAAAGAACGAAGCATTTCCTCGGGAGAGATTTCCGCTCTCGTTTGGGACGAAAAACAGGAAAGCAATACTCACGGTTCCATAAAGGTTCTTGTTCACCGTGTACGTTCTTTTCTCGCCCCCCTCAGCAAAGGTAAAGATTTTAATCCCATCACCTTCAAAAAAGGGGTTTTCACATGGAATTACGCCGACAATACGGTCATGGACTTTGAAATATTCGAGAATCTTCTTTCCGAGGCAAACGAAAACGACACGCCCGAAAGCCGTTCTTTCAGCCTTTATCAGGAAGCGCTCTCACTGTACAAAGGCGACTTTCTTCACACAAACAAATCCACATGGACAAGCACTATACGCGACAGGCTTCATACCGCCTATGTCAATGCTGTCTGCAGATTTGTCGAGCTTTGTTACAAGAGCAAAAAATACAACCTTGCCGTGTCAACCTGTGAAAGAGCACTGTATATCGAGAAAAATGATGAGAGACTCTATTATCACCTCATCAAATCCCTCTATCTCACCGGTGCCCGCAGCGAAGCATTGCAGAAGTACCATGAAACGACCGAAGTATTTTATAAGGAATTCGGCATTACTCCTTCCGACGATATCAAGCTCCTCTACAGAGAGATCACAAAGGCACTCAATGTCACGGAGAAAAGCATTCAGGTTGTTCAATCCGAACTTCAGGAATCCCTCGCCACAAAAGGAGCGTTTTTTTGCGAATATGAGATATTCAAGGACATTTACCAGCTTACCGAACGTGGCTGCAGGCGAAGCGGCGAAACAGCATTTCTTTGTCTGCTCACCCTCATTTCCGATATCGACGGGGGCGTTACGCCGACCGATACCAGACATTACAACAAATGCATGGAAGAACTCAAGCAGGTCGTCCAGGACACCTTGCGCAGGCGCGATGTCTACGCGCGCTACAGTCTGACACAGTTTGTCGTTCTCCTAAACGATGTGACAATGGAAAACGCTTCCGTCATCACCGAAAGGATCATACGCTCATATAAACGCGTACATCCCTCAAAGGATGTAAGGCTCGATTCCAAGATCGCGGCCATTGATGTCTCGATAGGTTAACGATCTCTGTTCTTCTTCGAAAGCTTTTGGTAGAGTCCTGCGAGATAAACCATCACACCGATGAAAAAGCTTGCCGAAAAAAGACCGAGTACTATCCTGTCAGCACCTTCAAAATTTATAACAGCCACCACAACAGCTGCGATGATCAGTCCCAATATGGCGATCACGCCGATAAGCGCGAGTATTCTAATCGATTTGGGTCTTTCACTCACATTATTCTCCTGGTTTTCCGGGTTCATAAATCATCTTCCTCATATGTATTGTTCTGAATAAAAGGCGTAGTGTCAATGTCATACGTAAGTCTTATGTCAGGCGTTCCGATACTCTCATAAAAGATTTTTCTGATCCTTTCAGCAATAAGGTAGCCGTTTTGTGTTGTCGAATCCATAAGAATTGCGAGATACTGGCTGCTGCTGTAATTCGTCGTGACATCACCGCTTCTTATCGCAGTTGTGATCGCGCTCTTTAAGTGTATCATCGAAGCCTCAAGCACTTCACTGTTCGCGGGTGAGCCATCCGGAGCCGTCAATGTCAGCAACAGAAGGATGATCGGACTGGCCGATCGTTTCTGGGCACGGCCGAGAAATCTGAATATCTTCTTAAAACTTTCGTATTCGACCATGAATCCGCCCGGCGTCGAATCCTTCTCCGAGACAAACTTCTTCAAATATTCGAGGTCTATCCTCGTGCTGGCAAGCGTATGCCTCATCATGCTCCCTTCATCAGAGAAAAAGTGGTAGGAATGCTTACCGTTTTCCTTGACAAGATAAAGAGCCTTATCGGCTTTGTTGTAGAGCGTGGCGAAATCCTTTCCGTCCGATTGAGCTATCGTGATACCGATGGACACCGAAATACGCTCATCGGAAACGGGATTCTTAAGTCCGTCGTCAAGACACAGAATGATCTCCTCCGCCTTGGCGGTCGCAAATTCTTTGCTTCCTCCGTCCTTGAAGAAAAGGATGAATTCATCTCCGCCGACACGGCTTATGATATCATCGTTGCGCATCATTTCCGAAAGAATAACGGAAATATTCTTAATGACAGAATCTCCCACGATATGACCGAGATTATCATTTATCTGCGAGAATCCGTCTATATCGACAAGCATAAAGCAACCGTTCGATCTCTTGTCCGAAAGATATTCGTCTATCTCATCCATCGCGTACGAGCTGCTCCACAGACCCGTCAACGGATCCCGCACATGAGTCCTGCGAGGCTTTCCCGAATACGAGGAAAGAACATCCTGCAACAGCCTCGAACTTTCCGCAGCGAGTTCTTCTTCCCTTATCACATCCGCTTCGTCACGCTTAAAATCGTCATGTGAAAGGAGTTCTATCGCTATATCGACAAGTTCGGGGTCAAATTGTGTTCCTCTTCCCCTTTCAAACTCTTTTAAAACTTCTTCTTTACTGAGTTTTACCCTAAATGCCCTGTCGCTTGTCATGGAATCGAAGGCATCCGCTATTGCGATGATCCTTGCCTCGATGGGTATGCTGCGACCCGAAAGACCGTTCGGGTAGCCCTTGCCGTCATAACGCTCATGGTGAGTCTCCGCAACTTCGGCAGCCTTCCTGATGACTGTCATGTCGGCAAGTATGTTTCTCCCCAGGGTTGTGTGTTTTTTAACGGTATCATATTCCTCGGGAGTGAGCTGACCTTTCTTGCGGATAATGCTCTCGGGTACGCCTATGTTCCCTATGTCGTGTATCAGCGCCAGATTTTGGAGATTGTAAAGATCATCATTATTCCAGCCGAGTTTCTTGGCTATCTCAACAGAGAACCATGCAACATTATTTGAATGCTCAGCCGCAAGCGGATCCTTCTTATCCACCGTGTTGGCGATCATCATCATGGATTTGAGCGAAATGCGTGCGATCTGCTTTGTCTTTTCAAGAAGCCTTCCTTCAAGATCTTTTCTCAGTGACACAAGGTCAAGCGTTCTCGCAACCCTGCTGCAGAGAGTAACCTTTTGGAAAGGCTTGGCAATATAATCAAAAGCACCCATCTCAAAGCACTTGCGTTCCGTCTCCGGATCGGCATCCGATGTAAGAAAAATAATGGGAATATTCACATGTTCAGGCATCTCCCTGATAAGCTTCAACGTCTCAAAGCCCGACATATCGGGCATATTGATATCAAGGAGTATCAGATCAACATCCCGCTTCTCAAGAAATTTGATAGCCTGCTCACCCGAAATGACCGCAAATATCTCATATTTGTCTGCAAGCATGTTTTTTGCGAGAGCGAGACTGACATTATTATCGTCAACCAACAGAATCTTTTCCATGCATTATTCCTCATTGAGACAGTGCCATTATTTGCGGATCTAACAAAGAACGCCTGACACCATTACCGAATTGACACCATATACTGAAAAAGGGACCGAAAACGCAGTTTTCAGACCCCCGGCTTTACTGTTACAAAAAAGCTCTTTATTCATTTTCCTGCTTGTAGATCAAGTAATTAACGTAGCTTCTGACCTCCTCGGCGCTCTGACTGTTGAGCTGCTGATAAAGGTTGAAAAACTCAACGATCTCCTTATCAAGAACTTCACCGACAATAGGAAGATAAGCATCGGAAACTCCGAGCAGATAGTCACACGAAACATCAAAATATTTCGAAAGTGCAATAAGCTTGTCAAAAGAAGGCTCGTTACGCTTTGATTCGTAGTTGGAAATAGCTGTGGGCTTAAGTCCGAGAATATCCGCGAGTTCACTCTGCGTGAGCTTGTTCTTCTGTCTGAGCTGCTTTAATCTAACATTAAAGTTCATATGGAAACCTCCTGAGATTTATATCAAAACGGGATGTGAAAGAGACCTTATCCCGACCTTTTTCGATTATCGCAATTATATCTCACGTTATGTAAGTTTGTCAAGAAAAAAATAACTAATTATGTACTTTTGTTTCCCGTTCTTCTTGCCTTTCGCTCTAATGACCTCTATAATTACAGTATTACGAATTATGCACATCTCTGTCATTTGACACAGATCGGTTCAGTTTCTGCTTCCTTTCGCAGTACACCAGGTTCAGTGACAGATTGCCGATCGGTATAACAACCGATCGAGCGTTACACAGGAGGGCGCACATGGATCTTTTTGAATATTCCGGCTCAATGTCACGCGAGAAGGAATCACCCCTCGCCTCACGAATGAGGCCCACTTCGCTCGATGAGATCGTAGGGCAGCAGGACATTATAGGCAAGGACAAGATGCTTTACAGGGCAATAAAGGCAGACCGGCTTAGCTCTGTCATATTTTACGGTCCTCCCGGAACCGGAAAGACGACGCTCGCTAAGGTTATAGCCAATTCCACGAGCTGTGAATTCAGGTCCATAAACGCCACCTGCGCCGGAAAAAAAGATATGGAAGAAGTGGTCGATGAGGCAAAAAAAACCTTCGGCGGGTACGGGAAACGCACCATTCTTTTCATTGACGAGATCCATCGTTTCAACAAAGGTCAGCAGGATTTTCTTCTCCCGTTTGTCGAAGACGGAACGATCGTACTTATCGGTGCAACCACGGAAAATCCCTATTTTGAGGTAAACAGCGCCTTGATCTCGCGTTCTCTCATATTTGAGCTTCATCCGCTCTCAAAAGAGGACATCAAAACGCTCATAAGCCGGGCCGTTACCGATAGATCAAAGGGTCTGGGGGGATTCAACCTTGAAATGACCGATGAAGCTCTCGATTTTATCGCCGACGCCGCAAACGGAGATGCCCGAAACGCACTTAATGCGATAGAGCTCGCTGCCCTTACTACCTCAAAAGGGGACGACGGCAAGGTGCATGTCGATCTCGGAGTCGCAGCCGAATGTATCAGAAAAAGAGCTATCAATTATGACAAAAACGGAGATTCCCACTACGACACGATTTCCGCTTTTATTAAGAGCATGAGAGGCTCGGATCCCGATGCTGCCGTTTATTATCTCGCCAGGATGCTATATGCAGGTGAGGACATCAAATTCATTGCCCGAAGGATCATGATCTGTGCCGCGGAAGATGTGTCTCTCGCAGACCCCAACGCTCTCACCGTCGCCGTCGCCGCTGCGGAAGCGGTCGAGAGGCTCGGCATGCCGGAAGCCCGGATAGTCCTTTCGGAAGCCGCCATCTATGTGGCAACCGCTCCGAAGAGTAATTCGGCAATCTGTGCAATCGACGATGCCTTAAGCGAAGTCGCAACCGGAATTACCCCGAGGGTTCCCGCCCATCTCATGGACGCTCATTACAAAGGTGCCGCAAAGCTCGGTCACGGTCTTGATTACATCTATCCGCATGACTACGACGACCACTATTATCCGCAACAATATCTGCCCGATCCTCTCGTCGGAACCCGTTTCTACCACCCGGGCAAGCTCGGACATGAAGCCGAGACCGAAATGCGGCTCCGCTCCGTAAAGAATAAATATGGCAAATAATCGCAATCGAGTAGGCTGACTCCTACTCGATGCGACGGGACATCTCGCGTACAAGTCCGCTCGATGTCCGTTCACTCAGCCGTCTGTTCACAAACAAGCTTGCTACAGACGGCCTTCGTTTATCGCAACAAAAAAGCAGGAGGGATCAACTCTCTCCTGCTTTTTATCAAATTATTCAACCCATCGGAACGTCGTCGGCAACAACATCACCGCCTTCATCCTCATTTACCTGTTCCGCGTTCTTTTTCTTTGATTTCTTTTCGTCTTCTTCCTGCCCGGTTTCCTCATCGACCGCTTCCGCACCGTCAGCCTCATCCGAAGGAACAAGATCTCCGTTTTCGTCGAGCATCATGCCGTGGGGCAGATGCTTATCGCAAAGCTCGTCCGGATGATAAACATACGGCGTATCGCTTGTGGTGATAGGGAACGGATATTCCTTCTTAAGTATCTCTTCCCATTCGGGCGGATATTCATAATTCTCATCCTTGATAAGAAGGACCACGCTCTTTCTCTTCTTCTCGGGACAATCATCACGCGCGATCTTTTTTGATTTGGTACAGATTTCAACCCTGACGTGACACGTGCATTTTTCTGTCGGAACCGTGCCCTTTGCAAAGAATTCACTTGCAATCGTCGACCCGCCTTCCGCTTCATCGCAAAGTCCGGCAACCGCAAGCTTTCCGCATTTCGTACAGATATTGGCCTTAACGATCGAATCGGGCATTTCGAATTCCTTGTCCGGAAGTTCGAGAGTCGAATGAATTTCCTCCATAATATTGCGCCACAGATCCTGCTGATAGGATTTGTTTTTCTGCTCGAAGTTGTGGTCGAATCCTGTCCATACGGCAGCTGTATAATAAGGCGAGAAACCGACAAACCAAAGGTCGTTGTTTTTTGACGCGGTACCCGTCTTGCCCGCAAGATGCATCTTGTAATTCTTAAACGCGAGCCTTGAACCGGTACCGTTCGTGATCGTATCCTCCATGGCATCGGTAAGAAGCCATGCGGTCGAAGTTTTCATAACCTGTGACGATTTGGGTTTCTTACTGATAAGCACATAACCGTCATGGTCACGTATTTCCGTGTACATGATGGGTGTGTTATAAACTCCCTTGTTTGCAATGGACGCATATGCCGCGTTAAGTTCCACGTTGTAAACACCGTCCGTAAGACCGCCGAGAGCGATGGCAAGGTTGATATCCGAATAGTACGTGCCGTCTTCCATCTTCTTCGATCTCACAAGCGTTGAGAAGCCGAGCTTCTCAAGGTATTCAAATCCAAGCGGAGCTCCGATCTGCTGAAGAGTGCGCACCGCAACAATATTAAGCGAGCTCGAGATACCTTTCCTGATGGTCTGGAGACCTCTGAAGCCGGTATTATACCAGTTGTAAACTTCCTTCGTTGTCTGCGGATAGAAGAACGGTGAGTCATCCTGCACCGATGCGAGCGTAAGGCCGGCAGCATCGATAGCCGGAAGGAAGGACGCAAGGACCTTGAATGTGGAACCCACCTGGCGGGGACTCTGTGAAGCACGGTTTAGTGTTCTGAGTCCCGTCTTGGGACCTCTTCCGCCGTAAATGGCCTTAACTTCACCGGTTGCCTGCTCGATTACCGTGAACGAGGATTGGGGTTGCTTTACTATGTCCTTGTCTTCAATATATGTCTCGCCATCCTTAACCACATGGTTACGGAATTCCTCGATCTTGGCATTCATATCGTCGATGTCAAGAAAAAGCTCATTGATTCCCGTCCTGCCGTGTTCGTGGTAATAATATCCCTGCGTGTCATTGTAATCTTTAAAATATTGCAACAGATCATTTCTGTGGTAATGTGTGATCGTGCCGTCCTCATGGTAAACCGAAAGGTTATAGGGATAAAGCTCGTAGCACGAACCCGTGGAACTTGTAAACCCAAATTCGGGGAAATTCGCATCGTCTGTATAATATTTATCCACGATGGACTGAATATGTCTGTCCTGGGTGGTATAAATGCTTATACCTCCGAAATACAGCATATGTTGCGCTTGCTCCATGGTGATGCCGAGCTCTTTTGAAAGATCTTTTGTAACCTGGTTTATAAGCTCATCGGTAAAGTATGAAAATGATGTAACAGTCGTCGACTTTTTACGGCTCGCAATGTCCATGATCCTGCCATAGACATCGTCGGCTACCGCCTCATCGTATTCGTCCTGTGTACAATATCCCTGATCCCTCATGTTTTTAAGACAGTTCAGACGTCTCTCCGCATTCTCTTCGGGATAATTGACAGGATTACGTAATGTGGGTGAATATGCTATAGGCGCAATGACCGCCGCTTCGGAAAGCGTCAGTTCACCGACACTTTTTTCAAAATACGTGTTTGCCGCAGCCTCAATTCCGTACGCGCCGTTTCCGAGATTGACAAAATTAAGATAATTTTCAAGTATCTCACCCTTGCTCATCTCATCCTCAAGCTTGATCGCAAGGAACATTTCCTGGATCTTTCGGATGATCTTATCGAGCCCGTTTTCCTCGTTACCGCCGGAAAATACCATGTTTTTCAAAAGTTGCTGCGTAATGGTACTTCCGCCGTAATTGAGTCCGCCTTCCTTAAAAACAGAAAAACCCGCACGCATGATACCTCTGATATCAATACCGCTGTGTTCGTAGAAACGCTCGTCCTCGAGCGCGACAAAGGTATGCTGTACCATCTCCGGAATCTCATCTATCGTCACGGGCACTCTGTTAGCCTGCGCGCCTGCAAAAGACTGTGCTACCGTACCGTCCGAATAATATGAAGTTGAACTGTAGCCCATCGGCGTGAGTTCTGCTATCTTAACAACCGGAGCCGTGTCGATAAGAGCGTTCACTGCTCCGAAGCCCGCCGTGATAATGCAAATCGCTGCGCCGACGATTCCTACCAGAAGAAGACGAAAGACTATGATCCAGAATTTGCTGATGAGTTTTCTCCACGGAGACTTCAGCTTCCGGGCATAGCATTTCATACCATATCTGCTGTAATCCATTTCTCTCCTCTTTGGAAGCATATTTTCGCTTCCGTTTCCTTGCCCAAAGCATGACCAAGTACAAGATTTCTTTGGAAGCGTGTTTTTCGCTTCCGTTTCCTTGCCCAAAACATGACCCCAAAAAAATCCACTATGCTGGATTATAATAATTTGTGCCCTTACATGCAATCAATTTCTTGTTACGAAATTGTTACGTATTCAAGGCAGTCAATTGCCACGCTGCCCCTTCCGGCTGTTGCTTCCCTTATGGCAGCTTCGATCCTTGGCAGCTTTTCTTCACTGCAATGAAATATGATCTTAACCGCATCCGCTTCATAAAGCGTTTCTTTTGATTCGATCCCTTCGCCCGAAAGAATACGGAGCATTCTGCTCTGACCGGCATAATCGGTAAGAGCGATCGTTCTGCACATAAGCGCTCTCTTTTTAATCACGGAGTTTGCTATTCCCTGTACAGCTGCCTCTCTGTAAGCCCGGGTGAGCCCACCGGTTCCGAGAAGAACCCCACCGAAATATCTGGTCACGACGCAACATACATTGTTCAGTCCCGCATCCTTCAGAGCTGACAATATGGGCATTCCTGCCGTGTGCGACGGTTCACCGTCGTCACTCTGTCTTTCAAGCGAATCCTCTGTCCCGATCACATAGGCATAACAGTTGTGACGCGCATCCCAGTACTTCTTCTTCAGGGCTGTGATTTTCTCCTTGGCGTCATCTTCGCTTTCTGTACAGAAAACCGTAGCGATGAATCGTGACTTTTTTTCCGTAACGGTACCGATTCCGGTCCCTTCTACCGTAAAATACTCTTTTACCACACAATCTCCTCTTCGAAAGCGTTTTTCACGCTTGCATTTCCGGGATCAGATTTTGAAAGATCATCCCGGAGTTTCTCTGGTATCACAAAACACGCTCTCTATCAGCACAAACAGCTCAAGCGCACTCCTGAAATTAACACTTTTGTCACCCTCAACCCAAGTCACCGTGCCTTGCCATGAGGCATTCTGCCTGTACAGAATGTTAACAAGAAAGGTCGCAAGTTCTCCGCTGTAGCGCCCATGATCGAAATGCTTCACATGACCGTCGCTCTTTTTCGAGCTCTTTGCTTCGACTTTCTTTTTTTCGGAAAACGTCCTGTATTCAAAGAAAGGTCGGGGATTTCCTGCCTCTTCAAGAGCTTTACCCATTTCCGAGAGCAGCCCGTTCAAGCTTTTAAAAGTAAGTGCATTTTCAAAGACGGAGACAAAAAGACGTCCCTTGAAAGTATCTGCCGAATGCTCATCAAGGCAAATACCGAATGTACCGAATTCGTTAATTCTCATTTTTCCCTCTGCTTTAATTCCTGTACATGACATGTACAATTGATTATTCTAAAGAAATAATGTATAATCTTCGCGCATCCCGTGTTCAAAAACGGTGACAGAAAAACAATTCCCATGCTTGCGCGAACACACATACAATCACAAAACGGAGTATTTATGAAAATCATAAAATCATATATGCGCAGACTTATCGCTCTGTTGCTCATTGTGCTTATCGCCATAAACACTGCCGAAGGAACCGCAGCGACAGCAAAATCATCCAAATCTGATGACTCGATCGTTTCCGAGAACGCCGAAAAATCTAAAAAAACACAAAAATCGAAAGATTCCGATGACAGCAACTCTTCCTCAGAATCTGACATTTCGGTCGGCTCCGATGACTCCGAAGAAGTATTCGAAACGGAAACCCTCAAAATGATCAATCATTTTGATTATTATGCAGACAGCGTTTCAACCCTTTCAGCAAAAGCCATGACCTCAAAAGCCATTTCCAAGGCAATCGCACAATACGGAACATTTATGGGTACTCCCGGCATGTCCGATTCGCTCTATCGTGAAGCAATGGAGCAAAAATGGGAGGATGCCACCGATCGCACCCATAAGTACGAAACCATCTCCTTCAACCTTAAGGACCGATATACCTATAACAGCATTGTAGAGATAATGAGAAAACTGTCAAGGAAAGAAGGCATAAATCTTTACAAGATCGGCAAATCAAGTCAAGGTCGCACCATGTATGCGCTCGAGATCGACATTCCCTCCGATGAAAAGAAGGATACCGTGATCATCACCGGAACGATCCATGCGCGTGAAACAGCAGGTACGACTTATATAATCAAAGAGCTTGTCGATCTTCTGCAGAACAAATCCGACAAAGCAAAGGAAACATTGAAGCGCACTCGATTTATCGCCGTTCCGTGCGTCAACCCCGATGGGCGTGATGGAGTCTGCTTTAATCAGGAAGCTTATTCCTATTCAAACGGTGATCTTTGGAAGGCTACATACGGCGGAACCGATATTAACCGCAACTTTCCGGGTCTTTCGTGGGGACAGCTTGCCAAAGGTTATGAAAAGTCAAAATTTATCAGCACTTCTCCCAAAAAGCTTTATTATCCCGGTCCGTCCGCCGGTTCGGCTCCCGAGACACGAGCCATGATGAAGCTTCTTTATCATTATATAGTCATCGAAAAAGCAGCCATAATGATCGACTACCATCAGCAAGGCAGGATAATGTACGTCGAAAAGCCCTGGACTCCCCGTGCCCAGCAGGAGCGTTGCAGCGATGCAGCCAAATTCTTCCAGGAAATCCTCAACGAAGGGCAAAAAAAATCGAGCAAAAACAAATATACGACCGTCAAGGAAGACAAGGAATACGGTCTTAACGGCGTCGGCTCCACGATGACGGATTATGCATGCTCGATTGCCAATGGCTCAAAATTCAGCCGTGCGTATGGCTTTAATGTGTATTGTTCAAGGGAGGAAGAATACCCTCTTATAATGATTCCCCGTCTCGGCAAGACAAAAAAGAAGCTTCTGACCGCTCCCAATCCGGACTTTATCACTTTCACATTCGAGATAGGCTGGGGATCCAAAGCGCTCGGTTATTCAGACAAGGCGCGATCGCTTATTGCCGAAGAGTATAAAACTTACCACTTCGACAAAGTTCTTTATGAATTGTCGGAATATGCATATAACCTGAGAAAGAATTAATCACGCGTCTTCTTCTTTTTCTGTTTTATTTCATACATGCAGTTATCGGCACGTTTAACGAGCTCTTCAAGGCTTGTGCTGTCTTCAGCGCTGTTGTTGATCACAAAACCGACACTCGCGGAGACAGCAAATTCAAGCCGATTGTCATGAGTGTAGTTTTCGAGATATTTATCGAGTGTCGAGATCCTCGTCCTCACATCCTCGTCGCTGATAAACGCACCCATAACAAGGAATTCGTCTCCGCCCATGCGCACTCTGATATCGGTATCCGCGAAAGCGGTGCATATCGCACCCGCTATTCCCTTAAGCGCCACGTCTCCCATCGCATGCCCGTATTTGTCATTTATCTTTTTAAGGTCATCAAGGTCAATGTAGACAATGTAGACTCTTCCGAAATTCTTCTCGAAGAAATTACCCGCATACGCGGCATAACCGAAACGGTTCAAAAGATCGGTGAGTGAATCCCTTACATAAAGCTTCTGGAGCTTAAGGTTTACTCCGTTGATGGCTATCCTCTGGCTTATATTCTCAAGTGCCAGTGAAATACTGTTCATGAATGTCCTGTAATTACCTGATTTAAAGAATCCTTCATCATATTCCGAGATCGTATAACCAAAGGACTGACTTCCGAAATGAAGCGGTGAAAGGATGAAGATTTTCGATTCATTCTTACTGTTCCAGTAAACAGGGAAGATTCCCTCCTCCGAACGTTTGAAATTACCGCTGACGTTACTGCTGTAGTAATTCATGCTGTCCGTAAATCCCTTCTGCTCCTTCTCAATCAAACCGTCGAAGAAAGATCTGTTGATGCAGATGGCCATCTCCTCAATCCCGAATGCCTCGCAACCCTCGCCAAAATCAAGCATAAAGCCCTCAAAGCTGTTCTTGCTGCAAAGGTTGTTACGTACAAATTCCTGGATGTTATTCATCTTCTCATTAAATTCGTTGAGAAGGATCATGTCCTGATAGTCCGCACGATAATCACGTCTCGATCTGCAGCCGCAGCTCTCGTTAAGCTTTATCCGACCCTGAATGAGCACCGACTTTTCAGAAGCTCCGCTCTTCATCATCTGAAGAAGTCTTTTTGTAGCCTCAAGTCCCGCCTTACGTCTGTTTCTGTTGATACTGGTAACTGACGGATAGAATGTCTGTCCGATATTGACATTGTCAAATCCGGTGACCGCAAAATCATTCGGAATCTCATGACCGTCTCTCATGGCCGCTTCGATATAACCGACTGCCATATAATCATTTGCACAGATAACAACATCGGGTGCCTCGAGTCCCATCCTCTTGAAATCCTGATATGCAAGAGCACCGTCCTCACGGAGGAATCTGTAGTTACGCACACGTTTGGGGTCAAGCTCCACCCCGTGAGCATCGAGACAGTCCTTAACAGCGCGAAGTCTGCTAATGTTTTCCTGATGATCCTCGGGACCTCCCACATAATTAATTACCTTTGCTTTGTGGTCAATGATCATGTGCTCCGCAAGCTTGTACATGGACGAATAATTGTCGATACCGCAGAACGCAGCGCCCTCAATCTCCTGATCGATACTGATAACGGGCTTTCCCGCGTCAATAAACGGCCGTACTATCCCTTCAACCGCGCGAACGGAGTCATTGCCGTTGAGCGCAAGGATAATACCGTCATAGCTTTTAACGTCAGGCAGCAAAAAGATCTCGCCTTCCTTCATATAGTAAGACGATGTCTGTGCCGACTCGAATGCATTAACAATATGCACTTCGGTATTAGTGCCTATTACCGCTTCTTCAACACCGTCAATAAGCTCGCTTGTGTACTTATTGTCCCAAGTGGTAGAGAACATGAGTATCTTCTGCACTGTCCGCTCCTCTCTTTTCTTTGGTTGCGATAAAATCGCAACCGTTTCCTCGCCCATACCTTCACTAAACACACATACCGTTGAAACGTCACGGCATTACATCCGGCCATTTTGTATGGTCATAATCATGAGAATTACCGTTAGCCTTCGAATAATCCATCAACTGTTCGTCGCCCCACATAAAGAAGTAGGGCTTGTCTTTTCTCGGGCACGTATCGTAGTGATACCAGCCTTCGCCCATGTCCACAAGATTCCAGTAATGCCTTGAGGTCCTGATCATATCATTTTTAAATCCGGCACGCGTAAGAAGCTCTTTCGAGGCACATGCATATACATAGCAATCGCCTCTTTCATATTCAAGACCTTCCCACGCCGCCGACAAATCATCCTTCTGCTCAAAATAATTAACATAACGGATGTTCTTTTTTGTCCATTTAAAAAGCGTTTCAAGCGCATCAATGTCGCGCGGCGCATCACCGAGCACCTTCTCGATTATTTCGTCGGCCCTGGCATCAAGCATTTCCTGTGTTATTTCTTCCCGCTCCCGCACGACCACGGTCACTTCACACGTCGCGGAGTTCCCTGCCGCATCCGTGGCGGTATAAGTAAGCGGGTATTCACCGACTTCTTTCAGATTAACCTTTGAAGAATCGATCGTAAGAACCGGTTCTTCGCCGCTGTCATCGGTAAGTACCACTCCGCCCCTATATGAAACGGTGTCACCGATATAAACAAGATGACTGCGATACTCCTTAAAAACGGGTGGTGTCGTATCGGGAAGCTTTTGCTGTTCGTCCTGTGATCCCTCTGCCGAAGCATCCGGATTTTCCCGCATGTTGTCGAAGTCTTCACCCCTGCCGACGTTCTGCCCGTCCTCAGTGTCGTCTTCCCGCTGTTCGCTCGCGGTACTTTCCGAATTTGCGGGCTGTGCAACTGTGGCACCTCCCGGTGTGCCGTTGTTCCGTGTACCGGCATCACCTTCTTCCGGGCTCACGGGAAGTAGGTTTCGGTTTTCTTCGACGCCTTCGCTCTTTGATGCTTTATCACTTATCGCAATCTGATCAGCCTCTGCCTCTTCCTTCCCTGAAGAACCGGCATTGTCATTTTCTGTCATACCGCCGTCAGAGCCGCCGGTGTCCGTTTTTTCAATTCCGTCCGTCTGAGCATCGTTCCCGGACGAACACCCTGCCAGAAAGCAGATACACAACATAAAGCAGACAAACACACGAAAAAAAGTATCCGCCCTTCTTATTTTATTAATCATTTCTTTGTGATGCAGATTACTGTCTTCCGCACCTTTCTCCTCTTTTGAACCGGCTTTATACCGATTCCGATTCCTCGACCGATACATTATCACGTATCGGACAACTTATAATCTATTCTATTATGACAGATTCACTCAAGTAATTCAAGTTAAGTAAAAGTAATAACGGTATATTCATTGTTTTGTTTATAAAATATACGATGCAAACGGATAACATCCTTTGCCATGTCATACGACCGGCTCGAATCTGAGCCTGATATCCGGAAGCTCTTCAAGAGTAAAATAATAATTCTCAGCCCAGTCTTCTCCCTGCGCAGGATCATTCTCTCCCGAAGCGGGCGGCGCAAAAATACAGAGATTCATCCTGCACGCTCCCTTAAGCCTGTTTTTATAGAATGCAGGCATAAGATCCACAAATCTCGTTCCGGGCGCCTTACGAAACCATCGCCCGTTAATCTCAAGCATAAGATTCGCCGGTATAAGCGATTCCGGAAAATTCACTTCCGCAAAGACAGGATTTTTCTCCATGTCAAGGTCGATCGCAAGCCCGTCCGAATCCTCCGAACTGCCCCAACGAAGCGTTACCGGAAGTTTTTCTGTTTTTCCCGGCTTAATGTCCGGCACAAAAAACGGATCGTTAATGATTTCCCGATAAGTGTCCATAACGGGCCAATCAATTCCGACCGATGGATCGGAAGGATCCGTAAACTCGAGTCCGAGTCGTCCGTCATCTCTGAACTGGTAGAAAGTGATCGCGCTCGCCCAATGCTCGGGATCCTTCTTGAAAAGCGTGTAAAAATCCTTCATCACCTTCGCTTGCTTAAAAGGACCCGCAACATCACCGTCCGCGTTTACTTCAGACATAACGAAGGGCTTCTTTGTTCCGTAGATCTCACAGTAACGCTTGCAGCTCATCTTTGTGAGTTCATAATTCTTCCTTGCGCTTTCAAGTCTGTGGGAATGGTTGTCCTTCTCGGCAACTTCAAAAGGCCATCCCCAGTTAAGACCGATATACCTGTCGATCGACCAGATGTCCGCAACAGCGCCGGCTTCATTAAATTCTTTTTCCATTTCCAATTCGGGAATCTTTTTGTCCATAACCGCGCCCGCGCACAGAATCAAGCGCACATTTGGCGCATATTCGGACATGATCTTCTTAAATCTCACAAAGAAATCCGCAATCTGTTGATACGATGCTCTTTTTGTAAACGAGAACCAATTACCCGTGCACTCATGATTGAGACGCAACATCATTCTTCCGAAGGGTCTCAGATCCTTCGCGATAGCGATAATGTGTTCATCACCGACGTTCGGGTCGCATGTCAACGTCAGGATAACTTCCTGACCGTGCGACCTGATGTCCCTCATGCATGTAAAAGGCTCTCCCTCGGTGTTTCCACCGATCCCGCCTCTGTAGGGGAAATAATCATCATAAGGATAGTCCCATGCAAAGGTGACCTTTTTATCGGGATAAGCTTCACTCGCTCTTTTCGGCCATGCCTCATCAAGCGGATAATAGCAGTACATGATGCTTATCGCTCTGTGCGGTCTTCCGAGCTTATTGAGAATATATCCCTGTCCGACATAAGCCCCTCTCTCGCTTCCGTCCCCGAGATCGACCGACACGGTCGCAGCCGAGAGATGCACCTTTTTTATCTTATGTATATTTTGCGCCTTTTCCGATTTTTTCGAACCCGGCGTCTTCAGCGAATCCTGTGATTTTTTTGAATCCTGCGTTTTTTGTACTTTTCCCATGTTGATTTCTCTTACGGTCCTTTTTATGTATTTGAATCATTTATTACAAATTATACTATCAGACCTAACCCGATATATCAAGAAATCCTTACGCGTGAAGCGAGAGCCACTCTATATCTTAAATACATAACACCCGGGTCCGTACTCCCATATTCTTTCTAACATAAAAAAGACTCGAGCGCGTCCGCGAAGGATTTCCAAAACGATAAAAACGCGAAGCGGTTTTGGAAATCCTTACGCGTGACAGCGAGAGCCGCTCTATATCTTAAATACATAACACCCGGGTCCGTACTCCCATATTCTTTCCAACATAAAAAAGGCTCGAGCGCGTCCGCGAAGGATTTCCAAAACGATAAAAACGCGAAGCGGTTTTGGAAATCCTTACGCGTGACAGCGAGAGCCGCTCTATCTTAATCATACAACATATTTACAGTGTAAAAATTAGATACGTCACATACGCGGCAAGCATCAGACACCCCTGTACCTTTGATGCCTTCCTCCTGATGAGCAGCGGCACGATCGCCAAAACTGTCACTCCGAGGCATACCGGGATATCGATCTGCGCGCCTTGTACGCTGACGGGAAGATTATCACCGGAAACAAGGCTGCAAAGAGGGAGAATGAGGGAAAGATCGATGATATTGGCACCGACGATATTTCCGACCGAAAGACCGTACTCCTTCTTTTTTACGGCAGTGAGCGTCGTAACAAGCTCGGGAATTGATGTTCCTATCGCCACCACCGTCACCGCGATGATCCGTTCGGGAACTTCGAGAAGCCTTGCGAAGTCGCTTCCTCCGTCAACAAGGAATCTCGACCCGATAACGATTCCGGCTGCTCCGCCGAAAAATTTTACGATGTATATGATAACTGTTTTTTTATCCTTCGGAACCTCCGCCTCTTTCTCTTTGCTTGCCGCATTGTGTTTCTTTGCAAGTCGTACGTTAACGATCATGTGGATTATAAATATCGTGATAAGAATGATCGCCGCCCATGTTGAAAGAGCTCCGTTCAAGCATCCAAGAAGAAGAACAATACCTGATGCGATAAGCATGATACACTGTAAAAGATAATCCTTAAGAGTTATCGTTATCTTCATGAAGATAAATGCGATCGCCATGATCATGGCAGTATTGGCCGTAACAGATCCAACCGCATTGCCGATTGCCATTTCATTCTTGTCCTCTATGGCAGCCATAACCGATACTATTATCTCAGGGAGAGTCGTCGCTATACTGACTATCGTCGCTCCGACAATGAAAGTCGGTATTCCTGCAGCCTTCGCCATCCAGCTCGCGGCATCAACGAAATAATCTCCGCCTTTTGCAACCAGTATTATTCCCGCAACAAGCGACAAAATTGCCCAAAACCACTCCATTATACAACTCCTCCTACATAGAAGATCTGTGTTTTTACACACAACAAAGGGAACCGAAGCACTTCGGTTCCCTTAAACAGGGCTACAAGGATTCGAACCTTGAAATGACGGAGTCAGAGTCCGTTGCCTTACCGTTTGGCGATAGCCCTTTGTTCAACCAACATGTGCCATTATATCGCAGGCAAACGAAAAACGCAAGCATTATTTTTCGTTTTTTCGTTCTGCCCGTTACCCGGCAGAACGCGGCATAAACCCCGCTCCCGATTCATGCCGGGCAAGCGACGATTTCATCGGTTTTCATACATCTTTTTGTAATATTCGCGATACTCTCCGGATACGATCTCTTCCCACCATGCCTTATTGTCCACATACCAGTGGATCGTTGATTTGATTCCGTCGGCAAATTTTGTTTTCGGAAGCCATCCGAGTTCCCCGTTGATCTTAGTGGGATCGATAGCGTACCTCAGATCATGTCCCTTACGATCCGTCACATATTTAATAAGACTCTCGGGTTTTCCGAGCTCACCGAGGATGATCTTAACAATGTCAATATTGTGCATCTCATTATGACCGCCGACATTATATATCTCGCCGTCGCGACCTTTGTGAAGGATAAGATCGACAGCCTCACAATGGTCTTCCACATAAAGCCAGTCTCTGACATTCATGCCGTTGCCGTAAACAGGGAGCTCTCTGTCGTTCATTGCGTTTATGAGCATGAGCGGAATAAGTTTTTCGGGAAACTGAAAAGGTCCGTAATTGTTCGAGCAACGACTCACTGTAACCGAAAGCCCGAAAGTCCTGTGATACGAGAGCGCGAGCAGATCAGCTCCGGCCTTCGACGCCGAATAAGGACTGCTTGCCTTAAGCGGAAGCGTCTCGACAAAGAATTTATCGGTCGCCTCAAGCGGAAGGTCTCCGTACACTTCATCCGTTCCGATCTGGTGAAAACGCCTGATCCCGAATTTTCTCGCACAGTCAAGCAGTATCTGTGTACCGAGCACATTCGTCCTGACAAAGATTCCGGGATCGGTTATCGATCTGTCAACATGCGTCTGTGCCGCAAAATTAACGACATAATCAAATCCGAATTCCTTAAAAAGCGATGTCATCGCCTCTGTATCGGTAATATCAGCCTTTCTGAACACAAAATTGCTGTTTTTTTGCGCTTCGTCCAGATTTTTTATATTTCCCGCGTATGAAAGATTATCAATCCCGACTATAAGATCGTCGGGATGCTTTTCCAGCATGTGATATACAAAATTAGTGCCGATAAATCCGGCTGCCCCGGTTACAAGATACTTCATGTTGTTATCTCCCCTGCGGTCTGTTGATTCCTTGTCCGTCGTCCCCGTTTCCGAAGCCGCTCGGGAATACAAAACCGCTCATGTCTTTTTGATTTCCGTTGTTGTTTACGGAACCCCGATTTCCTCCGGGTCTACCGTTATTAAGTCCCGAATAAGGATTTTTATTCGCGGACCATCGATATTGCGATCCTTGCATGGATATCTTGCTTGTATCGATATTTCCGGATTGGCTCGGATTCCTTCCTGCCTGACCGGCGTTTTGGAAGCCTCGACCGCGCATTCCGCCCGGCTGTCCGGGCTGTCCGGGATTACGACCGAATCCGGGCTGTCCGCCCTGCCCGCTCCTGTTCACGTGTTGGTTGTTTCCGTTCTTTTTCTTTGAAGACCTGACAAGGATAACTATCCCGGCGATAATGATAACGATGACGAGCGAGGACCCACCGATAATCCTGAACACACCCGAAACCAGCCCGGTAGCGGTTTTCACGATTCCGGAAACAAGTGAAACACCCCCGTCAACAGTTTTCTCGACAATGCTCATGCCTCCGCCGTCTTCTTCAACAACATAGGCATTCGACATATTCCTGAAAGAAGCGGGATTGCTGATTATTTTAGCGATATCGTTATAAGCCGATTCTATGCCGTCACCGATACCGCGCATGTTACCATCACGCGCTTCTTCAAATCCTTTTTTTAGAGCCGCATCCACGCTTTTCAGCTCCGCGTCGCTCATGTCCGCAAAGATCCTTCCGCTGGGATCGTGAAGATAATACTGCATGCTCTGGGTGTCTATGACCATGATGGCACCCTCATCCGAATTCAGATCAAGCCTATCAAAGAGTCTTTCGGCTGTTTTTTTCAGATCCTCCGGTGTTTGAACGGCACCGTCGGCAAATGTCTCCGTTGCTACGGCAACAACGCCGTCATCCCTGACCGCCATATTCGCGATGGTATTAACAATCGCATCGGTCTCATATGGTTCGATAACGTCCGCATTGTCAATGACGTATTGACCGCAGATCTCGGTAAGTTCCGCGAACCCCTCCTCGTCCTGGTAGTCTTTCATGACACGATGAATAGACGCGCTTTCGGGCTGAGTATAGTTCGGTTCACGAACTTTACCGATCGTTACTGCCGCAGCAACCGATAAAACCAGTGTGGCGATACCCACACCTAACTTCTTGAAAAAGTTCATCCCTTACTCCGCATTAATGAAACGGTCTTCAAGAAACCGCTTCTGATTCCTTTCTCAACGCACGACCATGCATTAAACTATAAAATCAGCCACGAAGTTCAAGAAGCTTCTGTCTGAGTTCTCCCTCGATACGACCGAGTTCCGCTTCCGCTTCCTTACGTTTCTGGCGACCTTCGTTCTGAATTCTCATAACCTCATCGAGAGTATTGATAAGATTCTCATTTGTGGTCTTGAGTGTTTCGATATCAACGATCGAGCGCTCTGCCTCCTTAGCCGTTTCAATCGTGGCCATCTTAAGAGCTTCCGAATTCCGTTTAAGAAGTTCATTGGTCATCTCGGTTACCGCTGCCTGAGCGGCTGTTGCCTGACGACCGTGCTCAATGCCGAGAGCAAGAACCATCTGCGATTTCCAAAGAGGGATCGTATTCACGATCGAGGACTGGATCTTCTCAACCATGAGAGTATCGTTATTCTGAAGAAGACGCGTCTGAGGACCGAGCTGAATGGAGATCATCCTGGTAAGCTCAAGGTCATGAATCTTCTTGTCGAATCTCTCGCAGAGGTTGGCAAGATCGTTGTATTTCTGTGCATCCTCCTGAGTTCCGGTCTCCTTAGCCTTCGCCTTCAGCGCTTCAAGCTCACCCGCACGGACCTCTTCAAGCTTCTTCTTGCCTGCGATGATGTACATAGTAAGTTCCTTGTAATATTTGAGATTGAGTTCGTACATCTGGTCGAACGTTGCGATATCCTTCATAAGGATAACCTGGTGTTCCTCAAGCTTCTCGACGATCTTGTCAACGTTGACTTCTGCCTTTGCATAAGCCGCTTTAAGCTCTTCGATATCTCTTTTTCTCTTCTGGAACCAGCCGGCGATACCCTTCTTTTCGGGCTCATCCATTGTGCGAAGCTGTACGACGAGCGAGGAAAGCGCATCTCCTATTGTCCCGAGATCCTGCGTTTTAACGTTTTTAAGCGCACTCTCGGAGAAATTGGCGATGTGCTTCTGTGCTGCGGAGCCGTATGACATAACCTGATTCGAATCCTTAATGTCGATCTGCTTGGCAAAATCCGCAACAACCTTCTTCTCTTCTTCGGTGAGCATGCTTTCATCGATCTTAACCGCATTCTTGTCGCGGTCATCCTGAGTGAGCGTCTGAACCTGTTCCGTGCTTCCCGCATCCAGTGTGAGTCCGATGGACGGAGCTTCGGGTGCTGCAACGGAAGCCGATGAAAGATCAGCAATACCGGTTTCTGCCTCTGTCGAAGGCTCAAGTGTCAATGTGGGCATCTGATTATCTGTCATACTTATTCTCTCCTTATGTCATTTGATTTTTAACAATTTCATCTTCTCCGGCCAGACCTTCCTGCGCCAGCAGACTTTCCATAACGCTTATGTCGGAAGAGATGTCCATGGCCTCATCCGAATAAAGTGCGTCGAGCTGTCTGTCAAAAGCGTCAAGCGCTTTGTCCATCATATTCTCGACCTTTCCTTTTGTTCCGTCAATGTTTATGCCCGAAATCCCCGCTTCATCCATTCTGTCATACGCATTAAGAAGCTTCAGGGTCGTGGGGAGGTAGTAATTAAAGAATCTGCGTACCTGCGACTTCTTTGAAGGATGTTCAACCACATAGCTCACGATCTTGGAGGTAACGTCCTCGAGATGTTCTATCTGCGTCGAAAGCTTCTCGTCGGGAATCGCATCATTCAGGCGCTTCATCTCGGCAATCGCCATCTCCTCATCGTCAAGCATCTTATCTATCGCGGCATCACCGGTTCTCGGTCTCTTATGCTCTGCCGGCTTCTCCTCTTTCTTTTCCGTCTCCGCGGGAGCCTCGAGCTGCTCGGTTTTTTCCTTGCCCTTTCCTGCATATCCGAGCAAAAGCATTATCCCGGATATGGCCGAAAGAATAAGGTAGTCGCTCACCTTATAAAGCGGCAGGAAGATCGACCACCCAAGCCACGTGGCAGCCGTAAGATACAAGGGAAGTACCCTCTTTTTTCTTTCTTTCTTTGCCATAGTGTCCTCTGCGCGGCACTGCATTATCTGACAGTACCGCTCCAAATTATTCTTGCATACGTAACAATTCTACATTTAACGCGTAAAAAAGGCAAGTCGTTTATCTGCGGGACCTGCCTTTTTATTTTGCTGTTTAGTCAGTATTATCCTGCGTTTTTCCCGAGTCATCGTTTTGAGGATTTCGGATAGTGAGTGTTCCGTTTTCAAACCCTACCGTAACCTTATTGTCCTTAAGGTCAAGCTTTTTAAGAAGTTTTTCGGGAATCTGAAGTCTTCCCGCCCTGTCAAGGATAACATATTCATCCTGTGTTTCCTCGTTGCCCCATGATATGGTGTCCGTACTGAACACATCCTTATACTGTTCTCTCAGGATTCTCTCGCTGCTTATTCTCCCGTCACGTATCGCGACCACTCTGTTAACCTTCTTTGACAGCCTGACGTCATGTGTGACGATCACGACGGTCACTCCCATCTCGCCGCTGAGTTTCCTGAAAATATCAAATATCTTGTCCGCTGTGTCCTTGTCTACCGAACCTGTCGGCTCGTCGGCAAGCAGGATTTTCGGATTGTTCGCAAGCGCAATGGCTATTGCCACTCTCTGCTGCTCGCCACCGGAAAGCTCTCCGAGGCGGCTTCCCTTTCTGTGACTCATGCCCACGATCTCAAGCAGATGCTCTGCCCTTTCCCGTCTGTTTTTCTCTCCCGTGAGAAGCATGGGAGTCATCACATTCTCCATCGCGCTCAGATAAGGGAAAAGATTTCTGGCGTTATTCTGCCACACAAAGCCCACCGTACTTCTTTTATAAAGCTCTTTTTGCCTGTTCGTAAGCTCAAACAGATTACGACCGTCAACAAAAAGCCTGCCCGCGCTCGGTGTATCAAGTCCGCCGAGCATGTTGAGGAATGTCGACTTACCCGAGCCGCTGTTTCCGATAATGGCAATAAGCTCGCCACGTTCCACAGTCAGATCGAGCCCCTGAAGGGCAAGCACCTCGATATCCCTCGTTTTGTAAATTTTAACCAGATTTTGAGCCAAAATCATGGGCTCGGAAGCGGTGTTATTTTCTTCGGTCACTGTTAATTCTGCGTTCTGCATCCGCATATCTCCTCTTTGGCGGCTGTGTTTGCCGCTGATTCCTCGCCAAACACATAACTATGTACAAGGGTACTCTTTAGCGGCGCTTTTTGCCGCTGATTCCTATTATTATACCGTGCGCTCTTCGTCGGTAACGAGCACTCCGTTCTCGATCGAATAGACAATATCGCCCGCAGACATAAGGCTGACATCATGTGTTGTCATCACTATCGTAACATTCTCTTTTTCGACAAGTTCCTTAAAGAGGCTTACGACATGTATGGCCGTCTGGCTGTCAAGCTCCGCGGTAGGTTCATCGGCAAATATCACGCGCGGCGAATGAGCGATCGCTCTTGCGATTGCCACACGCTGCTGCTCGCCTCCCGAAAGCTCCTGAGGCATGTGGTCTGCTCTTGCATCAAGTCCGACAAGAGAGAGGCATCTCATGACTCTCTCCTCGCGGTTTTCCTTGAAGTCCGACAGTCTCAGCGAGAATTCAACATTCTCGTAAACAGTCATGATCGGAATGAGCGATACCGACTGGAAGACAAAACCGAATTCCCTGCGGCGCAGTTCATCAATATCCGTATCGCTGCGGGAATAGATATCCTTGCCGTCAAAGATCATCGTCCCGCCGTCGGGGGCGTCAAGTCCGCCCATAATATTCATGAGCGTGGTCTTGCCCGAACCCGAAGGTCCTTTAAGGATAGCGAGAGTGTTCTCCGGCACGCTGACCGAAATATTCCTGAGCACATCGAGTTTCTCGCCGGATGCGAGCCTGAAGCTTCGCTCTATGTTTTGCGCTTTTATGATTTCCATGTGTATCCTCTTTTATGCTTTTCGGTTGTTTTTCAACCTCTTTCTACAATACCACTACTTCCCACTTTTATTGTTTTTGACTGAATTATCACGGTCATTATTTATTCTTCACAGCGGAGGCGCGCCCGTCTGTTTTTCCCAAACCTGTTGAGGACGTCAGTACTTAGTGACTGTGCTTTAGTCACTTATGTACCGCTACGTCCGAATACAGAGCGAGAGCGGGTTTGGGAGAAACATGGCGCGGCAGCCGACGCGTATTTAATATTTTTAATCTTCACCCAATTTAAGTGCTTGTGAAATCTTCATACCGGAAATCTGCCTCATCAGAACCCCCATACATACGAGAAACACTCCGAGGATCACGACCACAAGCTCAATAATGTCGCTCGGCTGCGTTATCAGTTTCATCGCAAGTACACTGTCTGCGCCCTGGTATGCGATCTGGATCATGGGGACGAAGAGCATTGATGCAACATATCCGCTCACAAGACCCGCAACGATGCAATAAAGCCCTGTGAGAGACTGCTCTATGACAAGCATTCCGGATATCTGCTTAAACGAAACACCCATCGCCCTGAAGATTCCGAACTGAAGCTGTCTGGCCCTTATCGACAGACTCCAGTACATAAGGTATCCGATCGAGCAGATGATAAGGATCGTAATAAAACTCATTGTAAGAATTCCGCTCGTTCCCGCAAAAAGCGGATCGTCATGAAGCTTCTCTGTCTTCTCGACTTTGTCGGACAGTTTTGTAATCTTCAGATCGAGTTTGTCGGCGAATTCGTAAAACGGCTCGGTATCGCCGTCAAGGTTGATCCAAACATCGTAAGGCGCAACTCCAACAGCTCCCTGTACCATCGATAGATTGGCGACGATCAGGTTGTTTTCGGACGAGGTCGGTTTACCGTCGGGACCGATCACGATCTTTGACGGCCTGTATCCCGGCCAGTTGTCAAAGACACCGTAGACGGTCGTGTTGACAAGGTGATATCCTCCGGAAGCCAGGTAAAGGTTGACCGAGAGGGTATCTCCGATTTTGAGGTTATATTTGTTCTTCATGCCCGAAGAAATGAGGACCGCATCCGGATTACGGCTCAGTACATTGAGGTAATCGTAGTAATCGTGAGGCAGGAGACCTTCTTCAAGAGGTGCCGCTTTTCCGAATTCATTTGTATTGATGCCCATAACCGAGGTGTCAAACCTTCTGCTGTCGATAAGGAACGTTGCATGCTCGTCAAGATAAACCTTTGCGACTCCCTCGCAGTCCAGCGAACCGTATTTGGCAAATTCGGGCTCATAGTAGTGTCCGGGGCCGAGGCGCGAATTGTTCATCCAGTATTCTCTGAGTTTGATGTCGGCTCCTTCGATATAATCAACGTTACGCTCGGAATTGGCAACGATTGTTCTTGCTATCGTCGTGTAGAAAAGACCGAATGAAACGGTGAGTATAAGGAAAACCATGACAAACACCTGCTTGTTTCCGGACCTTATGAGCTGCAGGAGCGACGTATATGCCGCAGGTTTCCATTTTTTCTTTCCCAACCTGTATATGATCTTTAGAAGAATCCGGTGAATCCTCACACAGATCAGACCGCTGCCGAGAATGAAAAGCGCTGCGCTCAGAAAAAGGAGCGGATCGGGCGCCTTACCGGAAAGGACTCTCATAAGGAGCTCTTCCTCACCGTTTTTGAACGAATAGTAGCCATAGATCGCCACCCCGGTAATAATTATATCAAGATATAATTTCATCCATAACGGCTTTTCCTGACGGCTTCTGCGCCTTTTTACGGCGACAATACTGGTCTTATCCTTCTTCAGGACGGGAAGGAGTGTCATGAGTATGGAAAGGAGTGCCGCGATCAGCGCGTAAATGACAGCTTCCCACGTAAATATAAGCTCCATATTCCTTCCTCCCGAAAACGAGAGGAACGCATCCGCGCGACCGAGAAGCTTGGTGATCAGCGCTCCAAGCGGAAGCCCAATGACCACTCCGACGCCCGAAACCACAAGCGATTGCATCAGATAGAGCTTAAATATCTGGAATCCGCTCGCCCCGCGGCTCTTGAGCATGGCAACCTCGCCTTCTTCAAGAGAAAGCATCTGTCTCGATATCATAAAGATGAAAGCAAGAAGCATAAGCGCGACCGGAACTTCAAGTATCAAAAGCATGACATCTATCTGTTTTTTCTTTGTCCTGAACGAATCAAGCAACGAAAGGAAATCAGAGCATTCGAGTTTTCCGTATATCTCGTCGTTATCTCTCACGATGCTTTGTGTCTTGGATATCAAGTAATCGACCCCTTCGGGTGTAACGGCTTTATAATCCGGAAGGATGTACCACTCCTCGTCAAATTGGTTCTTCTTTGCTTCTTCACCGATAAAAAGTTCCTCAAAAAGTCCGTTATCCATAAACAGATCTTTTGCATAATAAGCCGGCGTATTGTACCAGTAAAGATCCTCCGAAAGCGCATTTGTAAAGACACCCGTGATCCTTACCTTAACGGACTTGTTGTCCGATCCCTTAACCGATTCGATCTCGACCTCCTCACCGACGATAAGATCCTGCTCCACCATCAGCGTCTGCGATATGACCACCTCAATGAAGCCGTCATCCGTGATCTTGTCGGAACACATTTTTCCTGAAAGTATCTTAATATGATCTTCGAGATCGCTCATCGATGAGAGCGCAAGCTTCATCTCCGCAAACATTCCGTCATGAACGGTCATTGATTTTGCCGTCGAGGATACCATGTTCCTGTAGCAGACGCTTTCAACAATGGGCAATCCGATCTCTTCACCGAGTCCCAAGGCAAGCTTACGCATCTTTGCGGTAACACTTCTGCCCGCGTTTTTTCTTGTTCTGCCTATCGAGTGAAACATAATGGGATATTTGTTGTTTTCACGCATCGATGTTTCAAACACCTCGGTAAGCATGCTCTGCGACGAAGAGTTGCTGTAAAGCGGGTGTGATGCCGCAATTCCGGCAAGAAGGATGTTGCCTATGATAAGGCAGGCTATCATCCACTTTTTATGTACTATTCTCTGAATAACAAGGTGAAGCATCTTAAACTCCTCTGTAGGAATATTTTCCGTTATCGACTTAATTTACCCTGTCGATCTCACTTGTTTTATTTGATGATGACCGTATCCCCCTCATTGACACCGTTGATGATCCACGTGTCATCGGCATTGCTCCCGCCGGTAACAACATATTTGCGTGTTTTCTGTCCGTTAACGTCCACGAGCACGTACTGACCGTGTGAATCGTCATAAACAGCAGTATTCTTGACCATCAATGCATTCTCCATGTGAACGCGTTCGGCTTTCAGAACAATATCCTTTCGGGGATTAAACTCGGAAACAACGCTCTCGTCATCAAGAGCGATCAGGTTTTCATCGCCTACCAGAGCAGGCGGAAGCGATGTATTCAGGGATGTTACGACCATTCCGTCGGCTTCGACTTTTCTGCTTCCGTCGTTCTGAACGATTGTTGTCTTAAGTCCGTACCTGAGATATTCGGATCCTTTGTCGATCACGAGACGGGCATTGTCCGTTCTGTACATCACTCCGATAAACGCGTAAGGTTCAAGGACCATTCCTCGCCTTAACGTTTCGAGATGAGCCACAAATCCGGGGGCGATGGCAGGGATCATCGTCTGAACCTGCGCCATCCTGAGAGCGTCATATTCGCTCTGCAGGGCGTCTATCGTTTCTCTGCGCGCCTTAACCTCTTCATCGTATTCAAGCTTGAGTCTGTCGTACAGGAGCTTTGCAAGCTCGCCGTCCGGACCGCCCTTTTGGTATCTTCTGTCATAGTCGTCAAGGAGCTCTTCACATGTATATGCATATGTGCTGAGCATGTCCTCATCCTTTCGGATCTCTGCCTCAAGCTCCGCTATCCTTCCCTCATCAACCTTAACAGAGACATAACAAACGGGCTCACCGATCTCAAGCCAGTCACCGAGTTTTGCCTCAAAATGTTCAAGCGTTACAGTGCCGACACCGATCGGATTGATAAGGTTTGAATAATCATTGTAATCGGTACGGGGCATCGTCGTGAAATAGATGCTGAACGTTCCTTTTCTGACCGTGGTGGTCTTGTAAAAAGAACCGGTCTCTTCCTTTTCAAGAGCCTCAATATAGAGGTCATCGTACGCATAAGTCTCGTCGGCGCGGGCATTTTTCTGCGCGGAGGGAACGACAGTCAGCGTCACAACAGACAGGATCACCAGAAGAGAGAAAAAACGTTTTTTAGTTTTCAACATATACACTTTCTCCTTCCCGAACACCACTGATCACTTCAATCCTCGCACCGTCCGAAAGACCTGTTTCCACCTCACGTCTTTCTTTCTTCCCATCGTCACCCATTATATAAACAAAACGACCGTCCTTATCGGTATATACGGAGTTAACGGGAACCGTAAGTACATCCTCTTTTTTGTCAACAACTATGATCACCGCCGCATAATCTCCGGTTTTAACTTCGTCTCCCGGAGGCGTCACAAAATTAAATCTTGTCTTGGGACGCTTGTCCGCCGCCGAAAGTAGTGAGAGCTGTTCCTTAGAGATTGGGACATATTCGAGCGGATACTCCGTTCCGTTTATGATCGCATAATAAGACTTATACGCTGCCGACTGCTTCTCCGAAATAAACTCACATGATATGAACTTCGGAGAATCCTTGGTTGCGATAGCTGCGACCGGTGTCCCGGCCGTGATAAACGAACCGGGTGCCGTTGATGTCACCGCAACAATATGTCCGTTGCCCGGCGCAGGAATGTAGTTGTAGCCGATATCTTCGCTCTTTAGCTTTTCGTAGCGTTCTTCCTTCTGACTGAGCTTAAGATCCATAAGCGCCACTTCTTTTTCATAGGTGAATCTTTCTTCGGCGGCGTTTTCACCGTCCTTCTCCTTAAGCTTCACCTGAGCCTCAAGATAGTCGTGGCGTTTTTTGTTTTCCTTCGTGAGTTCTTCGATCTCTTCCTCAAGCTCCATGATCTCCATGAAGTCAGCACTCGTGAGCGCGGCTATCGAATCACCTTTTCCAACTTTATCGCCCGGTCTCGAGAATATTTCGAGAATATATCCGTCCGCATCAAACGAAAGGATTTCATAATCGGCTTCGATATGTGCGTCTTTTACCAGAATCTTTTCAAGATTTCCTCTCTCACAGATACCAACCTCATTTGCGAATACAGCGGGAACCAAAAGTTCCTTCTTCTCTTCCGTACTTGCACACGAAGTCAGGAGCGATACGGAAAGTGCACCGATAAGGGCCGTGGCACCCGCACGTTTTGCGACATTTGCCGCCATCCCCCAAAACTTGTCTCGTTTCATCCTATACTCTTACCCTTTCTCAGGATAACCTGTTCGTACGGAAGAAGTCCGCCTTTTATCTCAACAAGAGATGTGCCTATGATCCCGATCTCTATTTCCTTAAGTTCCCTGACTCCGTTTTCGTTAAGCTCATACACATACGCCATGTCTTCTGTTGTATGGACCGCTTCACGCGGCAGAGAAAGAACATGATCGGCTCTTTCGAGCTCGACTTTTATCGTCCCCCGCGTACTCATCTTGATGCTGTAATCGGGCTCATCGAGATCCATTATGACTCTTCCGCCCTCCGTATCCTTCTCGATAACGGTCGCATCGTAGTATTTTTCATCCGAAATATCGATCTTAACGGAATCGCCGACATTAAGAAGCTCAAATGCCGCTTCATCCCTTGAAACGAATGAGCAATGATCCGTATTTATGATCTTCATGACGGTGGCACCCTTTGAAGGACGCGAACCTATAAAGGCCTTATTGATGTTGCTGACCGTTCCGTCCATTCCGGCATACAGCATCGAGGCATTTATGATCTCTTTAAACTCTTCGTTTTCGCGCTCGGCGTTTTCCTTGTCGTTCCTGATCTTTTCAAGCTCCTGCTCAGCGTCGGACACCTTGAACTCAATCTCCTCACGTCTTCTGAGACCGATCGACCCGCCAAGCAATCCTTTATAATAATCGACAAGCTTATTTGTTTCTGAGATCAACAGTTCCGACTGCTCAATGAGATCCTCGTTGTCGCGAAGCTTCTTTTCGAGATCATCGACATTGAGCTTAGCCACAAGCTGTCCGGCCTTTACGGTATCACCGTCGGCAACATAGACATGAGTAAGTTCTCTCTTCTCGATTGAAAACGAGAGGCTTTCCTCATTAATCTGCGAGTAGAGGCAACTTATCTCCTTGCTCATTACAACATCGGCGTAATCAGTCTCGACAGTCCTGTACTCATCCGACACATCATCGGATTTTATCGTAACGGTCGGCGCTTCCGCCTCGGAACAACCCGAAAAAGCACCCGTTATCATCAGAAGGGTGCCCAGACAGGCTATCTTTTTAAGAGTCATTCGTTTCATGGTTAATAACATTCCTTTGATCGACCGGGCAGGCAAAAACCTTACCCAATGTTATGGCTCGTTTTTCAAAAATGTAGTATTAAGTATCCAAAGAGGAGGGTAAACGGATCATCCACCCTCCCCTATATTATCTTTTCCGAAAGCCGGGGGACAATAATGATCCCCCGGCTTTCACACCCTTAAAAGCATCATTCAGTTCGCACACTGTACTGCTGTGATGGCAATAACACCGACGATATCCTCTGCAAAACAACCTCTCGAAAGGTCATTGACGGGAGCGGCGATACCCTGCATAACGGGACCGTAAGCTTCTGCCTTAGCAAGACGCTGAACAAGCTTGTAGCCGATGTTTCCTGCGTCAAGGTCGGGGAATACAAGGACGTTGGCCTTGCCTGCAACAGGTGAACCCTTCGCCTTCGAAGCACCGACCTCGGGAACGATGGCAGCGTCGAGCTGGAGCTCGCCGTCGATAAGGATGTCGGGATAAGCTTCCTTTGCAAGAGCCGTAGCGTCAACAACCTTAGTAACGTCGTCATGCTTTGCGGAACCCTTTGACGAATGTGAAAGCATTGCAACACGTGCTTCCTTGCCGGTGAGCATTGTAAAGCTCTTTGCCGAAAGACCTGCGATCTCTGCAAGCTGCTCGGGATCGGGGTTCTGGTTGAGTCCGCAGTCAGCGAAAACGAAGACACCGTCGTCACCGTATGCGCAGTCCGGAACGATCATAAGGAAGAATGCCGAAGCAGACTTCACACCGGGTGCGGTCTTAAGGATCTGAAGGCAGGGACGAAGTGTGTTGGCTGTGGAGTGGCAAGCACCCGAAACAACACCGTCAGCGTCGCCCATCTTAACCATCATAACTGCAAATGTTGTGTTGTCTGTGGTGAGTGCTTCGCGTGCAAGCTCGGGTGTCATACCCTTCTTCTGACGAAGCTCTACAAGCTTGTCAATATAAGCGTTAAGCTTATCAGACTTGGTAGGATCGATGATGGTTGCTGCGGAAAGATCGAGATCCTTTCCGAGTTCCTTGATATCAGCCTCTTTGCCGAGGATAACGACCTTGGCATTTCCTTCTTTAATGGTAGTAGCTGCTGCTTCGAGCACTCTGCGGTCCTCTCCCTCGGGAAGGACGATAGTCTTAATGTTTTTTCTGGCACGTGCCTTGATCTCATCTATAAAGCTCATGATATTCTCCTTTACATTTGACGAACAATCCGTTCGTTTATATTCTTGGTTTTATCCGCATAAATCGTTTGTCACAATCTGTCGGATCTGTTTTCTCACCGAACCTGCCGGTATGCGGATCTGCCGCTCTGTCGCCGGAGCTATTATTTGCCGGTGACAACTTCCTTGGTCTCGCGTGCGATGACAAGCTCCTCGTTTGTGGGGATGACAAGTATCTTAACCTTGGAGTTCTTGCCTGTGATATCCTTAACGGGAACCTTGCAGGAATCGGTGTTCTTCTCTTTGTCCACCTCGATGCCGTACGCATCAAGACCTTCAAGGATCTGATTAATGATGAATCCGTTCCACTCGCTGATACCTGCGGTGAATACGATGCAGTCAACTCTGCCGAGAACCGCCATGTATGCGCCGACATACTTTTTGCAGTCATAAGCGAACTTGTCAAGCGCGAGCTGTGCTCTTCGACCTGCCTCGCCGCCCTTTTCAACGTTCTCACGAAGGTCACGGAAATCCGAGAATCCGCCCGAAAGTCCCTTAAGACCCGACTCCTTGTTGAGGTATGTGAGGATCTGGTTGATGTCCATGCCCTTTTGGTTTGCAAGGAACTGAACCGCCGAAGCGTCGATATCGCCGGAACGCGTGCCCATGCAGACACCTGCGAGGGGTGTGAAGCCCATGGATGTGTCCACACACTTGCCACCCTTAACGGCACTGATCGAAGAACCGTTGCCGAGGTGGCATGTGATGATGTTGAGGTCCTTAGGGTCCTTGCCAAGGTACTCGGCAGCCTTGCCAGAAACAAACTTGTGGCTTGTTCCGTGAGCGCCGTAGCGTCTTACGCTGTACTGCTTGTAATCCTCGTACTTGATGTTGTAGAGATATGCCACTTCGGGCATCGTAAGATGGAAGCTTG
>JAEEGL013259895.1_pt1 | contig 43533 bp, 38 predicted proteins | sample 9134231 | NCBI WGS metagenome assembly JAEEGL01 (sample SAMN16246548, study PRJNA631951) | gut metagenome | biome: gut microbiome; feature: rumen; material: fiber-attached | host: Bos | place: Iran: Karaj | collected 2018-10
AGCCAGCCGCCGAATGCTGCGGCATAAAACAGCACTTGCAGTATCCAGATGGCTACATACAAGTCGCCGGCCTTCATCATCACCAGTAGGACGTTGAGGGGAATGAGGGCAAATAAAGCTATCGGTGTGATAGTCCAGCGCAATACGCGATGTGACACAAACTGGAAGGCCACGACAGGATGGCGCAGGGGATTCATCATCTTCCGCAGCCACCATGAACTCTGCAGTCCACCGGCGGCTATGCGGCGTTTGCGCTTCGATTCCTCCTGGAGGTCTGCCGAGCCGTACTCCATAGCGTAGGCGTCGGATGTATAGGCAATCTTGTAGCCCTTGTCCACCATGCGCATCGACATGACAAAGTCGTCGAGCAAGGCATTCTCAGGCATGGTTTCATACATGCTGGTGCGGATGGCGTTCAGCTCGCCGGCAGCACCCATGGCTGAATAGAACTCGCTGTCCAGTCGTTTCAGGAAACTCTCATATTTCCAGTAGAGTCCTTCGCCCTCGGCGGCAATCTCGCCGGCTTTTCTGGCAATGACGCGCTTTTCGCCCGCAACGCAAGCCACTTGCGGGTCTTGGAAGCAGCGAACGATTTCGCGTACAGCCTCTTTGTTGACCATCGTGTTGGCATCGGTCATGATGGTGATGTCTGATTTCACCATGCTGATGCCGTGGTTGAGGGCAGCCGTCTTGCCCTTCCGTTCCGGCGTGAAGATGACTTCCACCTCCGGGTAACGCTTCAGCCGCTCGTTGGTCTCGTCAGTTGAGCCGTCGGTCACCCATACAACGTGAAGCTTCTCCTTGGGGTAGTCCAGTTGCAGCGTGTTGTCCATTTTCATGTCAACCACATCCTGCTCGTTGTAGGCGCAGACCATGAAGGTGACATCGGGCAACACATCGTCAGCAGGCAGGACTGTCTTGACAGCCCCGCCTTTGACGATACGTTTGATTTTCACCAGTGCCCATAGCAACAAACCATATCCGATGTAAGTGTAGAACACAAGAAATACACAAATCCAAAAGATCGTCTTGAGTGTTGCCATGGCTTCAGGTGTTTAGGAGTTTGTTTCTATTTCTTCCTGCATGTCAATGAATTGCCGGTTCTTGTCATAGAACTCATATTGCAGGAAGGCCAGTTTCTGCGACGGCACGATGCGGATGCCCATGCCGTATTTCATCTGCCACTTGAGTTTCAGCGATACGAGGCCTTGATTGATATAGGCGGCTACGTAGGGATGAACGTGCAGGTAGAATTTCCGGATGCCGATCTTATTGACCAGGCGATCAATTTTGCTCTCTAATTGGTCGGTGAAAAGGATAGACGACTTGATCTTTCCTTTTCCAAAACAGGTAGGACAGGTTTCCTCTACGTTGACATCCATAGCTGGACGGACGCGCTGACGCGTAATCTGCATCAGTCCGAATTTCGACAGCGGCAGGATGTTATGGCGTGCCCGGTCTTTCTGCATGTTCTTGCACATGCGCTCATAGAGCATCTGACGGTCCTCAGCAAGGTTCATGTCAATGAAGTCCACAACGATGATGCCGCCCATGTCGCGCAGACGGAGCTGACGTGCCAGCTCGTCGGCTGCACCGAGGTTGACTTCCAGAGCATTGGCTTCCTGGCCGTTTTCAGCACGGGTGCGGTTGCCTGAGTTGACGTCGACAACGTGCATGGCTTCTGTGTGTTGGATAATGAGATAGGCACCGCGCTTGTAGTTTACCGTGCGTCCAAAGCTGGACTTCAACTGCTTGGTAACGTTGAAATTGTCGAAGATGGGTACCGTGCCCGTGTATTTCTTCACAATTTCCTGCTTGTCGGGAGCTATCAGACTCACATAGTCCTTCACCTGCTGGAAGATGGATTCGTCGTTGACGTAGATGCCGTCATAGGTGGGGTCGAAGACGTCGCGCAGCAAAGCCACGGCTCTTCCTGTCTCCTCAAAGACCAGTTGGGGAACCTTGGTGGCTTTCTGGGCTTTTGCTATCGCGTCCTCCCAGCGCTTGACGAGGGCTTTCATCTCTTTGTCCAGTTCGGCCACACGCTTGCCTTCTGCCGAAGTACGCACAATGACGCCGAAGTTCTTGGGACGAATGCTCTGTACCAGTTGCTTTAAACGTGCTCTTTCCTCGCTTTTCTTGATTTTAGAGGATACGGAAACTTTATCATAGAAAGGCATCAGCACCATGTATCGTCCGGCAAAGCTTAGCTCACAGGTCAGGCGCGGGCCTTTCGTTGAGATAGGTTCCTTGACGACTTGAACCAACACCTCCTGTCCTTGCTTTAGCGTCGTTTGCACGCTACCGTCTTTGGGCAGGTCGGGCTGGTGTGTGGCCTTGGCGATGGGATAAAGTTTCTTCTTGTCACTTTGTACCTGTTTAAGATACTTTTCGTAAGAGCTGAATTGAGTCCCTAAGTCAAGATAGTGTAAGAATGCATCGCGTTCAGAGCCCACATCCACAAAACATGCGTTCAATCCAGGCATTAGTTTACGTACTTTACCTAGATAGATGTTTCCCACCGAAAAAGATGCCTCTCGCTTCTCATTTTGGTATTCAACCAGATCTTTGTCTTCTAGCAGGGCAATGGAAATCTCCTTCGGTTGGACGTCAATGATTACTTCACTATTCATTCTTAGTACATTTGTTTTTTAATGGAAAGGGTGTACTAATTCATCATAGATTCATTAGTACACTCCTTTCATTTCTACTCTTTAGCAAGATTTACTTGCTCTTGTGACGATTCTTGCGCAGTCTCTTCTTGCGCTTGTGAGTTGCCATCTTGTGGCCCTTCTTTTTCTTTCCGTTTGGCATAATTTGTATAAATTAAATGTTTGTTGTTTATTTCATTTTTACGATGAAGCTCTTGGCAGGTTTAAATGCGGGGAAGTCGTGAGCATCAATTACCAAGGTTGTGTTTTTGGAAATATTACGAGCAGTTTTCTTAGCACGATGTTTCACTGTAAACGTACCAAAACCACGTAAATATACATTTTCTTTTTGCTCTGCCATGCTACGACGAATCTCTTCCATGAAAGCCTCAATAGTGGCAGCAACGTCTTTCTTGGCAAGACCTGTGTCTTCAACAATTTTGTTGATAATGTCTGCTTTTGTCATCTTGATATTATCTCTATAATTGGTTACAAATGTGTTAATGTCTTATTTTCGGACTGCAAAGATACTGATTTTCAGTGGGAAACGAAAATTTATTGGCACTTTTTTTTGAAAAAAGAACTTTTCTTGATAAAGAATGCCTCATCGAGACACCTTTTTTTATAATTTAATAAGATTTTAAGCTTATCTAAGTTGCTGTAGTCTTGCGATGTATTTACCGATAATGTCAAATTCCAAATTGACAACTGTACCAATCTGTATGTCACAGAAATTAGTATGCTCAAGAGTATAAGGGATAATAGCAACGGTGAAGGTATTTGCCGTAGGGTTACAAACTGTCAGAGATACACCATTTACTGTTACAGATCCTTTGTTGACAGTAAAATAACCATTTTGAGCCATCTCTTTGTCTTCGTTGTACTCAAAAGTAAAATAGGTCGATCCGTTAGCATCTTCTTTGGCAATACAACGTGCTGTCTCATCCACATGTCCTTGGACAATATGACCATCCAGTCGTCCGTTCATTAACATCGAACGTTCTACATTGACTTTTTCGCCCACTTGCAATAGTCCAAGGTTCGAACGGTCCAGGGTCTCTTTCATAGCTGTAACGGTATAAGTGCCGTTTTCGATATTAACTACTGTTAGGCATACGCCATTATGTGCTACACTTTGATCAATCTCCAGTTCGTCAACGAATGAGCAGCGCAAGGTAAAATCAATATTCTCCCTGTCTTTCTTGATGGCAATGACGGTGGCAAATTCTTCAATAATTCCAGAAAACATGTCTTTTATGATTTATGATAGTAAAAAAGAGGGTCGTACCGAGGATGTGATGAAAACTCCTTTATTATAAGATAAGAGTGCTTCTCTGCCTTTGTAATCCACCGGCATTTCAGCTTCTTCATAGAAGATGTGGCCCGCCATTGGTAAGAGTCGGCAACTCAGTTTTCAGTGTAATTTGATGAGTATCCCTATCGAATCGATACGACCCATTGTCTCTTTCTGTTGCAAAGATACAAATATTTCTTGATATATTCTCATTAATCTTCAATTATTTCATAATCACAGATGTCAGAATTTTCATTATCTGGAGTTTCAACCTTTTCCATATCAGTGGTTTCAGGGTCAATGATCTCATCATTATCCTCTTTAGCCTTTCCTCTTTTCTTGTAGAAGTAGAAACCAAAAGCTGATGCCAGGGCTATCAGTATCAGATATACACACCAGGCAATGGGAGAGAATAGGGGATTATGTGGGACAATGACCACAATGGTACGCATGTCGTAATTGTCTGGTGACTCTAAGAGGAATGCTTTTACCTTGAAAGTGTATTCTCCTGCCGGTACGTCCGTGTAACTGGCAATGCGTGTCTTGTCAGCATTCTGCCAGTCCTCGTCATACCCTTCTAACATGTATTGGTAGTGTACACGGTGCTGCAATTGATAATTCATTGCGGCAAATCTAAAGGCAAAGACAGCATCATGTGTCGGAATGGCTACCTGATTACTTTCGGGTACATAATAATTATAGGTATTGTTCAGTCGCGGACTTTGTATTTCACCATTAAGGAAGAAGTCTGTGATCTTTAATTTTAGGAGAGACCCCTTGCTAGTCGTCAGTTTTGTACGGTCTACAGTATAGTATCCGTTTTGTGTACCAAAGAGAACGAGACCGTTCCCTGCATACATAGCGGCACCTTCAGAGCATTGGGTTTCGTCAACACCGTCTAATTGCGAGAAAGCAGTAAATATTCTCTTCTTCACATCAAAAGAGCATAGAATATGGTCTGTGGCAATCCATGCGTTATCTTTTTCGTCAAAAGTAATACTACGTATCTCTTCTGAAGGCAATCCGTCTTTTATGCCAAAATTCTCAAAAATCCATGCCCCATCGGCATCCTGTTCTATGGTGTGGCTCAATCCACCACTATTTGTTCCTACCCACATAGAACCAGATTTGTCGCATGCCAGGCAGATGATATCATTGCTCATCAGTCCCTTTTCCAGATCATTGGGCTCCTTCATCGGTTCAACGGACATCCTGTTATTGTGGAATGACATAATGAGAATGCCATCCGTGGTTCCAGCCCAGATTTTCCCATCTTTGGCAACGGCAATAGTTCTTACTTTTTGATGAGTCTCCTGCGGATATCGTTTCAATGAGTTATTGGCATGTAAAGCAATATATTTGCCAGCCTTGTTGGTCTTCAGGATATTAATACCGCCTCCGTATGTAGCTACCCAAATGTTTCCATCATGATCTTCGACGGCCATATATGCACTATTTGAACTTAATGACCACAGGTCCTTATCGTCGTGGCATATATTGAGGACGGTGTATCCGTTGCCGTTAGGAGTTATTTTATAGACTCCGTTGTCTTTATCGCAAACCCAATAGTTCCCTTTTGAGTCCATACTCATACCGTATGGACGACTAATAGGCTTTCCGTTAGAGTCATGAGTAATGGTACCGACCTGATTCCCCTTGTCATCATAGATGAAGATACATCCCCTCTTGTTACAAATGAATGTTAGTTTTCGGTTTTTGTCATAACACATGGCACGTGTCTCATTATCCAAAGGATAGTCAGTCTCTGGTACCAATAAAGTGCGTGTAATGGTGTTCTTCAGTATTTCCAACTTCTCCAGTCCGCGACGGTTCGTCGACTCCCAAATGACACCGTCATTCAATTCAAGGTGTGCATTTACTGAATTGGATAGGTTCCAGGGGTTACTGGGATCGTTATGGAAATATTCTACTTCATCCGTTTCACGGTTATAATAGCCATATCCACCATGATTCAACATCATCCACACTACGCCTAAGCACTCATTAAATTCAGCTCCACGACTGGTAAATTCCGGTACAAGGACACGTTGTTTAAAAAACTTGACTTCCCCGGTCTTTGGGTTAAGCCGATAGGCACCGTCGCTTAGGTCTGAGTACCATAGCAATCCATGACTGTCAACGAAAAGGCTGGTAACCTCGCCACTCACGTCTTTTATTAGTTTAGGCTCCTGACCATAACTGAACTGCATGATTTTTCCAGACTTTGTCCCAGCAAAGATGATATATCCATTAGTGGCAAGACGGGTGATATGCTCATCTACAAAAACTCCTTTCTTCTCCAATGACATATTCGCCATGTCAATACGATGAACTCCTTCATTGGTTCCTACCCAAAGGTCATCATGGTATCCCTCCACAATACAATTGACCGTTAGATTTCCTGTGATAATCAAATCCTGCTTCAGCCCTTCACGATCTAGGCGCAATTTATACAGCCCAATATTGTCATAGAAAACAAGAACATCATTGGTCGCGGTAACAAACGGCTTGAAAAAATACCCAACATGATAGCTGGCATGACCACCAATACCTTCCAACGGATCTTCGATACGGTCAGTCTTGCGATTAATAACAAACATACGTCCATCATACATCTTTAGCCATATATTCTGGGCTTGATCAATGATAATGTTGTCCACACGATTATGTAGTCCACGTATGCCGCTGGCATTACCAGTCTTGTAATTATAGAAATTATAACCATCGAAACGAGAAATACCATTCCAAGTTGTTATCCATACATATCCGTAGTCGTCATGATGAAGAGATGCAATAGCATTACTTGGTAGTCCATCATCTGTAGAGTAATGAGACAGAGAAGCCTGAAAATGTTGCGCTTTTATGCCTTGTGGTAAAGAAAAGACGCCCAAGATAAGCATCAGGGTATTACAAATAAGTCTTAGGTTATTAGTCATATCTTATTTCTTAGTGTGTATACAAAATCGCTGCTAAATTAATCATTTTTTTTTAGATAAACAAATTTTAGTGCTAAAACAAAAAAAGAAGTCTTGAATTTGTTGTTTCAAGACTTCTAATGGACATATTTTCGGATTTAGTATGCAAACAAGGGATAGTCTTTCATCTTCTCGTTCACGCGAGCACGAACACTAGCAATCACCTGCTCGTCCTCGGGAGCATTCAGAACTTCCTCAATCCAGGCGGCAATCTGCACCATCAGATCCTCCTTGGCACCACGGGTGGTGATGGCGGGAGTTCCCAGACGGATACCACTGGTTTGGAATGCAGAACGACTATCGAATGGCACCATGTTTTTGTTGACGGTGATGTCTGCGGCAACAAGGGCATTCTCAGCAACCTTACCGGTCAGTTCTGGATACTTCGAACGCAGGTCGACAAGCATAGAGTGGTTGTCGGTACCACCGCTGACGATGGTAAAGCCACGCTTGATGAGCTCCTCTGCCAATACGGCGGCGTTCTTCTGAACCTGTTTAGCCCACTCCTTGAACTCTGGCTGCAGAGCCTCACCGAAAGCAACAGCTTTAGCTGCAATGACATGCTCCAGAGGTCCTCCCTGCTGTCCTGGGAAAACTGCGGAGTTAAGAAGCTGTGACATCATTTTCGTCACACCTTTCGGAGTCTTGTAACCCCAGGGGTTCTCAAAGTCTTTACCCATGAGGATGATACCGCCACGTGGACCACGCAGGGTCTTGTGAGTAGTAGAGGTTACGATATGAGCATACTTCACGGGATTGTCTAGCAGACCTGCGGCAATCAGTCCGGCAGGGTGAGCCATATCGATCATCAGCAGGGCACCTACCTTGTCGGCAATTTCACGCATGCGCTTGTAATCCCACTCACGGCTATATGCACTACCTCCACCGATAATCAGTTTGGGCTTGTGCTCCAGAGCCAAACGTTCCATCTCGTCATAGTCTACACGACCAGTTTCTTTGTTCAGGTTGTAGCCAACGGGCTTATAGAGAATACCGCTGGTATTCACCAGAGAACCATGAGAAAGGTGACCGCCATGATCAAGGTTCATGCCCATGAAGGTGTCGCCAGGCTTCAGGACAGCAAGCAGCACAGCGGCATTAGCTTGAGCACCTGAGTGAGGCTGTACGTTGGCATATTCTGCACCAAACAGTCTGCAAACACGGTCGATGGCAAGTTGCTCTACCTCATCGACTACCTGACAACCGCCGTAATAGCGGTGACCAGGATATCCTTCGGCATACTTGTTGGTCAGATAGCTGCCCATCGCCTCCATTACTTGGTCGCTGACAAAGTTCTCTGAAGCAATCAGTTCGATGCCTTTTAACTGACGCTGATGCTCTTTTTCTATGAGCTCGAAAATAGTGTTGTCTCTTTTCATTGTTTATTTATTTTGTATGTTATGATATTCTTTATCCGTTCATAGCCAGCAAGAACTCTTCGTTGGAGTGTGTCTGTACCAGTCTGTCGCGTACGGTATTCATAGCCTCGATAGGATTCATCTCTGCAATAAATTTGCGGATAATCCACATGCGGTTGAGTGTCGTCTGATCCTGCAATAGGTCATCACGACGAGTAGAGGATTGTACAAGGTTGACTGCAGGATAGACACGTTTGTTGGCAAGCATGCGATCGAGTTGCAACTCAGAGTTGCCGGTACCCTTGAACTCCTCGAAGATTACCTCGTCCATCTTAGAACCTGTGTCTGTCAGTGCGGTAGCGATAATGGTCAGTGATCCTCCATTCTCAATATTGCGGGCTGCACCGAAGAAACGCTTGGGCTTCTGTAGCGCATTGGCATCTACACCACCTGTCAATACCTTTCCGGATGCAGGGGCTACAGTATTGTATGCACGTGCCAGACGAGTAATCGAGTCAAGGAAAATCACAACGTCGTGGCCGCATTCAACCATACGTTTTGCCTTCTCCAGCACAATACCAGCAATCTTTACATGACGGTCTGCAGGCTCGTCGAAAGTAGAGGCGATCACCTCTGCGTTCACGGTACGTGCCATATCCGTCACCTCCTCTGGGCGCTCGTCGATGAGCAGCATCATAATATAGGCCTCAGGATGATTGGCGGCAATCGCATTGGCGATATCCTTCATGAGGATAGTTTTACCCGTCTTCGGCTGTGCGACAATCAGTGCACGCTGTCCTTTACCGATAGGAGAGAAAAGGTCAACGATGCGTACTGAGGGATTTGTTGTTGCAGCATCACCGCAAAGTGTAAACTTCTCGTCTGGGAAAAGTGGGGTGAGGTGTTCGAAACTAACTCGGTCACGCACTTCCTGAGGCAGGCGTCCGTTGATGGTCTTCACTTCTGTCAATGCGAAATATTTCTCATTGTCATGGGGAGGACGGACAGTGCATTCAACCACGTCACCTGTTTTTAGACCATATTTCTTAACTTGCTGTGGACTGACATAGATGTCGTCTGGTGACGAGAGATAATTATAGTCACTGGAACGTAGGAATCCGTAGCCGTCTTGCAACATCTCCAACACACCATTGCCATCAATTAGGTCGGCAAAGTCGTATTTCTCTGTTATAACATTATTGTTCTTGGCTGGAGCATAGTTGTTGTGTTCAGGTATCGCAAGGGCTGCATTGCCCTGTGACATCGGACGGTCAAAGATGTCAAGTGTAGGAAATGCCTCGCCATCCTCAATGGGTAGGTCGACTACCACCATGAAATCAGTACCGTCACCAGGGTCACCTTCCCATGCACCTTCGGAATTGATAACAGAAAGATTTTCCTGCTGGTGTTGCGCCATTTTATTCTGTAGCTCCTCAATAGCTTTAGGGTCGATAATCTCTTCTGTAGTCTGCTCTGCTTCAGGAACGATTTCTGTTTCTGTACTTTGCTCAACTTCAGCAACCTTTTCTTGTGTTTCTTCTGCCTTATCTTCAGTAGCAGCTTCACGGGCAGCAATCTCTTCCTGTTCCTTTTTCGACTTACGACCGCGTTTCTTTGGTGCAGGCTTCTCTTCTATAGGTGTCTCAGCTTTCTGTTCTTCCTGTTGTTTGGCTTCCTCTTCCTCTGCCTCAGCAAACAGAGAGTCGAGTGAAGGCTTCTTCTCTTTGGTCTTCTTTGTTGTATTCGCATCAAGGTTCTCGCCATCAGTACCGTTAACGGTATATACTTTATCATTATCCTTTTTGGCTATTCTTGTGCGTTTACGTTTGGTTGTTCCACCATTGGCAGCCGAATCCTCAGCAGCCTTGTCAAGTATGGCATAGATGACAGACTCCAGTTCGTCGTTTTGCGATACTTTAACACCAAGGTTGCTGGCAATCTCCATCAACTGGGGAATGTCCATTTGTTCTAATTCATTCTTCGTATACATATACTATAATCTGTATTCGTTTTTAAAATCAATACTAAAAAAATCGGGGAAATGCTTCACGAAGGGAAGCACCTTGATTGAAAAATGAACCCGTCCGTAAGGACAGCATTCGAAAATTCGAGTGCAAATTTACACATAAATATTCGAACCGCCAAAGAATTTTCTTACTTTTTGCAAGAAGTCTTAGCGAATACTATCCTTCATGATGAAGTAGCCGATGCGGTGGGTGTATCCTTTGGTACTGAGGGTGCGTAACTCGTAGATACCACTGGGAAGGTCGGTGAGGTATATATCTGCTGCAAAGGGTTTGGTGCAGATAAGTGTTCCTTGCATCGAGTAGATAGCCATATAGTCTGACTGTGGAATCTCGCTAAAGTTTGGGAGGAAAAGGCTATATCCGTCGTTGGGAATCAGGTTGCTGGGAGAGAACTGCTGGTTGCTGGCTGTTGACTGCAGACTGCTGGCAATACTCTCTTTACCGTAGCGGTTGACGGCTGTAACGGCATAGTAAAGTGGGGCATCATTGGCATTCCGATGGACGGACAGGTGTTGCTGCATCTGTCTGGTGGCAATGAGGTTGCGGGCATCTGTAATGTCAACGGGCTGTGACGTAGAAGCATAGACATTATAGGTGAGGTAGTCGCCGTTACTCGTGTCTGTAGCTCCACTCCAACGAATATTGTCACCGTTGGTAGTACGTTCCACTTCAATAGTCGGAGCAGTTGGTGATGGCTGATTAGTCGCCATCGGTGGAACGACGGCAGGGTAGCTGTCAAAATCGCATACGAAATCATAGAGCCCTTTGGTGTTATTGGTTAGGAAACGGCTACGGAAATAGCAATGTCCCAATCCTAACTGACGGGCTACGTTCATCTGTCGCTCAATGGCATTTAGTGACCAGTTTCCCTCGCTGCGGATGAGACGGTAGATACCTAATCCGGCAGCAATCTCACGACCATAGCGGTTCTCGCTCCAGTTAGCGGCGAAGGGATAGTAGTGCTTTCCATCGTAATACATCATGGGATAGAGTTGGTCCATCAGTCCGTCACGTAACCATCCTTGGGCATCCTGACATACCTTGTTATAGGCATTCCAGCCCCCAGAGGGGAATCGGGCGAGGTCGTCGAACTTGCCCAAGGGAGAACAGCTTATCTTGACCCAAGGCTTCAAACCCTTCACTCTTTTGTTTATTTCGCGGACAATACGGGTGATGTTTTCCCGTGCCTGTTGTTTGGAGATACGGGAAGGAAGATTCTCTGGGTATCTGATATAGTCGAGATGGATGCCGTCAATGTCATATCGACTCGTAATCTCTTCGCAGATGTTGGCTATATAATTTGCTGTTCGGGGGTCTTCCGGATTCATGCAGGCTTCTTCACCAAAATGCTTCATCAGTTCTGGATGACGCTGGCGAAGATGCTTTGCCCCATAGCTGTTCCACTTGCCTGAAGGTACGGTGACTACCCACGCATGAAGTTCCATACCTCGTTTGTGTGCTTCCTGAATGGCATATTGTAATGGATCATAGTTGGGCGCTGTTCCGAAACGACCGCTGATACAGCCGTCCCAAGGTTCGTAGTCGGAAGGGTAGGTGACGGTTCCTCGGATACGTGCCTGAAAGAGGATGGTGTTGACGTTGGCTTTCTTCAGCTTGTCGAGAATTGTGCAAAGTTCTTGCTTCTGTTGTCGTTCTGCGGTGGCAGACGTCCCTTTTGTGGTGGGCCAGTCTAGTCCCTCCAACGTTGTGAGCCATACAGCCCGTAGTTCTTGTTTCGGCTGTGCACCAATGGTGAGTACGGCACACATATATAATATAATAAAAATATATCGTTTCATCTTGTCTTTTTATTTTGGCTGCAAAATTACTAAAAATAAAAAAATAATGTGTACCTTTGCAGGAAGAATTTAAAACTTAACATAAAAATGATATCATTTACATTGAGTTTAGTGGCTCTGATATTGGGCTATTTCTTTTATGGTCGTCTCGTGGAACGTATTGTCCGTCCTGACGATCGTTTGACTCCGGCTATAGCAAAGGCTGACGGTATTGACTATATCGTGCTTCCTAACTGGAAAATCTTTATGATTCAATTTCTGAACATTGCTGGCACAGGACCAATTTTCGGCGCCATCATGGGTGCCAAGTTCGGGCCAGTCGCCTATCTGTGGATTGTGTTGGGTTGTATCTTTGCAGGTGCCACTCACGACTATCTGTCGGGTATGCTTTCTATGCGTAATGAGGGTGCTGGACTACCTGAGTTGATAGGTAAATATTTGGGTAAGACAACGAAGAGTATCATGCTGGTTTTCACCGTGTTATTGTTGATTATGGTGGGAACGGTATTCGTATATAGCCCAGCGGAGATTTTACATTCCATTGGCGGTGACACCATCATGTGGGTGGGTATCATTTTCTGTTATTACATCATTGCTACGATGCTGCCTATCGATAAGATTATAGGTAAGATATATCCGCTTTTTGCTTTCTCGCTATTGTTTATGGCGGCTGCCTTGATGGTAGTCCTGTTTGTGAAGATGCCGGATATCCCCGAATTGTGGACCCATTTATATAATATGGGTGCTGAGGCTCAGCCCGAGAAGTGGAAAGATGCCATCTTCCCTGCTTTGTTCATCACCATCGCCTGTGGAGCCATCAGCGGTTTCCACGCTACGCAGAGTCCTTTGATGGCTCGTTGCGTGAAGAGTGAGCATATGGGACGCCCCATCTTTTACGGAGCCATGATTACCGAGGGTATTGTTGCTTTGATATGGGCAACGGTAGCTTCTTATTTCTTCTATGCCGAGCCTGCTCCTGGTTATCAGTTGATAGAGGCAGCTAAGAGCACAGGTTTCTACACCTCTGCTCCGGCCGTTGTGAATATTATCTGTAACGACTGGCTGGGTATCTTTGGAGGTATTCTTGCTATGTTGGGTGTGGTAGCAGCTCCGATAACCAGTGGTGATACTGCCTTCCGTTCAGCCCGTCTGATAGTTGCCGAGTGGTTGAAGATGAACCAGCGCCCCATTCCGAAGCGTCTAGCCATCTGCATCCCGTTGTTTGCTGCTTCCATCATCATGCTCATCTGGCAGATTGAGAATCCCGATGGCTTCAACACCATTTGGCAGTATTTCGGTTTCTCCAATCAGGCACTGTCGGTATTTACCCTCTGGGCTGTTACCGTCTATCTGGTTCGCGAGCAGAAGTGTTATTGGATTACACTCATCCCAGCCTTGTTCATGACTACCGTCTGCTCCACGTTCTTCTTCATTTCCAAGCAGACACTCCACCTGCCTGGTTCGGTAGGTTATCCCTTGGGTATCGTCAGCCTCGTTGTAGCCTGCGTATGGTTCAGCATCTGGCTGCGTCGTGAGAAAATAAAGATGAAAGATTAAAATTTTATTTCTTAAATTTAAACGATTATGAAAAAATTAGGTTTTTTATTGGTAGCCCTTGTGGTTTCTATGACAGCTAGTGCACAGTTTGAAAAAGGTAAGGCATATCTTGGTGCCTCTCTCTCTGGTATTGACATCAGCAGTCAGGCTAAGAAGTTTCATTTCGGTCTGAATGTAAAAGCAGGCTATCTCTTTATGGATAATCTGATGGCAACGGCTCAGGTTGGTTATGAGCATCTGGAAGATACCCCTGATGTGTTTACTTTGGGTGTCGGTGGACGCTATTACATTATCCAGAACGGTCTCTATCTGGGTGCCAGCCTGAAATACAAGCACGCTGATGAGTATAACGACTTCCTGCCAGGTGTACAGGTGGGTTATGCCTTCTTCCTCAGCCGCACGGTGACAATTGAGCCGGAACTGTATATCGATTTCTCCACGAAGAAGTTCGAAAACTCTTGCTTCGGATTAGGCATCGGCGTTGGTGTATATCTGTTCAAGGATCAGTATAAGCTGAAGAAGTAAGAATTAGCAGATAAGGAGGTCATATTATGTTAAGTGTAGAAGAATTAGTCGATCGTCTCATCGACCTCTCATTCGCAGAGGATATCGGTGATGGTGACCATACCACGCTCTGCTGTATTCCTGAAGATGCAATGGGTAAGTCTCACCTGCTCATCAAGGAAGACGGTATCCTTGCTGGCGTGGAGATTGCTAAAGAGGTGTTCCGCCGCTTCGACCCGGATATGAAGGTAGAGGTGCTGATGCAGGATGGTACGAAAGTGAAGAAGGGTGACATTGCGATGATCGTTACGGGTAAAGTTCGTTCTTTGCTCCAGACCGAGCGCCTGATGCTGAACATTATGCAGCGTATGAGTGGTATCGCCACGATGACCAACCGCTATGTGGAACGTCTGAAAGGGACGAATACCCGTGTGTTGGATACCCGCAAGACCACTCCTGGTATGCGTATGCTGGAGAAGCAGGCTGTGAAGATTGGCGGTGGTGTGAACCATCGTATCGGACTGTTTGACATGATTCTTTTGAAAGACAATCATGTTGACTTCGCTGGCGGTATCGTCAATGCCATCGACCGTTGTCACAAGTATCTCGAGGAGAAGGGACTGAAACTGAAGATTGAGATTGAAGTCCGTTCCTTCGACGAGTTGCAACAGGTGTTGGATCATGGCGGTGTTGACCGCATCATGCTCGACAACTTCTCTGTGCCTGATACGAAGAAGGCTGTCGACCTGATTGCTCATCGCTATGAGACGGAGTCCAGTGGCGGTATTACGTTTGATACCATCCGCGACTATGCCGAACAAGGTGTCGACTTCATCTCCGTAGGTGCTTTGACGCATTCGGTCAAAGGCCTTGACATGAGTTTTAAGGCATGTTGAGGAGTCTGACTGTTAGCTTGGGGTTACTGACTGTTGGCTGTCTGCCGCTTATGGCGGACGGTCAGCAGTCTAAAGTTTTCTATGCCTCACCGGTTGACTACCAGATTACGCTGGCGGGTAACTTCGGTGAGCCGCGTCCCAATCATTTTCATGGCGGGATAGATGTCAAGACCGACAATGTGGAAGGTAAGCACATCTATTCCATCGGCGACGGTTATGTGAGTCGGCTGACGGTGGGGCTCAATGGCTTTGGTAATGCAGTCTATGTGACGCATCCTGAGGGCTACACCAGTATCTATTGTCATTTGCAGAAGTTCTCGCCAAAACTGGAACGGATGATTGACCGTCAGGCAGCGAAGAAAGAACCTGTCGACCTGCATTTCACACCCCTCGACTTCCCAGTATCACAAGGCCAGTTGATTGCCTTGAGCGGAAATACAGGACATAGTACGGGCCCACACCTGCATTTGGAAATTCACGATACGAAGACGTGGGATATGATGGACCCGCTTGATTTCCTGGCGGGATGTGTCATCGACTCGGTGCCTCCGCAGGCGCATAGTTTTATGGCTTGTCCTGTAGCTGGAAAGGGTACGTTCAATGGTGGTTCCGGCAAACAGACTTTCTCTTTCAAGTCTTCTCCTGATGGTGTACGGTTCCGTTTCTCCTCCCGTCTCGACCAGTCGTTTACAGCTTGGGGAAAGGTGGGTTTTGCCCTCTGGGCTGACGACTATATGCAGGGAGTCTATAACCATTATGGTATTCGGGAGACCATCCTGCTGGTCGACGGACAGGAAGTGTTCTATGCGAATGTGGGACGTATTCCCGTCAACAGCACTCGTCAGGTAAACTCGTGGGGAGACTACGACCACTGGCAGCATCACAAGACCTGGTATATGCGTTCGTATATTCCCAAAGGAGTGACACTGCCGATTCTTCGTGGTACGGAAAGGGGTATCGTCGACTTCAACGAGGAGCGTCCCTATCAACTGACCTATGTGCTCCGCGACTTCATGGGTAATGAGGCGCGCTATGAGTTTACCGTACAGGGTGTGAAAACACCCATCAACCCCATCACCCCCATTCCTTATAATGTCAGCTACGACCGTCTTTCGTTGATTTCGTTGCCTGGTATGCAACTGACGATTCCTGCCGGAATGGTAGAAAACAGAATCTTGGTGCAGCCAAAGGTGGAGCAGGGGAGTATTTCGCCCCGTTATACCTTTACTCAGCAGGCTTGCCCGTTGTTCGGATGGGTGGAGCTGAGCATTGCCGTACCACGTGGTGTCGATCCTTCCCAATTATATATAGAAGGTGGTGGTCGTGATATGGGCGGCACTTATCAGGATGGGTGGATAACGACTCGCATTCGCGAACTCGGTGCCACTTATGAGTTGAAATTAAAAGATAATAGTGATAAATCATGAAGAGAGCATTTCTTATGATGGCTGTGATGGCGATGGTCGGATCAGCCTATGCCTGCACCAACTTCATCGTAGGCAAGAAAGCCAGTACGGATGGCTCTGTCATCTGTAGTTACAATGCGGATTCCTATGGCGCCTATATGCCGCTTTACCATTTCCCTGCTGCCAGGCACCAGAAGGGCGAGATGCGCAAGGTGTTCGACTGGGACAGCAATAAATACTTGGGAGAGATTGCTGAGGCCGAGGAGACCTATAATGTCGTAGGCAATATCAACGAGTGGCAGGTCACTATCGGAGAGACGACCTACGGCGGTCGTGAGGAGATGGTGGATACGACGGGTATCATCGACTATGGTTCCCTGATATACATCGCCCTTCAGCGTTCTCGTACGGCCCGTGAAGCTATTCAGGTGATGACGACGCTTGTTGAGCAATATGGCTATTGCTCGGAGGGTGAGACGTTTACCATCTGCGACCCTAACGAGGCTTGGATCATGGAGATGCAGGGTTGCGGTCCTGACCGTAAGGCATCGAAGGAACGCACGGTTTGGGTGGCAGTCCGCATTCCCGATGAAGCTATCTGTGCACATGCTAACCAGAGTCGTATTGGACGTTTCGATAGGAAAGACAAGCAGAACGTGCTCTATTCCAAGAATGTCGTTAAGTATGCCCGTCAGTGTGGTTGGTTTACTGGTCACGACGATGATTTCTCGTGGAAGATGGCGTATGCAGCCCCTGATTTCTCTGGCCGTCGTATCTGTGATGCCCGTGCCTGGAGCTTCTTCAACCATCACAAGAAGGGAATGGAGCGCTATCTGCCCTGGGCAATGGGACTCGACAAGGATGCGGAGGATATGCCGCTGTGGGTGGTTCCAGACCAAAAGGTGAGTGTCGAGGACGTCATGAACGATATGCGTGACCATTTCGAGGGCACGCCAATGGAGATTGACTCTACCGACGTGGGGGCTGGTATCTGGCACATGCCTTATCGTCCAACGCCATTATACTATAATGTGGACGGCAAGAAATACTTCAACGAGCGTCCCGTCTCCACCCAGCAGACCGCTTTCTCGTTTGTCTCACAGATGCGTTCCTGGCTGCCTCGGGAGGTCGGTGGCTGCTTCTGGTTTGGCAACGACGACGGTAACATGGTGGCTTATGTCCCCGTCTATTGTTCGATGACGCGTCTTCCGGAGTGCTTCAATGCTCCTGGTGCCGATGCGGTGACGTTCTCCGACAAGAGTGCCTACTGGGTATGCAACTGGGTGAGCAACATGGTGTATCCGCGATACAGCGTGATGTTCCCCGACTTGAAACAGGTGCGCGACTCCTTGCAGCAGGCTTATCTTGCTCAGCAGCCTGAGATAGAGGCGAAGGCCAAGACGATGCAGCCTGCCGAGATGCAGCGTTTCCTCAACGACTATAGCGTCAGTCTGGCGCAGCAGATGCTGGCTCGCTGGAAACAGTTGGCCATCTTCCTCATCGTCCGTCATAACGATATGGCGGTGAAGCCTGTCGATGAGCAGGGACGTTTCGTTCGTAACAAGGAGGGATTGGGTGCGACGGTGAAGCGCCCAGGCTATCCGCTGCCCTTTGCACGCCGTCTGGTAAAGGAAACGAAAGGTCGTTACGTTACTCCAGAATAAAACAGAAAGAGGATGCAGTTGTGCATCCTCTTCTTGGTTTTGTCATATGGTGGGACTCAGACGAGTTCCACTTTATTGATGTCCTGTTCCATTTCGCAGTAGTGGCAGGTCAGTATGCCGTTCTCTACGTGGAAGTGGGTTTGCATCGGCTCGTTGTTGGTGATGCACTTGGGATTGTTACATTTCACGATGCCCTTGATTTCCTCCGGCGTCGTCACCATTTTCTTCTCTACGACCTCAAAGTCGCGGATAATGTTCAGCACGATGTTCGGAGCAACGACGGAGAGACGGGATATCTCCTCGTCGGTAAACCATTTGTTCTCCACCTTGATGATGCCTTTCTTCCCCAGTTTCTTCGACAGGAAGTTGTAGCCGATGGTGACAGGTGTCGCCAGCTCGGCGAGTTTCAGTAACTGAGCCACCTGATAAGTCTTCTCTGATGGGATATGGTCAATAACGGTGCCGTTCTCGATGGCGGCAACAAGCATTTGGTTCTTGTTCATAGCACTTTACTTGATAATCGTTTTGTCTTTCTTCACTTCCTCCAGGCTGATGCCAAGTACATCGCAGAATATTGCCTCGCGGGCAAAGAGACCGTTGCCGGCCTGCTGGATATAGTAGGCGTGCGGATTGTCGTCCACGTCGTAAGCTATCTCGTTGACGCGGGGCAGCGGATGCAGTATCTTCATGTTGGGCTTTGCCAGTCGCAGCATGTCGTTGTTCAGGATATATACGTTCTTCACGCGCTCATACTCCATGAGGTCGGAGAAACGCTCCTTCTGTACGCGGGTCATATAGAGGATGTCTGCGTCGGCAATCACTTTCTCGTTGAAGGCGGTATGCTCCTGGAACTTGATGCCGTGCTCCTTGCAGTAGAGCTTGTATTCATTGGGCATAGCCAGCTCTTTCGGAGCAATGAAGTGGAACGTTGGGTTGAAGTGGCGCATCGCCATAATCAGCGAGTGTACTGTCCGTCCGTATTTCAGGTCGCCCACCAGGTAGATGTTCAGGTTGTCGAGCGTTCCCTGTGTCTTGTAGATGCTGTAGAGGTCGAGCATACACTGTGAGGGGTGCTGGTGGGCACCGTCGCCAGCGTTGACGATGGGCACGTTGGTAACTTCCGATGCATACTGAGCGGCTCCCTCGATGAAGTGGCGCATGACGATGACGTCGGCATAGTTGGCAACCATCGATATCGTGTCTTTCAGCGTCTCACCCTTCGTACCGCTGGTAATCTTTGGGTCGGCAAAGCCGATGACGCGGGCACCAAGTCTGTTGGCGGCAGTCTCGAAACTCAGACGGGTACGGGTGGAGGGCTCGAAGAAGAGGGTAGCGACCACTCTTCCTTTCAATATCTCTCGGTTCGGATGCTTCTCAAACTCCTGTGCCATCTCAATCATGTAGAGAATCTTTTCGCGGGTGAGATTGGCAATGGTCACAAAGTCATGCTTTTCCATATATTTATTTTCCTTTAGGTTCTGTGATGCAAAGGTAGTGCATTTTTTTGACTTCTATGCAGATTGCCGACAAATAATTTTGTTTTTCATACAATTTCGAGTAACTTTGTGCCCAACAAACAGATGAAGCCGTATGGATATCAAGACAGCAGAATTTACGCTCAGCGCCCCCGTGGTGTCAATGTGTCCGAAGGATACGAAGCCCGAATACGCGTTCATCGGGCGCTCCAACGTGGGCAAGTCGAGTCTCATCAACATGCTCACCAATCATAAGAAGCTTGCCAAGACATCGGCAACGCCAGGCAAGACGCTGCTCATCAACCACTTTATTATTAATAAGGAGTGGTACTTGGTCGATCTTCCCGGCTATGGTTATGCCAAGCGTTCGAAGAAGGAAATCGACAAGCTTGATCAGATGATCCGCGGCTACATCCTGCAGCGCGAGCAATTGGTAAACGTCTTCGTGCTAGTCGATATCCGACTGGATCCGCAGCCCATCGACCTCGAGTTCATCGAGTGGCTCGGCATGTCGAGCGTACCGTTTTCCATCGTCTTCACCAAAGCCGACAAGCTGACGGCCAACAAGGCAGCCCAGAGTGTCGAGGCGTATAAGCGAAAGCTCTCAGAAACGTGGGAAGAACTGCCCCCGATGTTCCTGACCTCCGCCGAGAAGAAGCAGGGTAGGGACGAGGTACTCGCGTATATCGAGCAGATTAACAAGGAACTCAAGCAATAATCGTTTCAGATTCAAAAGCCTGGCTCAGCCTCGAATATTGTTCGGGCGGCATGTCTTTTCCTGAATAAGGTTGACTGGCTATCGATAATGACAAAATATAAGTAAAACAAAGACATGAAAAAGATTATTTTTGCAATGATGCTGGCAGCCACAATAGTGGGCTGCGGACAGAAACAGGGGAAGACTGCTGCCAACGAAGGAGCAGACTCTACCGAGATAACCCAGAATGCAGACAGCGCCATCAGTGAGCGTAGTGACGACTATGATTTCGAGGCCATCGCCAAGGCCATTGATGGCTGTATCGGCACCTATAACTTCCATAACGGCGTGGCAGGCATTCTCGGCAGCGACCGCCAGATGTTCTACATCGACCTGAAGGGCAATCGTGTAGAAAAGCCCGAAGAAGAGATTCCTGAGTTGCGCCGCGACTGGGAGAGTGAATCCCCCAAGGCAGGCTATCTGGACCGTACGGGCAAGCGAGTGCTGGAGGTAGACTTCAGTCAGGCTGAAGAATTCTCTGACGGAATGGCAAGGGTTGTCGATGGCAATAACCGCATAGGTTTTATCAATACGAAGGGCGAGCTGGTCATTCCATGCCAATATCCGTTTACAGGCGAGGTAGACATGGCATGTTCCAACTTCCATGAAGGCTACTGTTGGGTAGTTATTGATAGTGGTAACGATTGGTACGCCTTTATCGACAAGAAGGGCAAACGGCTGTCTCCCGTCAACTATTCTGGCGCAGGAGACTTCAACGAAGGACTGGCCTACGTCAACGAGCTGCGCGAGGTGCCAGGCGAGGACTACGACGAGCATTCAGGCTTCATCGACAAGACGGGAAAGATGGTCATTGACCTGAATGGTGCCCAGAGTGATTGTTTCTCCGACGGTGTCGCCAAGGTGTGGAGAGGCGAACAAGAGGTATGGTTTATCGACAAGACTGGCAAGCGCCTGTTCGATGTTGATACCAATATCATCCATGCCATCAGCTACTTTGTCTTCACTCAGGGTCTGGCTCCAGTACAAGGTCGCGGCAAGTACGCTGGCAAATACGGTTTCATGGACAAGAAGGGTCGCATCACCTTCTGTCTGGACAAAGAATAAGGATTGCAGACCGGTTCCTTGATCCTCCTGAAAAGCCGCGACCCAATGCTTGCCAAAGGGTGGAGACAAATTGTCACCCCCCCCCCCCCTTCCGTTCAGACCGCTGACACCGTTTGAAAAAATCTGCCGGATTCTTGGCGTTATCGTTTATTTTCACTATCTTTGACGGGCTTTGACCCGTCGAAGATACTCTCGTTCGAAAAAACTCAAAAATCTTTTGGTTTTTTACTCACTTATTCGTATCTTTGTCATCACATAATTACTACTACGACATGATGAACACCAGTCTGGTGACACTAGGAACAGGCACTGCTGACATGGGAATTATCCCACCAGCCTGCTGCCGAGGATCTAGGGCAGATGAATAACGAAGAAGAGAAAAAACTAAAAACTATAAGATTATGAAGACAATAGTAAATATTCTATTAATTGTTGTTGTTTTATCAGCATGTAATAAGTCTCCAGAACAAAAGGCGGAGGTTTTGATAAAAGATAGTTTAAAGAAAACTCTTTATAAACCAGAAACATATAAACCTGTTGATACAAAAATAGATAGTGCTTTTGCTCCGTATGATGATCCCAAGATATACGAAATTGTGAATGAATTTGCTAATTTAGGAAATAAGTGTATGAGTTTAGAAGAAGAGATAAAAGATGAAGAAAGGGAAATAGCCATATATAGTGGCCCTTATCAATCTGAATATGCTAAATACAACATTAAAAATGCTCAAGAAAGTATTGAAAATAAAAAGGGGGAACTTGAAAAGAATCTTGAAAAGGTAAAGGAAATTCTCACACAATTCAATGAGATTAATTCAAAAGGGAAAATATTTATAGGATATAAAGTTACTCATAATTATCGTGCAGACAATAATTCTGGAAATACTCTTATTGGTAATAATGTATTCTTTATAGATAAAGATTTTAAGGAGGTAACATATTCTATGGATCTTGATGAATATAATGAAATGATAAATTCAATCAACAAAATAAAGGGACTGATAGAGGAGGAGAGTAAAACAAATGAAGAGAATGCTCCTGGAACAGGTGAATGACATATGAAAAAGATAGCTATCATATTAATTACAGGCTTCGTGCTTCTTCTGCTAATTTTGTTTCTTAAGAAACAAGAACAAGGTGCACAAAATTTTAAGGAATCAATCAGTTCTGATTACGAAAAACAGAGAAAAGAGGCAGATAAAAACAAAGAGGAATCGCAAAAGCAGTTAGATGGTGTGTTCGGCGATCCTGTAACGGTTAATCCTACTAATGAATAACACTATGAAAATATTAAAGATTTGGAGCATCATGGTGCTCGCAGCGATGATGATGCCAGTATTAACAGCGTGCGGAGGAGATGACGACGATAATTCAATGTCGTTTACTAAAGAAATGCTTGTTGATGAACATAGCTTTTGGGAAATAAAGGATATCCAGGGCAATAATACTCGCCTTATAAAAGGCGCCACTGCAAAATTCTATGCAAATGGAACGTGCAAGGGTTTTGACAGTTCGGAAACTTATTATGAAATAAAGGGTGGAAAGCTCTATACTTACTATGGTTATACAATGGAACCAATGTTCGTATATACTTTACAATCAAGGCATGTAGACGATTATAATGACGAATTGACGGTAAAGGTTGATGGGACATTAGACGATTATTCCACCTGTACTATAATAATGAGAAAAAACTCGGAGTCTGCATCTCTGATTAAATAATTATAAGGTGACATTGGCAGTTGAGTGACATAACCCTGATATGTAAAACAAAATAAAGTAACTAAAACTATAAGTTATGAAGAAGCTTTTGTTTATAGTAGTGACGATACTACTGCCGATGGTGGCGAGTGCGCACGATATTGAAGTTAAGAATGCTGATGGAGTTATCATTTATTACAATTACACTAATGATGGTACAGAGCTAGAGGTTACATTCCGTGGTTATACTTCCGGCTCCTATTCTAATGAATATACGGGTAACTTGGTAATTCCCGAGGATGTGACCTGTGTGAATAAGACCTATAAAGTGACGAGTATTGGCAGATATGCTTTCTATGGTTGCACTGGTCTTACCTCCGTTACCATTCCCAACAGCGTGACGAGTATTGGAGAATGCGCATTCTATGGTTGTGGTGGCCTTACCTCCATCGCCATTTCCAACAGCGTGACGAGCATTGGTGAAGGGGCTTTTGAATATTGCTCTGGTCTTACCTCCTTAACCATTCCTAACAGCGTGACGAGTGTAGCAAGTTATTCTTTCTATGGCTGCACTAGACTGACCTCTGTTACCTTCCCCAACAGCGTGACGAGCATTGGTGATTATACTTTCTATGGTTGCTCTGGCTTGACCTCCGTCACCATTCCCAATAGCGTTACGAGTATAGGTCAGGGAGCTTTCTATGGTTGCACTGGTCTTATCTCCGTCATCATCCCCAACAGCGTGACGAATATTCGATTTGAGGTTTTCTATGGTTGCTCTGGTCTGATCTCTGTCACTATCCCCAATAATGTGATGAGTATTGGTGGTAGCGCTTTTTATAGATGTACAGGCTTGACCTCCGTTACCATCCCTAATAGCGTGAAGAGTATTTACGGAAATGCTTTCTATGGTTGCTCTGGCCTGACTTCCATCACTATCGGCAGCGGCGTGACGAGTATTGGCGATAGGGCTTTCGATGGAACAGATATCCCCACTATTATTTCACTGATAGAAAATCCATATACGATTTATGGTAGAACATCAGATAATAGAACTTTCTCTTTAAATACATTTAATAACGCTACGCTGTATGTACCCAAGGGAACTATCAATAAATATAAGAATATAAGCGGTTGGAAGGACTTTTTGTATATAGAAGATACACCTCCAACACCTCAAATACCTGAGAAATGCGCCACTCCCACCATTACCTATAAGGACGGTAAGCTGTCGTTTTCTTGCGATACGGAGGGTGTTGAATACGTGACGAATGTAGAATGTCTGGATAACAAAACGTTCACTGGAAATGAGATTCAGCTGAGTGGAAAGTACAAGATTAGCGTCTATGCCATAAAAGCTGGTTTCAACACCTCAGATGTGGCAACAAAAGAAGTCGAAGTTCTGGGCATGAAGGGTGATATCAATGGTGATGGTGAAGTGAATGTGACAGATATCGTTACATTAGTTAACATCATCATGTCGGAATGAAGATTACGAAAAGGATTTGAATAAGCAACGACAAGTGCGATTTTTGACATTGTGGTACAGAAATAGTTTAAAAAGGAACATGGAGCCAAATTTGGCTTGATGCAATAATGGGTGGTCCATGAGTGTCAGAGGAACAGGCACCGTGATACTTATAGGAATCAGCTTTTGATCCCTTCAATAGAAGAAGCCAACAAAGAAACCTGAGCAACTCGCCCAGGCTTCTTCTTTTCTTATTTCTTACCTCTCACCTCTAAACTATGACTTTGTCAGAAAGGTCTGCATCCCTTCTGCAGCAAAGATACTGGACAATTATTACTCACCTCGTCTTTTATCTCCTTCTAACTCCTTCATTCCTTTTCCGCCAGACCTTCTCCTCAATGCTACGGAAGATGACGAAAAGGACGGGGACGATGAATACCAATGCGACGGTTCCGACAACCATACCACCGATAGTTCCCACACCCAGCGAGTGGTTGCCGTTAGCTCCGACTCCCGTGGCGAGTGCCAGTGGTAAGAGACCAAAGACCATCGTCAGCGACGTCATCAGGATAGGACGCAGGCGGACGGCAGCGGCATCAAGGGCAGCCTCGATAATACCCATTCCCTGGCGGCGACGTGTCGATGCGTATTCCGTCAGCAAGATGGCTGTTTTCGACAACAGACCAATCAGCATAATCAGTCCTGTCTGCATATAGATATTGTTCTCCAATCCCCACATCCAGGCGAAGAGGAACGAGCCTGCCAGTCCGAAGGGCACACTCAAGATGACCGCCATCGGTATGAACAGACTTTCGTAGAGGGCGCAGAGAATCAGATAGATAAAGATGATGCAGATGACGAAGACCAGCGCTGTGGTATTCTGCGACGAAGCCTCCTCGCGCGTCATACCGCCAAATTCATAGCCGTAGCCTTCGGGCAACACCTCGGCAGCCACCTCGCGGATGGCGTCGATGGCCTGTCCAGAGCTGTAACCTTCGGCAGCCGTACCACCCACCTGTATCGACGGGAAAAGGTTGAAGCGCGAAAGTGTCTCGCTGCCGTAGACACGCGTCAGCGTTATATACTGTCCGATGGGCGACATATCGCCCTGACTGTTCTTGACGAAGATGTTGTTCAGCGTCTCCGTGTCCAGACGATATTCCGGCGAGGCCTGCACCATGACGCGGTAGAGCTTGGTGAAGCGTACGAAGTTCGAGGCATAGAGACCGCCGACATAACCGCTAAGGGCTGAGAGCACATCGCTGGGCGACACGCCGCGCCGCTTGCAGAGGGCGGCATCCACCTCTATGCGGTATTGCGGATATTTCAGCGAGAAATTGGTGTAGGCACGGCCAATCTCCGGGCGTTTATTCAACTCAGCAATGAGTTGGTTGGTATAACCGAGCAAGTCATTGATGGTGCCGCCGTGTTTGTCCTGAACGTGTAATTCGAAACCGTTGATACGTCCAAAGCCTGGCAACATGTTCTGCGTGTTCACCTGAATCTTCGCATTAGCGATGTCGGCGGTACGACGGTATATTTCCTGCACGATGCTCTGGTCGTCGTCGCCCTTGCCCTTGCGCTCATCCCACTTCTTCAGTTTTAGCGTGAAGTTACCATTCGACGACGACTGCTCGAAGCTGTTTGAGTTGCCTGCAATGAGCGAGTAGATGCGCAACTGCGGCAGGTTCTTGATACGCTCCTCCACTTCCTTGAGGATACCGTAGGTTTCATGCAAGCTACTGCCTGGTGATGCCTGTACATTAATGAAGATGGTTCCCATGTCTTCGTTGGGTACGAGACCGGTCTTCGTTGTGCGCATCATCCACCCCAGACTGACAATAGAGAGGACAACGAGGATGACGGCTATCCAGCGGCGGGGTATCATCAAGGTCACTGCTTGCTGATAGTGTTTGAGGACAGCACTGAATCCTGCATTGAATTTTGCATGGAATCCTTTAACCCCATGATTCTGCGGCTTCATGATAAGAGCACATAGTGCCGGAGAAAGCGTGAGGGCGTTGAACAGTGAGATGCCCACAGCAATGGCCATTGTGAGTCCGAACTGTGTGTAGAAGGTTCCAGTAACACCTCCGATGAAACAGACTGGAACGAAGACCGCCATGAAGACAAGTGTCGTGGTAATCAGTGCTGACGTGATGCTGTGCATCGCCTCTTCCGTCATCTCTTGACTACTGGCTGTTTGATTGTCGGACTCCAGTCTTGCCTGTACCGCCTCCACGACGACGATGGCATCATCGACCACTGTACCAATCACCAATACAAGGGCGAAGAGCGTCAACATGTTCAATGAGAAACCAATGGCATAGATAACTGCCAGCGTTGCTATCAATGACACTACGATGGCAATAGCAGGAATAACGGTAGCGCGCCAACTGCCGAGGAACAGCCACACCACAAGAATCACCAGCAACAGGGCTTCCAACAGCGTTTCCACTACACTGGTTATGGAGGCGTCAAGGAAGTCCTTCTTCGACTCCAAGTCCTCGATGACGATACCTGGCGGCAGAGACTTTCGTATTTCCTCTACCTCACGGTCTATCTGTTTGATGATCTCGTTGGCGTTTGAGCCTGCTACCTGGTTGATACTGATGTTTACGCCAGGGCTGCCGTTGGTCTCACCAATGATATTGTAGTTCTGCGAACCGAGTTCTACACGGGCAATATCACCAATGCGCAATACGTCGCCGTCGGGCAGCGAACGAACGACGAGATTCTCGTATTCCTGCTCCTCCTCATAGCGACCACGATATTTCAGTACATACTGAAACGCATTCTCACTCTCAGCACCTAACGTTCCTGTGGCAACCTCCACATTCTGCTCGTTAAGCACCTGTGTTACGTCAGCAGGCGTCAGTCCATAACTGGCCATCTTCAAAGGGTCAAGCCAGATACGCATTGAGTAATCGGCACCCATCACGTTGACCTCGCCCACACCAGGGATACGACTCAGTCGCGGCTCAATATTAATCTTCGTATAGTTGGCGAGGAAAGAACGGTCGAAGGTCGAGTCTGGGCTGTAGACGGCAATCTGTTTGATGTTGGACGTCTGGCGTTTACGAACGGTAAGACCACTCTTCACTACGTCACTCGGCAGACGACCCTGCACAGTGGCAGCACGGTTCTGTACATTCACCATCGCCATATCAGGGTCAGTACCTTGACGGAAGAAGATACCGATGGAAGCGGTACCGTTGTTCGACGCTGACGAGGTCATATACATCATTCCCTCCACGCCATTGATGGCTTCCTCCAAAGGAACTACAACACTTTTCTGTACTGTCTCGGCATTGGCTCCTGTGTATGACGCCATGATACGAACGGTAGGCGGTGCTATCTCTGGGAACTGTTCAAGAGCAAGTTGACTCAAGCCGATGATGCCCACGAGCACCATCAACACCGAAATGACTCCAGAGAGTATCGGGCGGTCTATAAACGTCTTGACTTTCATCGGCTCTTACTTCTTACCTCTAACTTCTGGCTTCCAAATCTCCATGCCATCCTTCAGTAGTCCGGAACCCTCAGCAATGATGGTGTCACCAACGCTGATTCCCTTCTCCACAATATATTCCCTTCCGTTGTTTTGCGGATACAGAGAAATGGGCGTTGCTACTGTCTTACCGTTGACGACACGATAGACGAACGAGCGGTTCTGCAACTCATAAGTCGCCTCCTGTGGAATTACGATGCACTGCTGAAGGTGGGTTGGCACAATGACAGTAGCGCTACCACCGTTATGCAGCAGATGACCGCTATTGGGGAAGGTGGCGCGCAGCGTGACAGCCCCTGTCAGGGCATCGACCGTACCGCTGACGGCACTGATGCGACCCATCTGGTCGTACACCTTTCCGTTGCTTAGGCGAAGACTGACAGGCGGAGCCTTGACAATGAACTCGTTGATAGAGCCATATTGAGAGATGAGGTCGAGTGTCTGGTTCTCGCTGATACTGAAATAGGCATACATTTCAGAATCATCGGCTACCGTTACTAACGGTTCACTAATAGTACTACTGACAAGCGAGCCTACATGCCATGGAATCATTGAGGCAACACCGCTGACGGGACTCTTCACCTCCGTATAGCTTAGGTTATTACGTGCGTTTATCTCCTGCGCCTTAGCCTGTGCCAATGCAGCTTCCGCCTCTGACAAGGCATTACGCATAGTCTCTACAGAGACTTCGCCAACTACACGTTCCTCTTTCAACAGCGTCTCATTTTTGTAGTTCATTCGTGCCGTTGCCAGTCGAGCCTCTGCACTCTGACGGGCAGCCACAGCCACTTCCAAGGCAGCACGGAAAGGTGCTTGGTCAATGACGAACAGCGTCTGCCCTTTACGTACGGATTCACCCTCACCAGTCAGGATACGTGTGATACATCCAGATACTTGGGGACGTATTTCCACAATCTGTCGACCCGTAAGATTCGCACTATAACGTCGTTCAAGCGATATGTCCTTTCGGCTTACAACCATCGTCTTATATTGTGCGGAATTGTGTTCTTTCCGCTTCTCCCCACTACAGGATGTGACCAATAGTGCGATTGTAAGAGCGACAATGAAATACATTTTTATTCTCATATTGTCTGTTTAGTGTTGGACTTGTTCACATATATTCATAATCATGGGGGCAAATATACGAAAAATCTTTGAAAATTCGCATATCTGCCCCCAGATTTAATAGGTGTTCTTTCTTTATTTAATCAAGTCTACACTTCGTTTAAGGAAATTGTCAAGAGCTTCACCCTTTAGTAAACCATTCTGTAATAGGGCAAGATCAATGAGTTGATGGACGATATCATTCTTTGCAGCAAACTCACTCAGTACTTCTTGTTTCTTGTCTTTCTGCTCTTGAATGGCTTTCTCTGTATTTGCCTTATCGTCTTTCTCCTCCTGCGTCAACTCGTCAGCTTTTTTCTTGTCTTGAGACTGCCGGATAGCTGCAAGGCGGGCTTCCTGCCCTTTCAACTCGCTCTCAATGGGCTGTAATGTAGTTGAAAGTTGAGAGTTGATAGTTGAAAGGATGTCTTTGACAAGACGATGGTCGCTATTCAATACAAGGTTCAGCGAGTCTGGCATCTGGGCATAGAAGTTCATGCCTGGCTGGAAACGACTCATCTCCTTCATACGGCGCATGTATTCGTTTTGCGTAATCATCACAGGACGCGCCTGTTCTCCCAAAGCCTGTACCTCTACCATAAACTCCGTCTTCTCCATCTTTGGCATCTGAGAACGGAAGACGGATGACAAATTGGCAGACTCGTCGTCTGACAATGTTGATTTTGGTGCATCGTTCTTGACAATCAGTCGCTCGATGATATCACTGTCGACACGGGTGAAGCGACTCTTCTCAAACTTCTGCTCCAGCATTTGGATGGCAGGAACATCGAGCTGGCCATCTAACAAGAGGACGGAATAGCCTTTGTCTTGGGCTGCCTTGATGTAACTATATTGCTCCTCTTTCTCTGTGGCGTAGAGATAGATGAGGGTATCGTCCTTGTCCTTCTGGGTGCTCTCGATGAGTGTCTTATATTCGTCGAACGTAAAGTGCTTGCCTTCTGTGTCCTTGAACAGGGCAAACTCCTTGGCGCGATCGTAAAAGCTCTCTTCCGACAGCATACCGTAGTTGATGAACAGTTTTAAGTCGTCCCACTTCTCCTCGTACTGTTTGCGGTCTTCCTTGAAGATACTCAGCAAACGGTCGGCCACTTTCTTGGTGATATAAGTAGAGATTTTCTTCACGTCGCGATCGCTCTGCAGGTAAGAACGGGATACGTTTAGAGGAATGTCTGGAGAATCGATAACGCCATGCAGCAATGTAAGGAACTCTGGTACGATGCCTTCTACCTGATCGGTGACGAATACCTGGTTGCAATACAATTGTATCTTGTTGCGCTGTAGGTCAATGTTCGACTTGATACGTGGGAAGTAGAGGATACCTGTGAGGTTGAAAGGATAATCAACGTTCAGATGAATCCAGAACATCGGCTCGTCGCTCATGGGGTAGAGGGTGCGGTAGAACGACTTGTAGTCCTCGTCTTTCAGTCCAGAGGGTGCCTTCGTCCACAACGGTTCTACATTATTGATAATGTTGTCTTCGGCAGTATCCACCATTTTCTTCTCGTCGGACGACCATTCCTGCTTCTTACCAAAGGCAACAGGTACTGCCATAAATTTGCAGTACTTTGTCAGCAATTCCTGAATCTTAGACTTCTCGAGGAATTCCTTGCAGTCGTCGTCGATATACAGGATAATGTCGGAACCACGATCTTCACGCTCGGCATCATCAATTTCGTAGGCAGGACTGCCATCGCAACTCCATTTCACTGCCTTTGTGCCGTCTTTATACGACTTGGTGATAATTTCCACCTTCTTTGACACCATGAAGCTTGAGTAGAATCCCAGTCCGAAATGGCCGATGATGTTGTTGGCATTGTCCTTATACTTCTCGAGGAAGTCGTTGACGCCAGAGAAGGCAATCTGATTGATATACTTGTCGATTTCCTCCTCTGTCATGCCGATGCCTCGATCGCTAATGGTGATAGTACCTTTTTCTGTGTCAAGTGAGATGTGAACGGCCAAATCGCCTAACTCACCTTTGAACTCGCCTTGTTCTTTCAGCGTCTTCAGCTTCTGTGTGGCATCGACGGCGTTTGACACCATCTCACGCAGGAAAATCTCATGATCTGAGTAGAGAAATTTTTTGATGACGGGGAAAATGTTCTCTGTCGTAACCCCAATGTTACCTTTTTGCATATACCTTATTTATTATATATTTCAATCTGCACTAAATAATGCAAATACTGTGCCACTTTCTTATATAATTGACAATTGATAATGGATAATTGATAATTATTTTGTAATTTTGCACCAAAATTAAGAATACAATGAAAAGAAGATGGCATTGTAAGGCCGGAGAACAGCCAACGGAGTTCGACAAGAAGATCATGTACTTGGAGAACAAAGGGGCACTAGTACCTACTCGGGAACTGATTAAGACGCAGGAACAGATAGAAGGTATCCGTCGTGCAGGTGTGGTAAACACGGGTGTGCTGGATGCCGTTGGAGAAGTTATTCATGCAGGGATGTCGACGCTGGAGATTGACCAGATTTGCCGTGACTACTGTGAGAAGCATGGTGCTGTTCCTGCTTGTCTGAACTATGAGGGATTCCCGATGAGTGTCTGCACAAGTATTAACGAAGTGGTGTGTCACGGAATTCCCAAGAAAACGGACATTCTGGAAGAGGGCGACATCATCAATGTCGATTTTACCACCATTCTGGATGGTTACTATGCTGATGCCTCGCGTATGTTCATCATCGGAAAGACATCGCCTGAAAAAGAGCAACTCGTCCGTGTTACGAAAGAATGTCTGGAAATAGGTATGGAGGCTGCTAAACCTTGGGGCTTCGTCAACGAGATAGGAAAGGCCATAGAGAAGCATGCAAAGAGATACCATTATGGTGTTGTCCGTGACTTATGCGGTCATGGGGTAGGGTGTCACTTCCACGAGGAACCCGAAGTTTGTCATTTCGCACAAAAAGGTGACGGAATGTTGTTGGTGCCAGGAATGGTATTCACCATCGAACCCATGATTAATATGGGTACATGGAAAGTCTTTATCGATGCTGACGATCCTTACGGATGGGAAGTCATCTCAGAAGACGAACAGCCTTCAGCCCAGTGGGAACACACCTTCCTGATGACAGAGCATGGACTGGAAGTTTTAAGTTACTAGTCACACTAGTCCGACTAGAAATACTAGACAATGATGAAGGATATTTATATATTAGGTATAGAATCGAGTTGCGACGATACATCGGCTGCCGTGCTCAAGGATGGTGTGCTGCTGTCGAATGTGACAGCATCGCAGGCTGTTCATGAGGCATATGGTGGTGTGGTTCCAGAACTGGCTTCAAGGGCACATCAGCAGAATGTGGTGCCAGTGGTTGATCAGGCTATTAAGAAGGCTGGTATCACTAAAGAGCAACTGACGGCTGTTGCATTTACCAGAGGTCCAGGACTGATGGGTTCCTTGTTGGTAGGTGTCAGTTTTGCCAAAGGTTTCGCCCGTTCACTGGGTATTCCCTTGATTGACGTGAACCATCTGCAAGGACATGTGATGGCGCATTTCATTAGAGAAATGGGACCCGACGGAGAATTATTGGGCACTATTCCGCCGCTACCGTTTCTGTGTCTGTTGGTGAGTGGCGGCAACTCGCAGATTGTCAAGGTGAAAGCCTATAACGATATGGAGGTGTTAGGACAGACCATTGACGACGCTGCTGGTGAAGCCATCGACAAGTGTTCGAAGGTGATGGGACTGGGCTATCCCGGTGGTCCTATCATCGACCGATTGGCACGTCAGGGTAATCCGAAGGCCTATCAGTTTGCAGAACCGCATATCCCTGGACTCGACTATAGTTTCTCAGGATTGAAAACCTCTTTCTTGTATAATATGCGGAAATGGGTAGAGGACGATCCAGACTTCATAGAGCACCATAAAGAGGATATCGCAGCCTCGTTGGAATGGACCATAGTGGATATTCTGATGAAGAAACTGCATTTGGCTGTCAAACAGACAGGTATCAAACATGTGGCTGTGGCAGGCGGTGTGAGTGCCAACAACGGGTTGCGCAATGCCTTCCACGACTATGCCAAGCGCTATGGCTGGACCATCTATATTCCGAAGTTCAGTTATACGACGGATAATGCCGCCATGATTGGTATCGTGGGCTATTACAAATATCTAGACGGTGAGTCTTGTCCGATTGATGCACCAGCATTTTCAAAAGTAACGTTTAAATAATTAATAGATAAGAGATAATAATTAAGAGATATGGATTTTGAAAGCAAGGTTATCAGCAGGGAGGTCAGCCAACTGCTATGGGAGATGGAGAAAACCGTTGGAACGGCAGAAAGTTGTACTGGCGGACGTATTGCGGAAGCATTGATATCTGTTCCTGGCGCATCCAAGTACTTTAAAGGTGGGGTGGTGTGTTATGTCGACGAAATCAAGGAACGTCTTTTGGGAGTGGATGCCCAAGTACTGGAAGAGCAGACGGCAGTCTGTGAGGAAGTGGCCCGCCAACTGGTGAAAGGCGCTTGTAAAGTACTGAATACCGACTATGCTATTTCCGCTACAGGATTCGCAGGCCCCACAGGTGGTACGAAGGATATACCCATTGGTACTATTTGGTTGGCATGTGGCAGTCCGGAAAAACAACTTACTTTGAAGGTAGAGGAAGATCATGGCAGGGATATCAATCTTGCCATTGCTACTAATAAGGCGATGCAAATGTTCCTTGAATTTCTAAAAGAAGAGCCATTAGACAAAGCGGAGAGTTAAAAAATATTAATGAAAAAAGAAAACTCTGAACTTTAAACTCTTAACTCTAAAATTTTTCGTACCTTTGCACCCTGTTTGGAGTAAGTTATATTTAAGTAACAAGAAAAAATAGATAGAAATGTCTAAGATTTGTCAGATTACGGGAAAGAAGGCACAGATTGGTAATAACGTGTCTCACTCAAAGCATCGCACCAAGCGCAGCTTTGATGTAAATCTGTTCAGCAAGAAGTTCTACTACGTAGAGGAGGCTTGCTGGATTCAGTTGAAGATCAGCGCCGCTGGTCTGCGTATGATTAATAAGGTTGGTCTGGATGCTGCCCTGAAGCAGGCTGTTGCTAAAGGTTTTGTAGACTGGAAGGACATTAAAGTAATAGGAGACTAATATCATGGCAGGTAAGAAAGCAAAGGGTAACCGCGTGCAGGTGATTCTGGAGTGCACTGAGATGAAAGAGAGTGGACTTCCTGGAACAAGTCGCTATATTACGACCAAGAATCGTAAGAATACCCCAGAGAGAATGGAACTCAAGAAGTATAATCCCATCCTGAAGCGCATGACTGTGCACAAGGAGATTAAATAATCTGTTTAAAGCATGGCAAAGAAAACCGTCGCTACCCTCCACGAAGGCTCAAAGGATGGTCGCGCTTACACTAAGGTTATCAAGATGGTTAAGAGCCCAAAGACTGGTGCTTACATCTTTGACGAGCAGATGGTTCCTAACGAGGCTGTTAAGGACTTCTTCAAGAATTAGTATTCAGAATCTCGATAAAAATAAGGCTGCAATGTTTTGTTGCAGCCTTGTTTTTTTTGTATCTCTGTTTTGTCAAGCGATGCTTCATCTTGGAAAATCAAAAGAAAAAGCAGATTTCTTTTGGTTTTTCGCTCGGTTTACACTAACTTTGCAGACGTAATATATTACATTATGGGTATTTTTGGATTTTTTAGTAAGGATAAGAAGGAAACGTTGGACAAAGGTTTGGAGAAAACCAAGACCAGCGTATTTGACAAATTAGCCCGTGCTGTGGCTGGCAAGTCAAAGGTTGATGACGACGTACTTGACAATCTGGAAGAAGTGTTGATTACGTCGGATGTTGGTGTAGAGACCACATTGAAGATTATAGAGCGTATTGAGGAACGTGTGGCTCGTGACAAGTATGTGTCGACCAGCGAGCTAAATGCTATCCTGCGTGATGAGATAGCCTCTTTGTTGGCAGAAAACAACAGTGAGGATAATGACAATTGGGACCTTCCCTCGGACCATAAGCCCTACGTGATATTGGTTGTAGGTGTTAATGGTGTGGGCAAAACCACTACTATTGGAAAGTTGGCTTGGCAGTTTAAGCAGGCTGGCAAAAAAGTTTATTTGGGGGCTGCTGACACCTTCCGTGCTGCTGCCGTTGAGCAATTGTGTATATGGGGCGAACGTGTAGGTGTACCTGTGGTCAAACAACAGATGGGGTCAGACCCTGCCTCGGTGGCTTTTGACACCCTGCAGAGCGCTAAGGCTAATGGTGCCGATGTGGTGCTGATAGATACAGCTGGCCGACTGCACAACAAGGTTGGCTTGATGAATGAGTTGAAGAAGATAAAAGAGGTGATGAAGAAGGTTCTGCCCGCTGCTCCTGATGAGGTAATGCTTGTGCTGGACGGCTCAACGGGTCAGAATGCTTTTGAGCAGGCCAAGCAGTTTTCGGCTGTCACTCAGATTACTTCGCTAGCTATTACCAAACTCGACGGTACCGCTAAGGGTGGTGTTGTCATCGGAATTAGTGACCAGTTGAAAGTACCAGTGAAGTATATCGGTCTGGGAGAGGGTATGAAAGACCTACAGCTCTTCAACAAGACTCAGTTTGTAGACTCATTGTTCAAGCATGAATAAACCCACCATAGATATTATCACGCTGGGTTGTTCCAAGAATCTGGTAGATTCGGAGACCCTGATGGGACTCTTTGAGGCCAATGGCTATCATGTCACCCATGATGCTGAGGACCCTCATGGAGACATCGCCGTGGTGAATACTTGTGGATTCATTGAGGATGCCAAGCAGGAGAGTATTGACACCATTCTAGAATTGGCTCAGGCCAAGGAGGAAGGCAGGCTACAGAAATTGTTTGTAATGGGCTGTCTGTCAGAGCGTTATTTGGCTGATTTAGAAAGAGAAATTCCAGAGGTGGATGGTTGGTACGGCAAGTTCAACTATAAGCAGTTGTTGAAAGATCTCTCGTCAGAGGCAATTTGCTTAGGTTTCCGCCACATTACTACGCCAAGACATTATGCCTATCTGAAGATTTCTGAGGGTTGCGACCGACATTGCGCCTATTGCGCCATTCCGTTGATTACGGGCCGCTATCAGAGTCGTCCTATGGAAGACATTCTGGAGGAGGTGCGCTATCTGGTCAGTCAAGGCACCAAGGAGTTCCAGGTTATTGCCCAAGAACTGACCTACTATGGTGTCGACTTTGACGGCAAGCAGCACATAGCAGAGTTGATAGAGAAGATGGCCGATATCGAGGGAGTTGAGTGGATTCGGCTGCATTATGCCTATCCGGCTCATTTTCCATGGGACCTGTTGCGCGTCATGCGTGAGAAGAAGAATGTCTGCAACTATCTGGACATTGCCTTGCAGCACATTTCGGACCACATGTTGAGCCGTATGCAGCGCCACGTGACAAAGGAAGATACTTACGAACTGATTCGCCGTATGCGCGAGGAAGTGCCCGGCATTCATCTCCGTACTACGCTGATGGTTGGATTCCCTGGAGAGACAGACGAGGACTTCCGTGAGTTGCTGGAATTTACCAAATGGGCTCGTTTTGAACGCATGGGAGCCTTTGCCTATTCCGAGGAGGACGGTACTTATTCCGCACTTCATTATGAGGACGATGTGCCTGCCGAGGTCAAGCAACAGCGTTTGGATAAACTCATGCGTGTACAGCAGAACATATCTGCAGAAATAGAAGCTTCAAAGATAGGTCAGGCTCTGCGTGTGGTCATCGATCGCCAGGAGGGTGATTGGTATGTAGGTCGTAGCGAGTTCTGTTCGCCTGAGGTTGACCCAGAGGTGCTCATACCTGTTGACGAAGGATTGACCATCGGCGAATTCTATCAAGTCCGAGTGACCGACGCCGAGGAGTTTGACTTATACGCCACCACGCGAGAAACGCATCATTAACGTACAAAGCATGATTAGCTAATGAATAACAAGGAATTTATTAACGAACTGGCTGAACGCACAGGTTACAGTCCAAAAGATACCCAGAAGCTTGTTGACAACATTATCAATGCCATGGGTGATGCTTTCCAAGAGGACAATGCCGTATTGGTGCCTAACTTTGGAACTTTTGAACCTAAGAAAAAGCTGGAGCGAGTTATCGTCAATCCTGCATCTGGGCAGCGGATGTTGGTGCCGCCCAAATTGGTGTTGGGTTTCAAGCCTAATCAGACATGGAAGGATAAACTGAAAGGAGGACAGTAGCCATGGGAAAACTGACTATACAAGAGATTGCGGCTGTCTTGACCGAGAAGAATGGTTTTGAGAAGAGCGAGGCAAACAAGTTTGTGTCGGCCATGTTCGCTTTGATTCAAGAGCGTTTGGAAACTGATCAGCTAGCAAAGATCAAAGGTCTAGGCACTTTCAAGATCATTGATGTGGAGGCTCGTGAGAGCATTAGCGTCCGTACTGGTGAACGCGTTACTATCAGCGGCCATTCCAAGGTGTCGTTCACACCAGATGCCATGATGAAGGAATTGGTTAACAAACCCTTCTCCCAGTTTGAAACTGTAGTCCTGAACGACGGAGTAGAGTTTGACGACATTAAAGACGAAGAACCTGAAGAAGAGGAGTCCGTTGAGGATACTCCTCAGGAAATTACTCCTGTTCAACCTCTGATAGAGATTGTGGAAGAAGAAAGCATTTCTCAGGAAGCAGAGGTCTCGTCCCCAGAGTTGACAGCAAAAACAATGCCAGAAGTGGCGGAAGAATCGATGGCTCGGCATGCAGAAGCCCCTTCACCCATAGAGGCAGCGAAACCTGAACCTCAGGAAGCAGCAGACGTACAATCTCATATAGTTGAAGACTCCGTTGCCAGACAGGTTGATGAACCAGTTCCAGTTACAAGTTCCCATTTGATGGGACATTGGATATTGTATGCTGTACTTTCCTTGCTCTTGATGGCAGTTTCGGGCCTTGCCGGTTATTATTACGGTAGTTATAAGACACTGATATCTGCATCTAAACCTGATACCGTTGTGGTTCACGATACCGTAACCGCAGTCCCAGTAGATACTGTTCCTACACAGCAAGCTCCAGCCGAACAGCCAGACATTAAGCCCGAACCTCAGAAGCCAGCAGCAGAGGTTCCAAGGGTTGAACCTGTTCAGGCTCCAGCCAAGGCTCTGCAGACAGTTGCACAACAAGTCCCAGCTAAGGCGGAGAAGAAAGATGCTAAGCCTGCAGAAGACTATGACAAGTATGCAGAGAAAGACTCTCGTGTGCGTCTGGGAGCTTATCGCATTGTAGGTCTTTCCCACGAGGTAAAGGTGCAGAAAGGTCAGACTTTCTACAGTATCTGCCGAGCCAACCTCGGACCTGACATGGAGTGCTATGTCGAAGTCTACAACAACCTGTCGCAGAATCCCAAGCTTAAGGAAGGGCAAGTCATCAAGATTCCCAAGCTCCAGTTGAAGACTAGGCGCAGGTAATAGTATTGAACTGAAGAGATAAGAAGAGAGGACTCTCACAACACAAAGTGGGAGTCCTCTCTTCTTGTTGGACAGTTTACGTGATAACTGTCTTTTGCCATTTTCAGGCGCAGAGTGGGAATCCGAGTTAGGGGGCTCATAGTCCGGGTAGGGTGGAGTGGGAGTTTGGTAAGAGACAGAAAGTAAGTTTTAGAAAACTCTTTTAATATTATTTATGTATGCGAATGTGCGTAATAACGGGGAAAATGCGTACTTTTGCATCCAAAATTAAAAGGAAAGTAAAACAAAGTAATATTATGGCAGAAGCTATTGACATCCGCGAACTGAATGTGCGGATAGAACAACAGAGTGGATTCGTGACCAACCTTGTGACGGGTATGGATCAGGTGATTGTAGGACAGAAACACTTGGTGGACTCATTGCTTATTGGTCTGCTAAGTGATGGTAATATTCTATTGGAGGGTGTTCCTGGTCTGGCAAAGACGCTGGCTATCAAGACGTTGGCACAACTGATAGACGCTACCTATAGCCGTATTCAGTTCACGCCCGACCTGTTACCTGCCGACGTGACGGGTACGATGATATACTCACAAAAGGACGAGCGATTCCAGGTAAAAAAAGGACCCGTGTTTGCCAACTTCGTATTGGCTGATGAAATCAACCGTGCTCCGGCCAAGGTGCAGAGTGCCTTGCTGGAGGCCATGCAGGAGAAGCAGGTAACCATTGGCAGCGATACCTTTGAACTGCCGAACCCATTCCTGGTGATGGCTACACAGAATCCTATTGAGCAGGAGGGTACCTATCCGTTGCCTGAGGCTCAGATGGATCGTTTCATGCTGAAGGTGGTCATCGGCTATCCCACGATTGAAGAAGAGAAGAAGATTATCCGTGAGAACATAGGCGGCGGTTTGCCTAAGGTGACTCCCGTGACTACGGCAGACGAAATCGTAAAGGCTCGTCAGGTGGTTCGTGAGGTATATCTGGACGAGAAGATTGAACAGTATATTGCCGACATCGTGTTTGCCACCCGTTTCCCTGACCGCTATGGTTTGAAGGATATGAAGGACATGATTTCGTTTGGTGGCTCGCCCCGTGCCAGTATCAATCTGGCTAAGGCTGCCCGTGCCTATGCCTTCATCAAGCGCCGCGGTTACGTGGTGCCCGAGGACGTGCGTGCTGTGGCTCACGACGTGCTGCGCCATCGCATCGGTCTGACCTATGAGGCTGAGGCTTCGAACGTCACCAGCGAGGAGATTGTCTCGAAGATTGTCAATAAGGTCGAAGTGCCCTAAAAACTAGTCAAACTAGTATAATCTAGTCAAACTAGAATATGGAAACTAGCGAGATATTAAAGAAAGTACGGAAGATAGAGATTAAGGCTCGCGGCCTGAGTTCGAACGTCTTCGCTGGGCAGTACCACTCGGCCTTCAAGGGTAGGGGTATGGCCTTCTCGGAGGTGCGTGAGTATCAGTATGGCGATGATGTGCGCGATATTGACTGGAACGTGACGGCTCGTTTCCATCGTCCCTATGTCAAAGTGTTCGAGGAGGAGCGCGAGCTGACGGTAATGCTATTGATAGACGTCAGCGGTTCGCTGGACTTCGGTACGCAGCGCCAGATGAAGCGCGACATGGTAACGGAGATTGCTGCTACGATAGCTTTCTCTGCCATCCAGAACAACGACAAAATTGGTGTGGTGTTTTTCTCAGACCGTATAGAGAAGTATATTCCCCCAAAGAAGGGGCGCAAGCACATTCTCTACATCATCCGTGAACTCTTGGACTTCAAGCCGGAATCCAAGCGCACCGATGTGAAGCAAGCGCTGGAATTCCTGACCAGCGTGTCGAAACGTCGCTGCACGGCTTTTGTACTGAGCGACTTCTATGACCGACAGGACTTCCTGCAGCCTTTGCAGATAGCTAATCGTAAGCACGATGTGGTGGCTCTGCAGGTCTATGACCTCCGTGCCCGTGAACTTCCTGACGTTGGTCTGATGCGTGTGGTGGATGCCGAAACGGGATATGAGCAGTATATCGACACGTCGAGCAAACGGCTGCGTCAGGCACACCAGAAGTATTGGAACAATTGCCAGCAGCAGCTGCGCGAAACTATGAATAAGAGCAACGTCGATTTGGTGAGCATTGCCACCAATGAGGATTACGTAAAAGCATTGCTGATGCTGTTTAAACAACGAAGCTGATGAGACAATATGTATTATTAATAGTTTTGATAGCCAGTGCGTTGCGTTGTTTGGCTCAATCTTCTGTTACGGCAAAGATTGAGCCGATAGAGATGATGATTGGCGAGCAGGCAACAGTGACTTTGACAGTTCAGACTGCTGACGATGCTAAAGTGGATTGGCCCACTTTTCAGCCCCGTCAGATGCTGGTTCCTGGTGTTGAGGTGCTGAACACTCAGCGCACGTCAGACCGCACGATGGTCATCACGCTGACCTCATTTGACGGCAACCTTTACCACCTACCTCCTTTCAAGGTGAAGATTAACGGCAAAGAGCAGCAGAGTGCCGACTTGGCGCTGAAGGTTGTAGAGATAGAGGTCGATACCACTCAGCTGAACAAGTTCTTCCCTCCCAAGGATGTACAAGATAATCCCTTCCTGTGGAGCGACTGGAGCTTGTCGTTCTGGCTCAGTGTGCTGTTGTTGGTGTTGATAGCCCTATGCGGTTATCTCTACCTGCGTCTGCGCGACAACAAGCCAGTCATTTCACATATTAAGATTGTGAAGCGCTTGTTGCCTCATCAGAAGGCCATGAAAGAGATTGAACAGATCAAGGCCGATCGCATGGTTGCTTCCGAGAATGCCAAGGAGTACTATACCAAGTTGACTGACACCCTGCGTAAGTACATTGAGGAACGCTATGGGTTCTCCGCCATGGAGATGACCAGTTCAGAGATTATAGAACGTTTGACCGCTGCCGGTGACCAACAGTCGCTGGACGAGCTTCGTCAGCTGTTCACAACTGCCGACCTGGTGAAGTTTGCCAAATACTCTACGATGATAAACGAGAACGACGCCAATCTGGTCAGCGCCATCGACTTCATCAACCAAACCAAGCTGGAGAACCAGCCCGTTGAAGAAGTTCAGAAGCCCGTGCTGTCGGAGGCCGACCAGCGTTCGCAGAAGGAACGCCGTGTGCTGAAGATGGTTATCTGGGGTATTGTGGCGGTTGCCGTGCTACTGTTCTGCTATATTGTCTATAGCGTCTGGCAGTTGTTGATGTGACAACGACGGTATAACGTAATAAGGAATAACTAAAGAAGAAATGGAATTTGCCAATAAAGAATATCTGTTGCTGCTTGTCCTGCTGATACCTTATCTCATTTGGTATCTTATGTATAGGAAGAAGAGTGAGCCTACCATGCGTATGAGCGATACTAATGCCTATCGCTTTGCTCCCCGCTCATGGAAGGTGACACTGATGCCCCTGCAGCCTCTGCTTCGCATGGCCGTCTTCGTATTGGTTGTGCTAGTTCTGGCTCGTCCGCAGACACAAAACTCCTGGAAGAATCAGACGGTCGAGGGTATCGACATTATGCTGGCTATGGATGTGTCGACGTCCATGCTGGCAGAAGATCTGAAGCCCAACCGCATAGAGGCCGCCAAGCAGGTGGCTGCAGAGTTCATTACCGGCCGTCCTAACGATAACATCGGTCTGAGCATCTTTGCTGGCGAGGCTTTCACCCAGTGCCCGATGACAACCGACCACTCCTCGTTGCTCAATCTGCTGCAGGGCGTGCGGACGGATATTGCTGCCCGTGGACTTATAGAGGATGGTACTGCCATCGGTATGGGTCTGGCCAATGCCGTTTCGCGTCTGAAGGATTCAAAGGCCAAAAGCCGCGTGGTCATTCTTTTGACCGATGGCTCCAACAACCGTGGCGACTTGTCGCCAATGACCGCTGCTGAGATAGCCAAGAGCTTGGGCATTCGCGTCTATACGATTGGTGTTGGTACCAATAAGGTGGCTCCTTATCCCATGCAGGTCGGTGGTGGTGTACAGTATGTCAACATTCCCGTGGAGATAGATACCAAGACCCTCTCGGACATAGCTCATGCCACTGAGGGTGACTTCTATCGTGCCACTAATAATCGCGAGTTGCAGAACATCTATCAGGAGATTGACAAACTCGAAAAGTCGAAGTTGAATGTCAAGAAGTTCAGCAAGCGTTATGAGGCCTACCAGCCGTTTGCCTTGGCTGCCGTCTTGCTGCTGTTGCTGGAAATCCTGCTGAGAGTTACTATATTCCGCAAGTTACCCTAATAGAGTTCATTATATAAAGTTCAAAGTTTAAAGTTCAAAGTTCAAAGTGTTTAGATTCGAAGACCCTATATATCTCTATCTGTTAGCAGTCGTCCCTGTGTTGTTTGCCATCCGTTGGCTGATGGTGCACCAGCAGAAGCGCCGTCTGCGCCGTTTCGGTGATATCGAACTGGTGCGCCAGCTGATGCCCAATGTATCACGCTTCCGTCCCGCTGTCAAGTTCTGGATGCTCTTGGGAGCGTTAACGTTACTCATTGTTATGCTGGCCCGTCCTCAGTTGGGCACGAAAATCAGTCACGAAAAACGTACCGGCATAGAGACAATCATCTGTCTGGACGTCAGCAACTCGATGCTGGCCGAAGATGTGGCACCCAGCCGTCTGGATCGCTCGAAGATGATGATAGAGAATCTGGTGGACCACTTCACCAACGACAAGATAGGTCTTATCGTGTTTGCCGGCGATGCCTTTGTGCAACTGCCCATCACCAGTGACTACGTGTCGGCTAAGATGTTCCTCTCTAACATCAGCCCTGGGATGATAGCTACCCAAGGCACCGATATTGCTACAGCAGTCAACATGGCGTCCCA
>JAEEGL014118521.1_pt1 | contig 43530 bp, 36 predicted proteins | sample 9134231 | NCBI WGS metagenome assembly JAEEGL01 (sample SAMN16246548, study PRJNA631951) | gut metagenome | biome: gut microbiome; feature: rumen; material: fiber-attached | host: Bos | place: Iran: Karaj | collected 2018-10
ACAGTAATGTCTTTCCATGGCGTTGCTCCGGGTGGGGTTTACAAGGCCGGTACGTTACCGCACCGCCGGTGAGCTCTTACCTCGCCTTTTCATCCTTACCGATTCCCGAAGGAACAGGCGGTTTTCTTTTCTGTTGCACTTTCCTTAAAGTTACCTTCACCGGGAACTGCCCGGCACCCTTGTCCTATGGAGCCCGGACTTTCCTCACGCACGGCCTTTCGGCAACCTGTGCCCGCGATCATCCGGTCCAGCTCAGAAAACATATACATTATAATCGAACAAGGTGTAATCTTCTAGCGATTTTGTCACCATTTGTGCCCGTTATATACGGAAACAGGTAAATTCGGCAATATGTTCAAAAGCTGTTCTTTCAAACTCGGAAGCACTATGCGTTCTGTGACTTCATGGCCTGCGGCAATGACTGCTATACCGGATTCTTCGAGGTCGATCATGTTGTGATGCTTCATCTCTCCGGTTACGACCACATCGACACGATAAGACTTAAGAACAGGGATCGATTCTTCTTCAAAAGCACCGCCCTGCACAAAGACACGGGATACTTCCTTATCTTCATCCGTGTTGAGGATCAGACCGCTTGCACCGAGTTTTTCCTTTACCATATCAGCAAATCCGAAAAGAGATACGGAAGACTGTCCGACACTTCCGCACAATCCGACTTCCACATCCTCAAGGCTGATCTGCATCACAAGTCCCAGAGCCGTAGCCAGCGCATGGTTGACGCCATTTGGTGCTTTATCCAGATTCGTGTGCGCGGAATAAAGCTGAATATCGTTCTTGATGAGTTTTCGGACATTGGCTCCCCTCGGAGTCTGGTAATCGACTGATGTTAACGGTTCAAAGAACAGCGGATGATGCGTAATGATCATATTCGCACCGCATTTGAGCGCCTCATCGATCGCCTGCGACTGCGCATCCAGGGCAAGAAGCACGCCCTTCACCTGAGAATTCGTGTCACCGATCATAAGACCGATACGGTCCCATTCACAGGACAGTTCCGTTGGAGCGATCTTCTCCATTGCCGAAATGACGTCTTTTACATAGTAATCACTCATAAGTATTTCTCCCAGTTCTTAAGAATCTCCGCACATAACGGATCTCCCAGTGCTTTTTTCGTAAAAAGAATCTTCTCATGTGCGATATATTCGCTGTAGTATTCGGGACGGTTCCGTAATATCACCGGTCCCAGAAACTTTTCTTCATCAGTTAACGTATATTCTTTACCTGTGTACTCAGCCAGGATCACTATGTAGAAGAAATGTCCCTTTTCCATAGCAATCTTCTCATCCAGTATAGCAAAACCATTCTCACATAAGAACGACCGCACTTCATAGAACGATCTCTGCGGCTGAAGTACAAATTTCATTCCGGATGGAATCTTCGATTCCCCGGCATTGGAAAGGATCTTACAGATCTCAAGACCGCCCATTCCGGCGATCACGGCCGTCATATCTTCTTTCAGTTCCACACCTGAAAGACCGTCGGTCACTTTTACTTCGCATCTGTCCTTATAATCCAAAAGACGTTCACGGGTCCTCTCGGCCGGAAGAGCATGGATATCCGTCGCAATGACAAATCTGCATCGGTTAGATGATAAACAGAATTCACTGAGTTTCCCGTGATCAGATCCGACATCGACGATAGTATCACTTACGGGAATCATATCGGTTATGGTACTTAAACGGTGTGATAAACTGATGTTCTCCTCCATTACCGTTTCCCCATTTTCTTCTTCAATTCAGAAAGATATGCAAGCGTAGATCTCAGAAGTCTCTCTGTCGCATCACGGTCAGAACCTTCCGGCATCGTATCAAGTCTCTTCGCCAGAAGATCTTTCTGCTTGGTATATACAGACATTCTCACACGGTAAAGATAATCTTTCGTGAAGTTCATCAGCGATTCCAGATCATCGCCGTATTTAACGCTCATAAGCGCCTCGGATAACGTATCTCTTGCCGGACGCTGGTTCAGGATCAGATTGTCTCCTGCCAGAAGAAGACCGTTCGCGTCCAGTTTGCCTTCTTTCAGAACGGGCAGGACCTGCTTGACGATCGTTCGCATAGATCCCATGGAAAAATCCGTCTCCAGCGGTTCTTCACCGAATTTAGCGACAAACGTACTGTACTCGGCACCGAGCGTTGCAAGAAGGCAGATAAGCACAAGTTCATCACGCGATGCTGTCTCTCCGAGCTGTTTCTCGGGAAGGAGCGCATTCTGCTTTTCCACGACACGTTTCGAATTGTTTATCTTCTCTTCATGACTCTGAGAAGATTTCTTCCCTGCTTCGGACATGACAGACTGAGCGGAAACGCCGAGGATCTGGGCAGCCTTATAAGCAGCTCTTTCACGGAGGATCATGTTATCCTCCCAGGAAAGATATGTGGAGATCAGCTGCTGGAAGACGACCGGATCAAATCTTCCGCTCTCCATGCTCTGATGATGTGCGGAGTCCACGAGATAATCGAGTACAGGCACAGCCTGATCAACAACTTTGGCAAATTCATCCTTTCCGAACTCACGGATAAACTCATCCGGATCTTTACCGTTCGGAACTTTAGCGACTCTGACCTGAGTCGTCATACCAGTATGCTTCTTTTTCCGCTCCATAAGCATCTTAAGGCCACGAACGGCAGCGTTCTGACCGGCACGGTCAGAATCATAGAAAAGCACTACTTCTTCACAATAACGTTCCAGAAGATCAAGCTGTCTTTCCGTCAAAGCAGTTCCCAGTGAAGCGACTGCATTCGTAACACCGGCCTGATGCATGGAGATAACATCCATGTAGCCCTCAACAACAATGATCTGCTTCATCTTGGCCTGTTTGGCAAAATTAAGCGCATACAGGTTTCTCTGTTTGGAGTATACGGGTGTTTCCGGAGAATTGACATATTTCGGCTGGCCGTCACCTATGATACGGCCTCCGAAAGCGATCAGTTCTCCCATCGCGTTAAAGATCGGGAACATCAGTCGTCCGCGGAACAGGTCAAATGTCTTTCCGTTCTTCGTAACGAAAAGACCGGATTTCTGGATCTCATTCTGACTGAATCCCTTGCTGACGAGATGATTATAAAGACCGCTCCACTCATTCGGAGCATATCCCAGACCAAACTTCGTTGCCGTAGCCGGCGCGATCGCACGCTTCTGGAGATACTTTCTGGCTTCTTCGCCTTTTTCGGACTTGAAGCTCTTATAATAATAGCGAGCAGCCTCAAGAAGCACCAATTTCAGGCGCTTCCGAAGCTGCTCTTCTTTTCTGTAATTCGCGTCATCCGGCTCAGGAATCGTCACACCGGACTTCTCGGCGAGGAATTTAAGCGCCTCAAAGTATGACAGATGCTCGATCTCCATAATAAAGTTGACGACATTGCCGCCCTTATGGCATCCGAAACAGTAATAAATCTGCTTATTTACGGATACGGAGAATGACGGCGTATCTTCTGAATGAAACGGACAGAGCCCGAACATATTCTGTCCGGAGCTCTTCGTAAACTGCACATACTGACCTACGACCGAAACGATGTCGCTTCGGGAAATGATTTCTTCCACTACTTCATTGGGTATTCCGCCGCGGCCGTTGCTCATGTATTATGTCCTTTATTCTTTGATTTCGCCGAGATCAGTTTCTTCCTTTACTGTTTCTGCTGCAGGAGCTTCTTCTGTTTCCGCTTTCTCTTTCTTCTTAAGAACGATCTTGTCGGATTTCTTCTCTTCCTTAGAATCAGCAGTCTTTGCTGCTTCCGGCTTTGCATCTCTGGAAACGACCGTATTGATCGCATTCTTCTTGAATGTAACCAGAGTATTTGCTGCAGAAGTCATGATCGTGACCTCATCATCACGGATATTGGCAACCTTACCGACCAGACCGCCGATCGTGATAACTGTATCACCCGGACGCATCTTATCGACCTTGGCACGAAGTTCCTTCTCTTTCTTTCTCTGCGGACGCAGAGCGATCACATACCACAGAATAATAAATACTGCGAAAATCGCTACCATGATGAGCGCACTTCCGCCACCACCTGCCTGTGCATCTGCCGTACCGGCGTCTAATAAATAACGAACCATTTAATCTATCCTCCCGTTTCTATTTCCGTATCGTTATTGGTTAATCGTTTCCGATCATTTCCTGCATATCATACATTCCCGGTGCTTTGCCGAGCATATACTTCGCAGCGGTTACCGCACCTCTGGCAAAAACACTTCTGGTCTGCGCACTGTGGGAGATCGTCAGGATCTCTTCGCCACCGACGAACATGACCTTATGCTCACCGACAATATTGCCTCCGCGGATAGAATGGATACCGAGCTCCTTCTTCTCACGCTTCTGACGTCTGGACTGACGCTCATATACATACTCGAGCTGACCATTAAGAGTATCATTCATGGCATCAGCGATCATCAGGGCTGTTCCGGACGGAGCATCCAGTTTCTGGTTGTGATGCTCTTCCACAAGTTCAATATCAAAATCCGGATACAGCTGCGCTGCCGCCTTCTTGACCAGATTGATCAGCACATTGATGCCGAGGGACATGTTTCCCGAATAAAAAACGCCGACCTTCTCGGAAAGTGCTTTCAGATCTGCCTTCTGCTCCTCGGAAAGGCCTGTCGTACACATAACGATCGGTTTTCCGTTCACTTCAGCAAACTTTGTGATTCCCGCAAAAGCACTGACATGGGAAAAATCGATGATTACATCAAACTCTTCCTTGCACTCCATCGGATCCTTATAGATCGGGAACTTCGACAGAGGATTCTCAACAACATCAGAACCGGCTACGATCACGCAGTCATCATATCCATCGACCATCTCCGTGATCACGCGGCCCATACGGCCCATACAGCCGCTCAAAAAGATTCTTGTTTCAGACATAGTCGTTCTCCTTACTTGTTTCCGTGGAAGGAGAGATCATACTTGGCAAGTGTTTCCGCAAGCTTCTCTCTTCCCTCGGCGCTCATCTCACAGAGCGGCATACGGCACTGGCCGATATCCCAGCCGAGAATATTAAGAGCTTCCTTGACCGGAATCGGATTCACATCAGAGAAAAGTGCTTTTACCAGAGGAATGAGATCCGCCTGAGTCTTCGCTGCACCTGCAACATCACCATTGAGGAATGCCATAACCATGTCATGCATCGTCTCAGGAACAATGTGCGCTGCAACGGAAATAACGCCCTTACCGCCCATAGAAAGAAGCGGAACGACCAGACCGTCCTCACCGGAATAAAGGATCAGGTCATCGCCACAAAGACTTACCGTCTCCGGAACCTGATTCATGTTACATTCCTTCACGCCAACGATATTCTCAATCTCAGAAAGTCTCTTATATGTTGCAGGAGCAATATTCAGATTCGTTCTGGACGGAACGTTATAAACGATGATCGGAAGATCCGTCACCTCGGCGGTAGCCTTGAAATGACGATAGATACCTTCCTGGGATGTCTTATTATAATATGGTGTAACGGTCAGAAGAGCATCTGCTCCGATTGCTGTAGCTTCTCTTGCCAGCTTGATACCATGTGCCGTATCGTTACTGCCTGTACCGGCGATAACCGGAACACGTCCATCCACATACTCAACAACTGTACGGATCGTGGCTAGGTGTTCTTCATCCGGCATAGTAGCCGCTTCACCTGTGGTTGCTGCTACCAGGATCGCATCTGTCTTATGTGCTAAATGGAAGTCAATAAGAGCCTTGAGTTTTTTAGTATCGACACCTCCTTCGTTAAAAGGTGTGACCAGCGCTACAGCTGAACCGACAAAAACGGGCTTCTTCATAACTCATGCCTCCATTTCTTTTGATATTTCAGTGATTTCCGAACGTGCAAAACCGCGGGGAAACCTCATAAAATCATACCACCTACTATACACGAACGTCAATTGCTATTATAATACTAGGCTATGAAAACAAGTGATTTTTACTACGACCTGCCGGAAGAACTCATAGCCCAGCATCCTCTGTCCGACCGTTCCAGTTCACGTCTGATGACACTTGACGGAGCGACCGGTGATGTTTCGCATATGCATTTTTCCGATCTGCCGACCCTTCTTAAGAAGGGCGACGTACTCGTCATCAATAATACCAAGGTCATTCCGGCCCGTCTTCTCGGTTCGAGAAGCGATACGGGAACGGCCATCGAACTTCTTCTTCTGAAGCGCATCGATGAGAACCACTGGGAGACTCTTGCCCGTCCCGGAAAGAAGATCAGACCCGGAAAACGTATGACCTTTCTCCCCGGCAAACTTGAGGCTGAATGCGAAGAGGTCCTTGAGGACGGTAACCGCATCATCCGCTTCGATTTTAACGGCATCTGGGAAGAGATCCTGGATGAAGCAGGCACCATGCCGCTTCCGCCTTACATTCATGAGCAGCTCGAAGACCAGAACAGATATCAGACCGTCTATGCCAGGGAGACCGGTTCTGCCGCCGCTCCGACCGCAGGTCTTCACTTCACGCCCGAGCTTCTGGATACACTCCGCAATATGGGCGTCGAAATCGCCGAGGTCACACTCCATGTCGGTCTTGGAACATTTCGTCCGGTAAAGGTCGAAGATATTTCCGAGCATCATATGCACAGCGAATGGTATGAGATGGACGAAAAAGCTTCTTCCATCATCCGCAGAGCAAGAAAAGAAGGACGCCGCGTGATCGCAGTCGGCACGACCAGCTGCCGCACGCTTGAGACGATTGCAGCTAAGGATCCGGGCATGCACCCGAGTTCCGGCTGGACGGATATCTTCATCTACCCCGGTGTATCGTTCAACTGCATCGACGGGCTGATCACGAATTTCCATCTGCCGGAATCCACATTGATCATGCTGGTTTCCGCGTTTGCCGGAAAAGAACATGTCCTGAACGCTTACAAAACAGCTGTTTCAGAGAAATACCGTTTCTTCAGTTTCGGAGATGCTATGTTCATCACCCCTGAAAAGCCTCGTAATAAGAGTCCTCTGGAGGATCAAGAATGAGTAAATACCCTGTGTACTATGAACATATCCACACCTGTAAGCAGTCCGGTGCCAGACTCGGCAGAGTCCATACACCGCACGGTTCCTTTGACACGCCTGTCTTTATGCCTGTCGGCACACAGGCTACGATCAAGGGTATGTCTCCTGACGAAGTGGAAAGCATGGGTGCACGGATCATTCTCTCCAACACTTATCATCTCTGGATGCGTCCGGGAAACGAAATCGTGAAGAAGGCCGGCGGTCTTCACAAGTTTATGAACTGGAAACACTCTATTCTTACAGACAGCGGTGGATTCCAGGTCTTCTCTCTTGCCCGTCCGAAAGACATCAAGGAGGAAGGCGTACACTTCAAGTCCCATATCGACGGATCCGCGCATCTTCTGACGCCGGAACTCTCGATGCATATCCAGAACGATCTCGGATCGGATATCATCATGGCATTCGATGAGTGCTGTGCATGGCCAAGCGAGCACAAATATGCGAAGCAGTCACTGGAAAGAACCACCCGCTGGCTCGAAAGATGCATTAAAGCGCACGAAAGACCTGACGAACAGGCCCTTTTCGGAATAATTCAGGGTTCCTGCTACGCTGATCTCCGTAAGCAGAGCGCGAAAGAGATCACTTCTTTCGACCTTCCGGGATATGCGATCGGCGGTCTCTCTGTCGGCGAGCCTGCTGAACTGATGTATGAAATGCTCGAGGAAACCGTTCCTCTCATGCCGGAAGACAAGCCGCGTTATCTTATGGGCGTCGGCACACCTGATTATCTGATCGAGGGCGCAATCCGCGGAATCGATATGTTTGACTGCGTACTTCCTACGCGCATCGGCAGAAACGGTACGGTATTAACTCACGATGGACGTCTTATTGTCCGTGATAAGAAGAGCGCTGAAGACTTCCGCCCGATCGAGGAAGGATGTACCTGTTACGCATGCCAGAACTATAGCCGTGCATATATCCGTCACCTGCTGAAAGCCGGCGAGATGTTTGGATTAAGACTTTGCTCCTGGCATAACATCCACTTCCTTCTGCATCTCATGGAAGACGTAAGAAAGGCGATCGCTGAGGACCGCCTTCTGGATTTCCGTGATGAGTTTTTCGAAAGGTATTATCGTAAGTAATTCTTTTACATCGCCAGCATAGTCTTCACGGTCATGGTAAAATCAAGAGTGATCCTCTCCAGATCCGCTTTATCGCCACAAATTGCGGCAACGCAGTAATAGTTACCGTTGAGATTTATCACACATGCCGTACAGTTCAGCGTCTTTGATCCATCATCGATCTTAGAAAGCGTGTAATTGCGGATGCGCATCTCAAGTGAGGTATTGATCGTTGGTGTAACGGAAGTATAACCTCCGAACTTATATGCAGAGCCCAGCGCCTGTTCGGTAGCGGTACAAGCCGTCGTGATCGAACTCTGCGATCCAAGAGGAAGGATAAAGATCTTACTGTCCGAATCAGTTGTATTCAACGTAACCAGCTCCAGGGTTGCAGAGTTTCCGAGTTTTCCGTCAGTTACCGAAGAAATAGACGTTGTATCGTAAATAAACGAAGGCTTATCCTCTTGCTCAAAGAACACATACGAACTCGGATGACTCGTTTTTTCACGAACGCTCATCATGATGTCAGAAATGATCTCGCAGTCTTCCTGGGAATACATGCCGTAATCATCTACAGGCATGAACCCGAAATAAAGGAAAATACCCTTATCCTCTTTTCGCTCTGCTGCAAGTATCGTAGCATCAAGACGCTTCCCGCCCTTGTTGACCGATCCGCTGTATTCGAGAACGCAGGCATCATTAAATACATGCGTATACAGATAATCCGGATAAAGCTCAATGTCAGTTAATCCGAGACGGCCGCTCATATATGCAGGCAGCACTTTTTCGCTTTGAGCAACGAAGTCCGTCAGGTCATCAAGACGGATATCCTCATATCCGGAAATGACGTCAGTATAGATATAAAGACTCTTCGCCGAATCTTCAAGGCAGAAAAGGCCATTGTCATTTGTGAGGACAAACTCATTCGGAGCAGACAGGGAAAAGAGCCTTGTCTCATCTTCATAGAGTACCTGATCCTGCTGATACGAAATCTTCGGATCCGGCAGCGTCGGAGCTTCTGTCTCAGTAGTAGTAGGCTTAGCTGTTGTTGTTTCCTCTCCCCACTCGTAGTTTTTAACAATATAAACACCAACCGCTGTACCGATTCCTGCTAATGCGATCAAACCGGCAACAATATATGTCAGCGGGCGCTTCCATATGCTCTTCTTAACTTTCTGCGGTTTAGCGATCTGCGCCTGTGGGATCTGCCACTGAGGAACCTGAACCTGTGGCCCGCGCATCTGGGGAGCCTGCACCTGAGGCTGCTGAACAGGAACCCGTCCCTGAGGCATCGGCGCACGGCCACCATTCGCAAGAATCGATGGAGAAAGCACTTTCTGAGGTGTGTATGCCGGAGCCGTATTTGACTGGTCCATCGCAACAGTTTTGCCACCGACCATCTGTTCATTGCCGAATCCGGTCGAGGCAGTGGGCAGAGGTTCCGTGGGAACACCCGAAGACGAAGCAGCTGATGCTGCAGTATTGGCTGATGCGGGATACGTGGAAACAGGAGCTGCCGGCGCACTTGAAGCAGTTCCGGAAAGTGCGGCGCCGAAAGACTTCATGTCCGCAAAACGCCCGGAAGCATTAACCGACAGTGCTTTCATAATCGCATCGCTTGCATACTGAGGCATCTGAACGCCCAGCTGGATCGGCGGAACCATGGTATCTTCATGGACACGTTCAATAGCATCCGGCGGCATAACTCCGGTCAGTATCAGGTACATCGTCGCCGCAAGAGCATATTCATCCGACCAGGGGCCCTGATTTCCATGTTTTCTGTATTGCTCTTCCGGTGCAAATCCATGCTTTAAGATAATCGATTTACTTTTCTCTGTATCGATTGCAAGGCGGGCTGCACCGAAATCCAGAAGACGGGTCGAACCGTTCTTCATAACGACAATATTATCCGGACTGATATCTCTGTGCAGAAGATTATGCGCATGTACATGATCAAGAGATTCGATGATCGGGAGCAAAAGACGCAAAGTTTCCTGGAATGAAAGCTTTCCGCTCTTCTGCTGAGTATACTTCATCAGATCGACGCCTTCGATATACTCCATAACAAAGTACGCCGTATTATTTTCACGGAAATAGTCGTGAACAGTAACAATATTCGGGACATCGCGGAGCTTGGCAAGAAGACGTGCTTCCTCAAGGAATTTACTTGCGCCGGAATCGAACTTCGTCTGCTCATCCGGCGAACTAACTGTCATCGTGTAGTGATCGGAATCACGGAGCGCGATACCGGAAGGCAGGAACTCCTTAACCGCTACGCTGATCTCAAGCGTCATATCAAATGCAAGATACGTAACGCCAAAACCGCCGACACCCAGCACGCGGCCTGTAAGATAACGTCCATTGAGGATCGTACCGATCGGCAGCGCTACATAGGGATGCTTCGCAGTTAAAAGATCAAAACCGCAATGGGGACATGGTCCCTTCCCATCGTGTTCACCAAAACATCCGAAACAAACCTTACTCGTATCCATAGGATTATCCTGCCACCTTCATATAAGTGACCAAAGTAAGGTTATCCCCTCTCAGTCGGCTTCTCTGAACAGCACGAAGGATCATCTTCTGTGCCCAGTCCTTCGCGTTGAAAGACTTATGAATATCGATCAGCATCTCGGTTTCATATACATTCTCCCAGAAGCCATCCGTACAAACGATGATGCCATCACCGGAAGAAAGATCAAAACTGTCATTATGCGGTTCGATGGTTTCCTGCTGTCCGATACATACTGACATGCCCGTACGTCCCTCCTGCTCACGGATCGACTCATACGGAAAATCACCGCGTTCGAAGGCACGATACGTCGGCGTATCATCAACAGAATGATGAACGAGTTTTCCACCGGAGAAGTGGTAGATACGCGAGTCTCCTACATTCGCCCATTCACAGCGGTTGTCGCGGATCCGTACGGCACAGATCGTCGCGCCGGCACGACGGAGTTCCACATTATCGAATTGAAGCTCACGGAACTTCGAATTTGCTATAACGCAGCACTCAGCCGGTGCTTTTCCCTCGAGAAAAGCACCCAGTGCCTTTTCAGATATGATCTGTGCAGCCTGTTCTCCGTTCGGAAGGCCATTCAGGCCGTCACAAACCACGATCAGCACCTGGTCATCGTGTTCAATGACCTGTGCATGATCGCAATTCGGTTCATGACCGCCAACATTTGTGTAAAGATAATGATCCATTATTCTCTCACTACCATAAATGCATTAGCTTTATCTGCCAGTGCGAATGTGGAACCGGGCTCCAGAGTCTCCGGAACGCCCTTTGTCAGTTTACGTCCGTCACGCAGATATGTTCCGTATGTCGAGCCGTTATCCGTAAGAACAAAGGTCTTTGTTCTCATATCAAAATAGATCGAGCAGTGGTTCGAGCTGATACCGGGAGTCTCTTCCGGGAAAACGATCGTACAGGATCTCTGATCACGTCCGATCGTCATAGTCTGCTTAGTTACCTCATAACGTCTGCCGGCGAATACGCCCTGAACACATACAAGGTAGGATTTCAGGCCATCGTCCTGCTCTCCGCCGCCGTTACGTACAAAGAGTACGAGGAGAAGACCGATCACACATACAGCAGCCGCTGCACCGAAGATGATCATCATCAAACGGTAGTTGTCGACCTCACCCTGTCTCTTATCCTTACGCTCGGCAAAATCAGTTTTTTCTGCCTCAAGACCGGAAACCTCTTCCTCGATTTCAGAGACTTCGGATTCCAGATTGCTGATAATACCCTGCTGCTTCTCGTTAAATGCAGCTTCATCTGTAGAAATATAATCCTGGATGTTGTCCTTGATATCCTGATCAGTGATATACGGGATATTATTCTGGTCAAGGATCTCCATGATCGAGTGGGAATGAATTGCGAAGTTAACATTTTCACTGTTCTTATGGATCAGTGTGTTCATGCCGATTACATAACCGTTCTCGTCGAACAGAGGTCCGCCGGAGTTACCGTGGGAAATAAAAGAGTCATGCTGGAATGTATGGTAACCAACGCCATTCGGAACAACGTCAACCTTCGAAATAACACCGCTGGTTACGGTCTGGCTGGCAATGTCATAAGGCATATTCGGGTCAATGTCACGGGACTTATCCGGATAACCGATCGCCGTACACTTCTCACCTGTCTCAACTGTATCCGAATCACGGAGAACAGCTGCTTTACGGGCATCAACCGGCTCAGCGACCTTCAGGATCGCCATATCCATGTTGTAATCAAATTCATAGAAAACTACTTCGGCATCAACCGTTTCTCTGTTTTCAAGATAAACGACTGTCTTATAACCCGGCTGGTCATATCCCTCCACAACATGACCATTTGTGACAAAATACTCAACTTTGCCATCAAGAGTCGAAGCTAACGCATAAGAGGAACCGAGTCCGCCGGAACCTGTAGCAGTATCATAGCAAATAACGCAGGCTACAGACTGCTGATTCTGGGAAGGAGTAAAGCGGACCATATAATCCTTCTCATTGAACTGGAACTTCTCATTCTTCGCTTTATCCAGTTCGGCTTTCTTGGCCTGAAGTCTGATCATTGCTTCCTGAAGTTCAGCTTCAGTTTCCTGATAATTCTGATCAGCAATCTTTACGTTCTTCTTGGACTGATCCCACTGAGTGTAGGAAAAGACAGACATACCGCCGCAGGCGAGAATCGCGACAGCGAGAATAATTGAGAACGTAATCTTCAACTTTTTACTCATATCATTATCCTCCTATTTTGTGCACCGCAAAAACAATTGCCGTGTAGTTATCCTGAAACCTCTTATTCTTCGCCATGATCCCCTTCTCAAGAAGGTCCGCACACTCGGCAGGAGTATGCATCATGGCATTACGGATTTCTTCAAAAGACAGCGTATCGCTGATTCCATCCGAACACAGAAGATAAACATCGTTATCTTCAACCTGCCACGGTGTGATCGAATAATCAGGATTAGTATGCGGCGCGCCCATAAACTCAGTAAGCGCCGGCGCATCATCATGCATCAAAGCCTGATCCACAGAAAGAGCTCCTTCAGAAGCACGCATCAGTAACTGATTTCCATACTCCTGACGGACGTTCATCGCATAAATGTGATTGTTTCTCAAGAGGAAAAGGTCACTGTCACCTACAGAAGCAAACCACATTTTGTCGTCCTGGACAAATGTGATCACAACAGTCGTACCACCTCTGCCCATATATGTCTGATAGATCTCATTGGAAAGTGAATCCAGGATCCATCCGTCCTTCAATTTATCAAAAGAGTACGGGAATTCAGCAATAATATCTGAAACCAGCTTATTAGAGATCGCAGCACCGGAATCCAGACCGCCCATACCGTCACAGAGTACAGCAAGGAATCCCTTATCCTTCCACTTCGCACTCGGAGAAAAAGCAAACGCATCCTGCTGCTCTTCTCTTTCACCCACGCCCTGACAATTGCCTATATCGATACGGAATCTTCCGTTCTCCATATAAGAGGAATGATCGGACATGCCGGAAGCATCGCCGGAACCGGAATTATTCTTCTTACTCTTTCTAACAAGTACATAAACAAGAAGAATAAGAAGTAAAACCGCTAAACATAATACAAAGACCCACCACATATCCTTGTAATAGGAGACCAATGTATCAATGAATTCCAACTTAGCCATTACCATGCGAACTTCTCACTGCAAACCGGAATAAACAGAAGTCTTGTCTGACCAATTCCGATTATGTCATACATCTTAAGATCTGTTTCTGCATCAATAAACGTACCGTTAACGGAAACCTTCTTCTCAGCATCCCCCGCAGATACGGTATAACGGAAAGAATCCTTATAGTAGTTGATGATCGCATGCGGACTTCTGGAAACGGAATTATCTCTGTAAAGAGCGATCTCATAATTCTTCTGACGGCCGATAATTGCTCTCGACTCTTGAAAAACATAGCTCGCGCCAGTCATCGGACCATCTGTACATACGAGGAAAGCTCTCGCATGAATACGCGGCAGATAATCCATCTCGGATTCAGTGATCGAAACCGTCGCATTAGGATCTCTCGGAGCCGGTTCTTCTACAGCCGGAGCAACAACAGGGGCAGGCGCAGGTTCGGGCTGAACTGCCAGAGCAGGTTCAGGCTGCACTTCCGGAGCCGGAGTTTCTACAGAAACAGCAGGTTCCTCTGCAGGTGCCGAAGCAGGCTGAGCCGGTGTACCGGGACGTGGAACGCCGGGAACCATGCCGGGGATCGGGCCACCCGGGAAACCAAATGCAGCAAAAGCAGCTGCTTCAGCCTGTCCGGGCTGAGCAGATACGGAAGCATTTCCTCCCTCGGACGGAACCGGGAATGTTGCACCCACATCATTTAAAACAGGAGTGGGGTTCTCTTTAACGCCAAGACCGGTAACCGCATACGGTCTGTCCGGTGAAGACTGATAGTACTTCTCTTCAATTTCAATCGGAGTCGGATGCTCGGTAACGCCAAGACCCGTTACCGGAATCGAAACAGAAGATGCTGAAAGATCATCAAGATTAGGTCTGTCCTGCGTTTCCGGAACATCAGAAGTAATCTCTAAAGCCGGAGAAGCGGCCGGGGACACTTCCGGAACTGCAACCGGTACCGAAACAGGTGCAACGGAAGGTACAGGTACTGCTACAGGAACATCAATCGGCGCAGCAGCAACTGATGGAGCTTCCATAGGTGCCTGTACAGGTTGAGCAGCCGGTACAAATGAAGGATTCGGAGCAGGCTGGAAAGCCGGAGCTGCCTGCTGGACAGGCTGGGATGCCGGCGCATAGGACGGAGCCGGTGCAGCGATAGGTGTTACCGGCGGGAAATCAAGCGGAGGCTCGGAAATCGCCACAGTCTTGTGAATGGGAGAGGGATTGCTGTCAAATCCATCGATTGCTACAGTTTTACCGACTGTCGGTTCAGGGTCCATACCCGGAATCGCCACAGTCTTTCCGCACGAAGGAGCAGGAATCTGCATATTCGGCGCTACCGGAGGAGTAACTGATCTCGGCTGATTGGAAAACTGGCTGCAATAAGGGCAGCTCGCATATCGATTTTCGTCAAAGAAATGACCGCGTTCACACTGTATCATTCACACACACCTCACTATCGATTTCATTCTATTTTAGCGTATTTGTATGTAAAAGTACAATAAACTCATCAAAAAGATGCAACAACAATTACATCAGTCATTCTCGTGAATGATCTTCTGGATGGCTCTCCAAGTAACATACATGGATATGTACGAGACGAATCCGAAAGAAAACAGCAGATAAAGGAGCATAGTGATTCCGTATCCGATAGATCCGACCGTAAATACAAGAAGGAACGGAGCAAATCCGAACAATACTGCCTGAACTACAAAAACAAGAAGTGCGATCGGGAAATTCTTTACCACCATAACAGCTGCGTTTTTGTAAACTTCCTTAAATGAAAGTTCAACGCAGGCAATCAGCGGATAAATAAACAGCTGCATACTGCTCCAGAACCAAAGAAGGCAGAAGAAGAAAGATTTTGCCGCCATCGCAAAGGAAGCACTGCCGACACCGTTCTGATAGTATCCGATATTGAAAAGGAGCACCATCGTGACAATCAGGGAAATAAAGGAAGCTCCCAAGGACTTCTTCCAGTTATCCTTAAGGCCCTTTTTAATATCGTGCTTAATTGAATTCTCACCGATAAGGACATTCTTAAAATAGTAGCTGACTGCTGCACAGAAAGGACCATTTGCAATAAGAAGGAATCCATTAAACAGGAAAGCGCAGATCATGCACATCAGGTAATACATGTTGTTCACTTCTTCATCAGTAACTAAAGACTCATCTACCAGACCGGTTCCGATAATGTAATCCTTAAGGGCATCCGGACGGAAAACAGGAAAGATCCAGGAAACAAAGAACATGACCACACAGAGAGTTAATACGAAAATAATCATATTCGCGCCGAGCATGATAGCATTTCCGGCAGTAACCTTACCGAAATCACGGGCATAAGAGCGGAAAAATCCTCTCTTCCTCTCAACTTTACCCCAATCCTCTTTGTTTAACTGTTTCTGATTCATCTCCAAAGAATCTCCATGATTTTCAAATTCTCGCGGATCTGCGCAAGAGCGCGTTCCGCATAAGCCAGGTTCTTTTCCTTCTTCTTTCCTTTGACCTTGTAGCCAAGAGGTGCCACAAGACCAAAGTTAGCATTCATCGGCGCAAAGTGTTTCACCGAAGGATCGGAAACGTACGATGCCATCGCTCCGATCATTGTATCTGCAGAAAAAGAAACCGGGCTGGATTTTCCAAGCGCACTGAGTGCGGCATAATATCCTGCAAGATAACCTGATGCGGTAGACTCTACATAACCTTCAACACCGGTGATCTGCCCTGCAAACCAGACATTCTTATCATCCTTCATACGGTACGTCGAGTCAAGAAGTTTCGGCGATTCGATATAGGTATTACGGTGCATAACACCAAGTCTGGCAAACTCGGCATTCTGAAGTCCCGGGATCATCTGGAAGACCCTCTTCTGCTCCGGAAACTTCAACCTTGTCTGGAAACCTACAATATTATAGATCGAGGCACTTCTGTCATCCTGACGGAGCTGGACACAAGCATAAGGTTCCTCACCTGTTCTCGGATCGATAAGTCCCACAGGTTTCAGAGGACCGAAACGCATCGTATCGTATCCGCGTTTTGCCATTGTCTCAATCGGCATGCAGCCTTCAAATACAGTCTCTTTATCAAAGCCCTTTACATCCGCAAGTTCTGCATTCACAAGAGCATCATAGAAACGTCGGTATTCTTCTTCATTCATCGGGCAGTTAAGATAATCATCCCCGCCTTTTCCATAACGGGACATGGCAAAACAGATCGATCTGTCGATACTCGCTTCGGTTACTATTGGCGCTGCCGCATCGAAAAAATGCATATCCTGATGACCGATTTTTTCCATGATGCTGTCGTACAGATCACCATCTGTCAAAGGCCCGGTTGCAATGACAACAATTCCATCATCCGGAATACTGCGGATCTCATCATAGATCACCTCAATATTCGGATTACTGAGAATCTTATCCGTGATATATCCGGAAAACTCGTCACGATCAACAGCAAGCGCTCCCCCTGCAGGAACCTGACTCAGATCCGCAGATTTCATAATCAGGGATCCGAGCATACGTAATTCTTCCTTTAAAAGACCGACACCGTTTTCCAGCTGATTAGAACGAAGTGAATTGCTGCAGACCAGTTCGGCAAAGCCTTCACTGTGATGTGCAGGACTCTTTCTAATAGGTTTCATCTCATAGAGACGGACTTTTACGCCGAGACGCGAAGCCTGATAAGCAGCTTCCGATCCCGCAAGACCTGCGCCGATGATCGTAATACGGGGCTGATTCATATATTATGCCTCTTCCGTATTGGCAGCAGACTTTTTACGGCTGCTCTTCTTTTCTTTTGCCGACGGCTTCTCGTCATCATCAGTCTTAGAGGACTTCTTCGCAGTATTCTTCGGGCATTCCGGGTTCGCGCACTTGGGATACGCACGGCCACGGAAACGCTTCCACACCATATAGCTTCCGCAGGTATCACACTTCTGACCCTCAACCGGGAGATACCAGCTGATAAAGCCGCACTCGGCATCAGATCCCTTCTTGTCGCAGGTATAGAATACGCGGCCTTTATACTTGTTAGAGCGATGGGAAACAAGTCCGGATCCGCAAAGCGGGCAGGAACCCTTTACCGTCACCTCTACATTTCTGGTGAACTTACACTCCGGGAAATGTGAACATGCAACAAACTGACCGAAACGGCCTTCTTTGATAATAAGATCTCCGCCGCACTCCGGGCACTTCTCGCCGGTCTGCTTTTCTTCCATCTTAACCTTAGACACAGCCGAACCGGCCTTAACGATCAGTTCATGGAAAGATGGATAGAACTCACCGAGAACCTTGACCCAGTCCTTCTTACCGACTTCGATCTCATCGAGCTTAGACTCCATGTCAGCGGTAAAAGAAACATCAACGATTTCCGTAAAGTTTTCAGAAAGAAGAAGTGTAACAACTTTACCGAGGTCTGTCGGATAGATGATCTTACCCTTCTTATCAATGTAATTTCTCTCGAGAATCGTAGAGATCGTCGGCGCATATGTGGAAGGACGGCCGATACCCTTCTCTTCAAGTGTCTTGATAAGTGTTGCTTCGGTATATCTAGCCGGCGGAAGTGTAAACTTCTGTTCGGACTTAATATCCAGAAGATCTAGCGCCTGACCATCCGTCAACTCCGGAAGCTTCGCCTTTACGTTCTTCTCATCATCGGTATTCTCGTCAGCAATATCCGCATAAGCCGCCAGGAAACCCTGGAACTTGATCGTTTCGCCCTGGGCACGGAAAATCGAACTCTGGCAGATGACATCAAGAGAAACCGTATCTACTTCGGCAGAAGCCATCTGAGATGCCAGAAAACGGTCCCAGATCAGCTTATAAAGTCTGTACTGGTCAACACTCAGGGATGTACGGATAGATTCCGGATCCAGTTCAAAGTGGGCCGGACGGATTGCCTCGTGCGCATCCTGTGCGGAATTCTTATTTGCGTACTTTCTGGGAGACTTCGGAAGGAACTTCTCACCATACTTTTCGGAAATCAGGCGTCTTGCAGCTGTCATCGCCTCATCCGATACACGAACAGAGTCTGTACGGATATAGGAAACAAGTGCGACCTGGCCCTGTCCGGCAATCTCCACACCTTCGTAGAGCTGCTGAGCCACGCTCATTGTCTTTCTGGAAGTAAAACTGATTCTTCTGGAAGCTTCCTGCTGGAGAGTACTCGTGGTAAACGGCGCAAACGGCTGACGCAGTTTTCTTCCCTTTTTCACAGTATCAACCAGATACTTGCCATTCGAAATTCGCGCCAGAAGAGCATCCGTCTCTTCTTTACTGCCGATCTTCACCTTCTCGATCTTTCCGTTCTTCTTCTCACCGTGATATCTGGCTTTAAACGGGAAGCTCGTATCGACCGGTGACAGTTCCGCATTGATATTCCAGTATTCTTCAGGAATAAAAGCTTCGATCTCTTTTTCTCTGTCCACTACAAGTTTGGTTGCTACAGACTGTACACGTCCTGCAGAAAGGCCCTTTCTGACCTTGCTCCAAAGAAGCGGACTGAGTTCATAACCTACCAGACGGTCAAGAACACGGCGTGCCTGCTGGGCATTTACAAGATCGATATCGATCTTTCTCGGCGACATGATCGCATTCTTGATTGCTTTCTCTGTAATTTCATTAAATGAGATACGGCAATCATCGTTCAAATCAATATTCAGTACCTTAGCGATATGCCAGGCAATTGCTTCTCCCTCGCGGTCAGGGTCGGTTGCGATATAAATACGATCAGAGGAGGCTGCCAGATCCTTCAATTCGCGGATGACTTTCTCCTTGCCTCGCATATTTATGTATGTCGGGCGGAAATCATGACGGACATCAACGCCCATCGTTGAGGAAGGCAGATCGCGGATATGTCCGACGGATGCTGCGATTTTATATTCTTTTCCCAAGTATCTGCCGATGGTCTTGGCCTTTGCCGGAGACTCGACTATCACTAAGTTTTTACTCATGCCTGATACTTCTCCCGTTGTTTTTTCTGACAGTATCTATATATAATTCATTAAAAGCGAATTGTCAAAACATATTTTTGCCGGTCTTTCGTGATCCTCCCTTCCACTTCCATCTTTCCAAGCTCGGAAACTACCGCTCTGTACGGAAGTCCGCTTTCCCTTACGATCTCGTCTGTAGAGAGTTCTTCGGAGCTTAGAAGTTCATAGATTATCTTCTGGATCTCCTCTGAAGTAAGAAGATCCGGGTTTTCCCGAATCTTCTTTTCCATTTTCCTTCTATCGTATTCCTCTTTGATCTCCTCAAGTTCCCGGAAAAAGACAGCTTTGGCCATATAAGCGAGAATATCTTCGGGTTCCGTGGCAATTGACGCCCCGTCTTTAAGAAGAGATAAATTGCCATCTGCTGTATCTGAATAGATAATGCTGGGAACAGCAAAGACCTCTTTCCCCTGATTAATGGCAAAACTTGCGGTATGCAGTGTCCCGCTGTTCTTTCCTGCTTCTGTGATCAGGACACAGTCAGATATTGCCGACAGGATTCTGTTTCTGGCAGGAAAATACTGCCGTATCGGATCAGTGCCGGGAGTAAGCTCCGATATGAGAAGTCCTTCTTTCTCTATATTTTCGAACAGTTCTCTGTTCTCTGCCGGATATATCTTATCCAGGCCGCAGGGCATAACAGCAATTGTCTTTCCACCCGCTTCCAGGCAGGCTTCATGGGCACGGGTATCGACCCCGCGAGCCATCCCGCTCACAATTACCATATCATGTTTAGCGAGTGTTCCGGCGAACTCTCTCGTAACGCGGCGTCCATATGCGGATGGACGCCTTGTTCCAACTATACAGACACGTGTCTTATCTTTCGACAGCAGAGACAGATCCCCCCGGTAGAAAATGATCAGCGGCATATTCTGAAGAGATTCCATGTACTCCGGATATTCGTCATCCAGCTTATTCACCGATCGGATCCGATGATTGATAACAAACTTCTTATACTCTTCAAAATTCTTCATCACCGGAGCCTCTTTGAACTTAGACCACTTCAAGACCTGATCCGGAGACAAAACCCCCTCGATAAGCATGTCTTCACGTTTTTCAAAGAATTCATCGAGTGAAGTCAGTCCCTGCTCCTGTACTACTTTATAGATCTGTTTTCCGGTCATTATCTTATTCGCCATAAGGATCGAACAAAAAAGATCACCTGAACGTACATCTTTCATAAAGAGGCTCCTTTCCCTGCTCTGTCCGCTCGCCCCACTTCGGAAGCCGGAAAGAAACAGCTTCTATGATGTGTTCACACTTAACATCTTTCTCTTCATCCATATCGGCTATTGTGCGCGAAAGACGGACCATCCGCTGAAGACCGCGGACTGAGAGTTGCAGCCGATGTGCAATCATTGCTGCATATCCCATCTCCTTCTCACCAAGCCTGAATATCTCACCAAGATTTCCTTCACGGCATTCTCCGTTACGGACTGGCTTGATCCCTGCTTCTTTACATCGTTCGTATTGCCTCTCCCATATTGATTCGATTCTTTCTCTCCAGAGTACACTTTCCGGAGTAAAGTCACCCTTCATCGTCTCAAGAAGAGACTTCTCTGAAATATGGCTTAAATAACAATAGATATCCATCCGGTCAAGGAGTGCACCGCTTACCTTTCTCTGGTAAGAAGAGATCATAGACGGAGAACAGGTACACTCGGAGGGTGAATCTATACATTTCCCGCAACGGCAGGGATTCATCGCACCGACAAGCATAAATCTTGCCGGAAAAATGTTGGTTGAATTATTTCTCGACACTTTCATCTCTCCGGTCTCGATCGGAACTCTTAGAAGGTCCAGAACCTGCGGTGAGAATTCCGGCATCTCATCCAGAAATAGAATACCGTTCAACGCACGGGAAATCTCGCCGGGTATGGCATTCCTGCCACCGCCAACCATGGCGGAAGGTGTACAAGTATGATGAACATATCGGAAAGGACGCTCTCTGGATGAGATATTCTCCTTTGTTAAGACGGAAAGCGCGCTTTCGACACGAAGCAGCTCGATCTTCTCACTCTTTGTAAGAGGTGGGAGTATCCCCTGAAGGATCCTTGCGGAAAGAGACTTCCCCGTGCCCGGGGATCCGACAAGCAGGACATTATGAAAACCTGCAGCAGCAAGTGTAACAGCACGTATTGCTTCAGGCTGTCCTCGCAATGATGAAATATCCACAGATGGTTCAGGAAGAGTCTGCTCAGAAATGAACGTATGCGATATTTCTGCCATCTCAAGGATCCCGGAAACAACAGATACAGCTTGCATCAGAGAGTTTACGCCAATTGCATCAACACCCAGAAGGCGTGCCTCATCCAGGTCCTTTTCAGGAATAATACAGGTAGTCTCCTTATCTTTTTCCAGACAAAGAAGACGCGATATGCTTCCCGGAACCGCTCGCACCTCCCCAACCAGAGACAGTTCTCCGTAGATTACAATCTTCTTCCGTCCCTCGGTTATCTGTCCGGAAGCAAGAAGTATCGCCATTGCAATGGCTAGATCGAAAGACGAGCCGGACTTATGAAGATACGCCGGTGAGATGTTTACGAGAAGACGCTGGTTCGGGAAGGTAAATCCACAGGAACGTATACTGGCGCGGACCCGTTCTTTTGCTTCACGGATTGAGGAATCTCCGAGACCAACGACCTCAAAACTCGGAAGTCCCGGGAATATCGAGGCTTCCACTTCTGCTTCCATTCCTTCAAGGCCTTGAAGATAAAGTGTTTTCACTCTCGCATTACGAGCTTGTACGGCCGACATATTGCACCTCCCGCATAAGATTTATGCCATTCTACTATTTTCAATTTTGTATATCTCACGATTTTTTCGACAAAAGACGACAAAAGTACGAAATGTGCTATAATATGGCGTTGTTGATATATAAATCTAAATATATAGAGATGAGGTCATTTCATGAAACTGGGTATCGTTGGTCTGCCGAACGTCGGCAAAAGTACACTTTTTAATGCAATCACAAAGGCAGGCGCGGAGTCCGCGAACTATCCTTTCTGCACAATCGAACCGAATGTCGGTGTTGTTTCTGTTCCGGACAGCCGTCTTGATGAACTGGCAAAGATGTATAATCCGGAGAAGTATACTCCGGCAGTTATCGAATTCGTTGATATCGCAGGTCTTGTCCGCGGCGCAAGCAAGGGTGAAGGTCTTGGAAACAAGTTTCTGGCAAATATCCGTGAAGTAGACGCTATCGTGCACGTTGTCCGCTGCTTTGACGATTCCAATGTTGTACATGTTGATGGCGGTGCAAACCCGAAGCGTGATATTGAAACCATCGAACTTGAGCTGATCCTCTCTGACATGGAATATATGGACCGCCGACTCGACAAGGTCAGAAAGATGATGAAGGGCGGCGACAAGAAATTTCAGGCGGAACTCGACTGCTATGAGAAGATCGCTAAGACTCTCGAGGAAGAAAAACCGGCTCGCTCCCTTACTTTTGATGAAGAAGAGATGGAATTCGTTAAGGACCTTGCTCTTCTCTCTCTGAAGCCTGTTCTCTATGTTGCGAACATTGCTGAGAGTGATATTTCCAACCCGGACATCGAATATGTAAAAACAGTTCAGGAGATTGCCGCACGTTCCGGCGAGGAATGTGTTGTTATCTCTGCGAAGATCGAAGAAGAGATCGCTATGCTCGATCCTGAAGAAAAGGCAATGTTCCTTGAGGAGCTCGGTCTTTCCCAGTCCGGTCTCGATAAGATGATCCAGGCAAGCTATAAACTCTTAGGTCTTATCTCCTACCTGACGGCGGGTCCGCAGGAAGTACGTGCATGGACGATCAAGAATGGCACCAAGGCTCCTCAGGCTGCCGGTAAGATCCACTCGGATTTCGAGCGCGGATTTATTCGCGCGGAGGTTGTTGCCTTCGATGATCTTATGGCATGCGGCACATATACCGCTGCAAAAGAAAAAGGTCTTGTCCGCTCTGAGGGTAAAGAATACGTTATGAAGGACGGAGACGTTGTTCTCTTCCGATTCAACGTCTAATCTTTACAATAATCAGCAAAGCAAAAGGCGCCTTAACCGGCGCCTTTTTATTTCTGTATCTATCGGAAAACCACGCTGCGTTATTTCGTATGGGCCGCTATATCAAGGATCTTAAACGTTGCAAAGAGATGAAGCATCAGAAGGGCCATACAGGAAACTGCAAATACAATCAAAGGTTCACCTTTAAAGATGATTGCAAAAATCATAAGAACCATACCAAGAACGGCAAAAACAGCACCGCTGATAAACATAAATTTGAATGCCTTCTGACTCTTTTGCTTGACTGAAAATGCCATGACCGGCGTGACTAACAAAAAAGAAATAAAAACCATTACCGGAAGAAGAATTCCCATATTCATAAACATTTACCTCGTTTCATCATCCTGATTCGTAATTCCAGGACTTATACTACCACAAATCAGTAGACGTCATTCTGGATCATCTTTTTCTCTTCCCATTCGAGTTCCTTTTCTTCCAGCCCCTGCATGTCAAGGACCTGACGGAACTGTGTCTCATAGAGATCCCTGTAAATACCGTTCTTTTCGAGAAGTTCCTGATGCGTACCGAGTTCAGCCACCTGGCCGTCCGCGATAACCACGATCTTCTCTGCCTTCATAATAGTCGACAGTCTGTGCGCAATAACGATGGATGTACGATTCTTCATAAGAACTTCCAGCGCCTCGGAGATCGCATTTTCGGAGATGGAGTCAAGTGCACTCGTGGCCTCGTCAAGGATCAGGATCTTCGGATCTTTGAGAATAACTCTTGCGATACTCAAACGCTGCTTTTCACCGCCGGAGAGCTTAAGTCCGCGGTTACCGACCATGGTGTTATATCCATCGGGCTGTTTGACGATAAAGTCATGGATGCTCGCGATCTTACATGCCTTTTCGATCTCCTCATCCGTAGCATCATCCTTGGCGTAGAGAAGGTTTTCCTTGATCGTACCATTGAAAAGATAGGTATCCTGGGTAACCACACCGATCTGCTGGCGAAGGTAAGTCAGATCAAAGTCACGGACGTCTTCACCTGCGATCTTTACGCTTCCTTCTTCAACATCATAAAGACGCGGGATAAAGTTCACGACCGTGGACTTACCGGAGCCGGAAGGTCCGACAATAGCGTACATTTTACCACCCGGAACCGTAAACGACACATCGGTCAGCAGTTCTTTTTCCGGAGTATAGGAGAATCGTACATGATCATAAACGATATCCTTGTTCGTGACATCCGGCTTCACACCGTTTTCGGGAGACACAAGCGGATTCTCACGGTCGAAGTAATCGAAGATACGTGTAAACAGTGCCAGTGAACGTGTAAAGTCGACGCCCAGATTCATGAGGGATTCGACCGGACGGTACAGGCGGTTGATCAAGGCAACTGTAGCTGTAACAACACCGACAGTCAGGTTCGTATCGTACTTTTTGATCAGACAGACACCACCGGCAAAGTAGATCAGAAGCGGTCCGACCTGAGTAAACATACCCATCATAACACGGAACCACTTACCGCTTCTCTGTTCCTTGAGGGAGAGCTTGGTAACCTGCTCATTGACTTCCACAAAATTCTCATATTCCTTCTCTTCACGGGTAAAGAGCTTTACGAGCATCGAACCTGAAACAGAGAGCGTCTCATTTATCACCTGGTTCAGTTCATCATTCTTTTCCTGCGTCTTCGTCAGGAGCTTATACCGGTTCTGGCCGACATTCCGGGTCGGAAGGATCAGAAGCGGAATGATCATGATACCGACAAGCGCCAGCGGGATACTCATGGTAAAGAGTGCGATCAAAGTCGTGATTACGGTCGCAAAATTGTTGACACAGCTCGACAGAGTGTTTGAAATTACAGAGCTTACACCGGAGATATCCGTATTCATTCTGGTGATGATATCGCCCTGCTTCTCCGTAGTAAAGAAACTGTGCGGCATCCACTGCAGGTGCCGGTACATCTCGTTTTTCATATCGAAGATGATGCGCTGCGAGATCCAGGCATTGATGTAACTCTCGACGACACTGATGACCTGCGATACGGTCAGTGCGGCAAAAGCAGCAAGCAGGAGCTTGATCAGAAGCCCCATATCGTCTCCGAGAAGGGCTTTATCCACGATCATACCGGTGATGATCGACGGGAAAAGTCCGACGACTGCAGACAATAATATCGAGAAGATAACAAGCGCGAACTGAAGCTTATACGGCTTCATGTAAGATGCGATACGCTTCAGGAGTTTCTTATCCACCTTCGGCTTATTTTTCTTTTCTTCCTCAGTCAGAAAACCACGGGGACCCATTCTCATCGGTCCCGGACCACCCATTCCCATAGCGATTCTCCTTTACTCTGTCTTCTCTTTTATGTCTTCATCCTCTTTCGTTTTTGTCTCCACAGGAGTTGTTTTTATGAGTAATACAAGCATCATCGCCGTGATCATGGCACAAACCATCGTTGCCAGGGCATCGGCGAGGATGAAGAAAAGGATCGGGAGATCCTTCTTAAAAATCGCAAGCAGAAAGATCATCAGGCATGCGGATGCGTATACGGCCGTTGATGCGCCTGCAAACTTTGCATAAGGCTTAGACCGAAGCCCCGCAAAAAAGATCACGGTAACGGTCACGGAAAAGAGCAGGAAAAATGCTGATAGAATGATTCCTGCCGTCATATACGGATACCCCGCTCATTAAGTTCTTCCTTGACATACTTATCGATCTGATCATAGAGTTCGTCGATCGTTCCGTCATTGACCAGTACACGGTCAGCAAGCTCCTCATACTCTTCTCGAGTCATCTGCATCGCCATTCTTTTTCTGGCGTCATCTCTGTCCATGCCGCGAAGGACCAGTCTTTCGAGGCGGATATCATCTCTGCTGCTGACGACGAGGATCTGGTTGCAGACATCAACAAAACCATGTTTTACCGGGATCGGGACATCAAGAACGATGAGTTTGACCTTGCGTTCTGCGGCCTTGGCGATCTCTTCGCCGATCGTAGTCAGAACATAGTGGTGCACGATTGCAGAGAGCTTATCCAGTTTCTTCTTCTCGGTAAACACAAGAGAAGCCACATACTTACGGTTCAGCGCCCCGTTGGCGGTAATCGCACGAGGTCCGAAAAGTTCAGCGATCTCGGGAAGTGCGACACCTCCGACATCCGTGACTTTTCTGGAGATCTCATCTGCGTCGAGAACTTCGATCCCTTTATCTCTGAAGTATCCGGAAACAGTGCTTTTCCCGGTTCCGATACCACCAGTAACACCTAATACAAACATTTTCTTCCTCCAACTTTATCAGTGCGCTTCCGCCCAGGTCTTTCCGATCCTTGCTTCCGCGATGAGCTGTACATCAAGTTCTATGACTTTTTCCATCGCCTCGGAAAGCACTTTTGCCGCTTCTTCGGCGATATCTTCTCTTGCTTCCACGATCAGTTCGTCGTGAACCTGAAGGATCAGATTCGCGTCAAAGCCCTTTTCGCGAAGAGCCTGTTCCGCGCGGTTCATCGCCAGTTTGATGATGTCTGCCGCAGTACCCTGGATCGGTGTATTCATTGCGGCACGCTCACCGAAACTCCGGATGTTATAATTCGCAGAAGTCAGTTCCTTCAGGATCCTTCTTCTTCCGAAGAGTGTAGAAACATAGCCCTTTTCCTTACCTTCCTGCTTGAAGCCGTCCAGACATGGTTTGATCGTCGGGAACTGACGGTAATACTCTTCAATATATCGTTTCGCTTCGTAAACGCTGATGCCGAGATCCTGAGAAAGACCATAATCACTGACACCATACACGATACTGAAGTTGACCCGCTTCGCCGCCGAGCGCATGCCTGCATCGATCATCTCCGGCGGAACTCCGAAGATACCGCAGGCCGTCTTGGTATGAATATCCCTGCCTTCCTTAAAGGCAGCAATCATCTCTTCATCATGAGAGATCGCCGCGAGAAGACGAAGCTCGATCTGTGAATAGTCAGCATCAATGAGGACATACCCGTCTTTCGCAATGAATGCCTGACGGATCAGCGATCCCAGATCAGTACGGATCGGAATATTCTGCAGGTTCGGATCCGAGGAAGAAAGTCTTCCCGTATTGGTCATCGCCTGACTGAATGTCGTATGCACACGGCCGTCTTTCTCGGAGATACTCTTCTTCAGGCCCATAACAAAGGTCGAATCAAGTTTCTGGATCTGCCTGTATTCAAGTATCTTATTGACGATCGGATGCTTATCGCGGATCTTTTCAAGTTCCTCGGAATTCGTCGAATATCCGCCACTTGCCAGTTTCTTTCCGGAGGGAAGTCCGAGCTTGTCAAAAAGCACTTTTCCCAGCTGTTTGGGAGAAAGGATCGTAAACTCTTCTCCTGCCAGCTCGTGGATCTCTTTTTCAAGTTCTCTGACCTTGCCGTCGAATTCCTTATGAAGCTCGTCGATCTTACTTACATCGACAAGAACGCCTCTTCTTTCCATACGGTCCAGAACCATAACGAGGGGCATCTCGATCTCATAGATCAGCTTACCGATTCCCTGTTTTTCCACATCTGCTTTCTGATAGAACGAAAGCCAGCGTGTAAGCAGCACGCGGTACGCGAAGTCAAGAACATTGTCCTCCGTGATTTCTTTATTCGTCTCCGGAATACCGTCGATCAGCGAGAAAAGGTCCTGCTGACGGTTCTTATTTTTCGCTTCATCCTTGGATTCGCCGTAGTCTTCCAGCAGCGGGAAAGGTCTCTTGGTGCCATGTTCGATCAGCATCTCGAAGGAAGGGTCCGCACCTTCGATCTGATTCAGTACATAACCTGCAATCTCCACATCGAAGACGTGATCAAACGGAAGACCTTCTTCAAGGAGTTTAAAGTGGTTCTTCGCACTGTAAACAACAGGTGCATTATCTTTAGATGTTCCAATTCCTTCCTCTGAAAAAGCACTGATAACGCCCTTCACCGCTTCAATCTCAGTAAAGACATACACCTCATCAGGCGCAACGGAAACACCAAGTACCGGACCGTTCTGATCCATCAGATCCATGGCAGCCGGCTCGCCCGACTTAATCTTATCAAGCAATACTTTTATCACGGATCCGTGATAATTATAAAGGTGGATCGATGGTCTTTTTCCCGAAAGTTTCGGATAATCCGCCTCTTCCTCAGTCTCCTCCGCCACGGGTACCGCTTCAGAAACAGCCGTCTCATCGATGTTCCATTTCTTCATCTGCGCACGGAAACCGTACTTATAGAAGCAGGCAGCCGCAGATGCATTGTCGAGAGGCTTTCTCTCAAGATCATCCAGAGTAATCCCTATCTCGGCATCAGTTACGATCCTGCTGAGCATCAGAGACATATACGCATTATCTTTATCTGTTTCCAGTTTCTCACGAAGCTTCGGGCTTAACTCGGAAAGATGTTCATAGAGGCCGTCCAGAGTCTTATACTTGCGGACAAGGTCCATCGCTCCCTTTTCGCCGATACCCTTTACACCCGGAATGTTATCGGAACTGTCGCCCATCAGTGCTTTTGCCGTAACAAAATCAGAAGTAGGGATCCCGTATCTCTCCTGGAAAAGCGCTTCATCGTAGTAGTCCGTGCCTGATCCGTCTTTTTTTGTAACCGGCATGATCACCTTCGTGTGCTCATCGATCAACTGGAAATCGTCCTTATCGCCGGAAAGGATAAAAACCTCAAATCCGGCTTTTACACCCATTGTCTTCAGCGTGCCGATCAGGTCGTCCGCCTCAAGACCTTCCTGCTCATAACGCGGGAACCCCATCGCATCAAGGACTTCCTTAAGGACAGGCATCTGCGCCGCAAGATCATCCGGCATACCCTTACGTGTACCCTTATACTCGGAATACGCCTTATGACGGAAGGTCGGTGCTTTGAGATCGAAAAGCGTACATGTATGTGTAGGCTCCACCTCAGAGATATACTTCGCCAGGGTATTCAGATAGATGTTGACCGCACCTGTAGGAGTTCCGTCCGGAGCCGTCAGATTATTCCGTCCTGCTGTCGCATAATAGGAACGGTTGATAATACTGTTTCCATCTACCAGAAGTAATCGCTTGGCATCCGACATAAAGATTCTCCCTAGAGTTATGAATTCTTCTTCTCTTGTTCCTGACGCTTCATTTCCTCACGGTAATGCGCCGTGCTGACCATGAGCTTGATACGGTTCAGCTGGTTCGCCTCGCTGGCACCCGGATCATAGTCGATCGGAATGATATTGGACTCAGGATACTGACGGCGAAGTTCCTTGATCATGCCCTTACCCGTAACGTGGTTCGGCAGACATGCGAAAGGCTGTGCGCAGATGATGTTCGGAACTCCACTTTCGATCAGCTCGATCATTTCAGCAGTCAGGAACCATCCTTCACCATTGCTGTTTCCGCAGGAAAGAACAGTCTCGGCCTTCTTAGCCATATGACGGATGCTCTGCGGGAGCTGGAACTTGCCGGTCGCCTCCATACGCTTAATTATGTGGCTTCTATACGACTGCAGAAGATCAATTCCGCGGTTACTGAGCCATGCTTTCTTCTTACTGCGGCCAAGATGTTCTGCCTGCCATACAGGGTTAAGAGTACAATACAGGAAGAAGTCCAGGAGTCCCGGAACGACGGCTTCACAGCCTTCCTGTTCAACAACATCTACTGCATGGTTATTCGCATCCGGCTGGAACTTGACAAGGATCTCTCCGACCAGACCGACACGCGGCTTTCTCGGGATATCCAGCATCGGGAACTTATCAAAAGTATCGATCGTTGCATCGATCATACGACGATAGGAAGACGGACGACCGACCTTCGTGCAGTGCAGTTCCTTCAGAAGATCTTCGACAGCCTTCGTCTCTTCCTCAGTCAGAGGCGCGTTCTTGCAGGCCTCAGCCATGATGTACTCAGTCGTAATATCTTCGAACTTCTCCTTCGGGTTGAAGAACAGCTTACCGCAGCGGTTCCAGAACTGATAGAGAGCATTCGCAGAGCCCTTGACTTTCTCATAAGGACGCACACGATAGAGCAGCGTCTGCAGCATATCACCATAGCAGATCGCCCGGAGTGCACTGTTAATGAAAGGCAGTGTCGGCTTAAATCCGGGGTTCTTTTCAAACTGCTGTACGGACAGCGCGATTACCGGAATATCGCCGTAGCCGGCCTCACGAAGTGCTTTTCTCAGGAAAGCAACATAGTTTGTCGCACGGCATCCGCCGCCTGTCTGAGTGATAAGAACCGTCGTGTTATCTCGGTCTACTTCACCGGAAAGGATGGCATTGATCATCTGTCCGACAACGATAACTGTCGGGAAGCAGGCATCATTATTGACAAAGCGCAGACCGCACTCGATATCTGCCTGAGTCGCTTCTTTCAAGACTTTCAGCTTATATCCGTGGTTGTGGAATACCGCCTCAACGAACTCGAACTCGATCGGCGCCATCTGCGGGGCAAGAATCGTATGACGCTTCTTATGCTCTTCTGTAAACGGGACACGCTTGATCGTGTAGGATCTCTTCTCACGCTTCGGCATTGTACCTTCTTTTCTTGCAGCCTCACGCTCATCCATCGCTACCTTAAGGGAACGCATACGGATACGGGCCGCACCGAGGTTGCTGACCTCATCGATCTTCAGAAGCGTATAGAGTTTGCCCTGTGATTCCAGGATCTCCTGCACCTGATCGGAGGTAACGGCATCGAGACCGCAGCCGAATGATGTAAGCTGAACCAGCTCAAGATTATCGTTTGTCGCGACATAAGCAGCAGCTTCATAAAGACGTGTGTGATACATCCACTGGTCGACAACGCGGATCGGACGCTCAAGTCTTCCCGGAACGGCAACACTGTCTTCGCTAAGAACAGCAAGACCGAGAGAATTGATCATCTCCGGAATACCGTGATGGATCTCCGGATCCGTATGATACGGACGTCCGGAAAGCACGATTCCCTTTTGCCCGGTTCTGGCCAGATCTTCGATGACCTCCTGACCTTTTTTGCGGATATCCGCCTTATACTCGTCATACTCTTTGTTACCGGCCGCAATTGCCTTAGCCGCCTCAGCCTTTGTCACACCGAAATCAGAGAAGGCAATCGCCATCTGCTCGGCAAGAGCTTCATCATTATCGAGTGGCAGGAAAGGATTGAGATACTTGATTCCCTTATCCTGAATATTCTCAAGGTTGTTTCGGATAACTTCCGGATAGGAAGCAACGATCGGGCAGTTAAAGTGATTGCCGGAACCCTTGTTCTCATGCCGTTCATAAGGAACATCCGGATAGAAGATCGTCTTGATGCCCTTCTCGATCAGCGCCTCAATATGGCCGTGAACGAGCTTGGCAGGATAGCATACACTTTCAGACGGGATGGAGTCCATGCCCTTCTCGAAAAGCTCATGGTTCGATCTCGGAGAGATAATGACCGAGAAACCGAGCTCTGTCAGTACCGTAAACCAGAACGGATAGTTCTCGTACATATTGAGTGCTCTCGGAATACCGATCTCGCCTCTCGGAGCTTTATCCTTAGCCAGCGGCTTATAACGGAAGGTTCTCGCGTACTTGTAAGCGATCAGGTTCGGTAGTGTTTCCTTCGCCTTTTCCTTACCCTCACCTCTTTCGCAGCGGTTACCGGAGATGAAACGCTCACCATTGCTAAATGTCGAGATCGTCAGCTTACAGTGGTTCGTACATAGAGGACATGTGGTCATCTCTGTTGTCATATCAAAGCGCGTCAGTTCTTCAAGTCCGAGAAGTCCTGATACTTTCTGGTCCTTGGGCATACGGTTCTTCGCAATGATCGCCGCGCCAAAAGCACCCATCAGGCCGGCCACGTTCGGACGGATGACCTCGCGGCCGGAGATAAGCTCGAAGCATCGCAGGATCGCATCGTTCAGGAACGTACCGCCCTGAACAACGATCTTCTTACCCAGCTCCTGCGTATCGCGGATCTTGATTACTTTATAGAGTGCGTTTCGGACGACAGAATACGAAAGGCCTGCGGAGATATCACCGACCGTTGCGCCTTCTTTCTGCGCCTGCTTTACTTTCGAGTTCATGAATACAGTACATCTGGTACCCAGATCGACCGGATTCTCTGCAGAAAGAGCCTCGATCGAGAATGTATGCGCATCCATATTAAGGTTCTCGGCAAATGTCTGGATAAAGGATCCGCAACCCGAAGAACAAGCTTCATTCAGCATAATGGAGTCGATGACACCATTACGGATCTTCATGCACTTCATGTCCTGACCGCCGATATCGATTATAAAATCGACATCCGGGCAGAAATATTCCGCCGACTGGAAATGCGCCATTGTCTCGATTTCGCCGAGATCTACGCCAAGAGCGGCTCGGATGATATTCTCACCGTAACCGGTCACACAGCTGTTAGCGATATATGTCTCCGGCGGCATCTGTTCATAAAGCTGCTTTACGATATTTACGGCACTCTTTACAGGGTTTCCCTGGTTACTGGCGTAGTAAGTAAAGACCATCTGTCCCTCTTCATTAATGAGAACCGCCTTCGTCGTAGTACTTCCGGCATCAATACCTAAGTAGCACGGGCCTTTCTGCTTCGAGAGCTGATACAGATCCAGCGTCGCCTTCTGGTGACGTTCGTCGAACAGTTCTTTTTCACGCGCATTCGCGAAAAGAGGCGCAATACGCTTGATATCCGGCTCAAATCCCTCTCTGGACGCAAAAGAAGCAATAAGATCAGAAAGCTTTACCGGGTCTCCCTTGGCACCAAGAGCTGCGCCAAGTGCAACGTAGATCTGGGCGTTATCCGGGATCCAGAAAGACTTGACCTGCTCTTCGAGCGTTCTTTCAAACGCTTTTCTGAGCTCAGAGTTAAAGAACAGCGGTCCGCCGAGGAACGCGATATGTCCTCTGATCGGTCGTCCGCAGGCAAGACCTGCGATCGTCTGGTTAACTACCGCCTGGAAGATAGAAGCTGCAAGGTCCTCTTTTGCCGCACCTTCATTGATTAGCGGCTGCAGGTCACTCTTGGCAAATACACCGCATCGGGATGCGATCGTGTAAAGTGTCGTATAAGACTTCGCAAGTTCATTGAGGCCATCAGCATCTGTCCGCAAAAGTGTCGCCATCTGGTCAATAAAAGCACCTGTACCACCGGCACATGTACCATTCATACGCTGTTCCGGCACCGGGTGCAGATATGTGATCTTGGCATCCTCACCGCCGAGCTCGATGATAACATCTGTCTCAGGGTGATACTTCGTAATAGCAACAGTCTCAGCAATAACTTCCTGGACAAAATCCAGTCCGAGCCATTTTGCAACGGAAAGTCCGCCGGAACCGGTGATCTGAACACGAGTCTCCAGTCCAGGGTATTTCTTATTTACTTCTTCAAACGCATTAAGGAGTTCTCCGGCGATATCCGAGTGATGTCTTCTGTACTCGGAATAAATCACTTCTTCCCCTTCAGTGATTACGATTTTAATCGTGGTTGAGCCAATATCCAGGCCCATATTCCTTATCGTTTCCATACTACCTTCTTTATCCCTTTAGCTTATTTCTTCTTCGAACTTGTATTCTTCTCTACAGCTTTATCCGCTGCTTCTGTCTTCTTTTCTGTTGATTTTCCAGCACAGGACTTCTTTGCCGGCGCAGCTTCTTTTTTCGTCTTTGCCTTAGCAGCCTCTTTCTCAGCCTTAGCCGCTTCTCTTGCCTGTTTTCTCTTTAGAAGTCTGGCTTTCTTCTTTTCTTCCTTCTCCTGGATCTCCGCAGATGTCTTCTTCAGTTCCTGAAGTCTCGATGCGGCATTCTTGATAAATCGCTTACGGAAATCGTCATGCGCGGACAAACTCTTTCTGAACTCAGGCTCAAGGCAGAGACATAACATCTCATCCGGAATACCCAGATGCAGATCAAAAGGCTGCGCAAACACATCCTGCGTCGTCAGATGCAGGGTTTCACAGGCAACAACGACATTTTTCTCAAAGTCGGTAAACTCGCCTTTCAGACCGAGCGGCAGCATCAGTCCGGAAAAATTTATATGCACATATGGCAGATTTCTGGAAAAGATCAGGTGCAGCGCCAGAAGCTTCATATACGATTCCAGCGTAATAAACTCCTGATCACAGATCAGCGAGACAGCCCCTTTGGGCGCAATCGTCGCAATATCAGAATACTCATTCTCGAAACCCTCGGACCATAGATAGTAAAGTTCCCTGTAAACAGCCTTCTCAAACTCGTCATAATCCTTGGTAAGAGGCTTTGCCAGAATATCTTTGCCGATCAGGAAAATGTAGTTCAGATACTCCTTTTCCTGATGGGAAGAAACACCTGCCCACTTAAAATACGCGGCAATATCTCTGGCATTGTATAGATAGTTGATCATAAAATCTCCTAAGACAGCTTTTTCGTGACATATAATTATACCACAAAAGAACTGTGCTTAGTACGGATCACGTTTAGCAGCAACAATAAGTGTAACCCCAAGGAAAACAGCGATATAAAGCAGAATAGCAGTAAGTCCTGCGGCATATCCGAACGTAGTCAAAGTGCCCAGGCTGATCTGGCTCAGTAAGTTATTTAATGCATAATATTCTATGGCCGGGAACCATGCGGAGATGATCCCCAGAAAGAAATCAAAAAATCCGAAAGCAAAGATGGAACTGAGAACAATAGCCAGAGCGCCGGCTCTTCGCAGGAAGGCAATCATAAACGCCAGAGAAGCCATTGCAATCATGACAGAGATGCACATCGTTCCGTTCTTAAACATCAGACCTACATCTCCGAAATTAAATGAATGACACAATATTACACAAAGTAAGAACACAAGGGCATAACAGAAAGCTTCAACAAAAACTATGGCAAGCATCAGAGAAAACCATTCCATAAACACACTGAATGCAGGGCGTGAATTCATTGAAAAATGATTTACGTGAAAGCGCGATTTAAACTCATTCGCCACAAACAGTGATACAACAATACAGTGAAGGAAACAAACGAGATCCGAACAAAACGTCATCCTTACCACACCATTGAGACTATTGGTATCATTAAATCTGTTAAGGCTGTCGAAAATGATATCAAATGACTGCGCATCTTCCTCGGAAGCTGCTGCCTCATTGAGTTTTTCATGAGCCGTCTCGAGCATATCAAATGGATCATCTACGCAGATCTTAATTTCAGCCGTTGAAATGAGAGCGCCGACCATTAGGATAATAAGTACGACAAAAAAAGACTTCGAACGCACAAGCCGATAGAAGTTGACTTTTATTTCTTTTATCATACCCGTAGTACCCTCCTACATAGTTATTATATCGTCAGATTCAGAAAATGTACTAAGAAAAAGTAAAGAAAAAGGAGTTGCCTCATTTGAAGCAACTCCTGATTGTTCTGAATTAGGAAGTGAGATGTAAAACTCCCACTTGGCAGATCTTCAACGAATTAGCCGAGATTCTCGACGTCTTCGACTGTTCCGAAAAGATTCAGTCTGAAAAGCAGAGCTTCATCTTCCTGATTGGAGCAGTAGATCTTAGCGCTTACGAGCTTACCGCCTTCGATCAGCTTCATCAGACCTGTGATCTGGCTGAGCTTGCTCTTAAGGTTGAACTTGTCACCCTCATCGGTAATAAGCATTACATCGCCGGAACAGGAATCCAGAGCCTGCATAAACTGGTGAACATCTACATTGCTCATGTTAAAAGCCTTCATGGTGACTACCTCCTTTAAGTGAAAAATTAGTTTCCATTTCTTTTCATTCGCAAGTCTTTTCTTACCTTGCGACTTCATTATAACTTTCGAATGAAACTGAGTCAACGCTTGATTTGTAGAGTTTGCATATACGAACAAGAGTTTTAATGTGCATGTTGCACAACCCACTTTTGTGCAATGTCACATTATGAAAATCATTTCAGATTCTGATGTACGTCCATATAGCAAAGGTCACTCCCTTTACGGAATGGACGTCCGCTTCCCTGCTCAGTAGCTGCCAGTCATTAAGGTTATCAAGATCCGGGAAAAACGCATCCGCTTCAAATGATTTATGGATCTTTGAAACAATACATTTATCACAGTACGGGAGAAACTGCTTATAGATCTGTTCCCCGCCGATAATGAAAAAGCACTCATCCGGGTTCTTTTCCGTATACTTCAGAACTTCTTCTACGGAATGCATGACTGTTGCACCCTCGACACGGAGGTCAGGATTCCGCGTAAGAATGATGTTTTCACGTCCCGGAAGAAGCCGTCCTCCGGGAAATGTATCCAGAGTCTTTCGTCCGTATATGACCGGATGACCCAGAGTTTTCACTTTAAAATTCTGTTTCTGATCCTCAGGAAGGCTGATAAGGAGCTCACCCTTATTCCCAATTGCCCAGTTTTCATCTACAGCGACGATCGCACAAATACTCATCTCTCTCACCACATCAAGTAATATTCACTAACAAAAACAGTATAGCATAACTCTTTCAGGGATAAAAAAGAGCCGCTCCTTTCGGAACGGCTCTCCTTATCACCTGATAATGTCAGATCAGCCTGCAACCTCGAGGTGGACGGAATCGATGTAAAGATCATCGGTGCAATCCTGCGTCTCGAAATACAGTGTAAGTGCCGTAAGATCCGGAACTTCAACATTACCGGTAGGCAGTTTCCAGGTCTTGGATGTCAGATCCATTGTACCTTCAATAACGACCCAGTCTCCGGAGCTGGTGTCAACTTCCTGGATATGAGGCCACAGATCAGCAATATCAGCAGAGAAGCTTACCTGAGCTGCAGTAGACTTAACAGCGAATCTGAACTTAACGATCTTTCCGAGGAAACGAGTCGCGTCGAATGTGTAGCCATCCCAGGTCTCTGTAGCGCCGGAAACCTTAAGGCAGCTATTGCCCTCATAAGCACCTGCGGATTCAACAGACAGCGAAGCACCGGCACGGGAAGCGCCCTTATACTTACCATCTTCAAAGTCATCATCATACGGATCGCTGTCCTTCGGAGGTTCAACAAAGTCAGCCGGCTTCTCGATCGTGCCGCCCTTCTTCGCATTTACAACGCCCTGGAAAGCAAGCTTAGCAGAGAGATCACCTGTAAAGAGAACCGGTGTCTGCTCACGACGCCAGGAACCTGCATCTGTCAGACCCCAGATCGTAACGCTCTCAATATCTACACCTTCCTTCTTGAGTTCAAGAAGTTTCTCGAACAGAGCCTGATAGTAAACACCCTGCTCATAATCAGCATTCAATGCAGGAGCATTGACATCGAGCTCAGTAACATGAATAGTAACACCAAGTTCATCAGCGTATCTCTTCAGGCTCTTGGCATACTTCTCAACCGGAGCATCAGAGATCGTGATATGGGACTGCATACCCATACCGTCGATGTTACCGGCAGCAGCGATCGGCTTAAGTACCTCAATGATCTTATCCTGCTTTCTGTCGTAGTACTCATTGTAATCGTTATAGAAAAGTTTGATCTCCTTCGGAGCATACTTTCTTGCATATTCAAAAGCAAACTGCAGGAAATCATCACCGATGGTCTTTGTCCAGAAGCTCTCACGGAGATTGTAGCTGTCATCGACGCACTCATTTGCAACGTCAAATGCATAGAACAGACCCGGGTAATTCGCATTGATATACTCAAATACGCCCTTGATATAGTTCTCCATACGCTTGAGCATCAGTTCACGGGAAGCAAGCTTGCCGTTGATGTCATAGTTCTCATAGAAGAACCAGTCAGGTGTCTGGGAATGCCATACGAGAGTATGGCCGCGCATCTTCAGGCCGTTTTCCTTAGCGAAATCACAGATGCTCTTGCACTTGGTGAAATCAAGCGCAGGATTCTCGTTATACTTCGCTTTATCAGCCATGATCGTAGAAGCATCAAGAATATTCTCCGGCTTCATCTCGTTCTCACATGTAATCGAGTTGAATTCCTTGAGCAGGAGCTGTCTGGGCTCATCGTGATCATTTGTGATCATGGACTCAGGAACACAGCATCCCATCATGAAATCATCCTTGTAGAGTTCCTTGAGGGACTCGTAGGAAGAGATATCCTGAAGTTTTGTTTCGCCGACATTAGAAGGATCAAAATAGTCACCTTCTACATTTACTCGCATATAGTCGATATAGATATCGGAAGTAGATCCGCTCTCTACATATACGTAAACATTCGTTGCATCCTTTGGAATCGGAGTGGATCCTTCACCCTCAACAAATCCATCCTTACATCCTGTGATGTGGAACAGGTTGGAATAAACCGGGCTGCCAAGCTGATCGAACTGCAGAGAGATCGTAACATCTCCACTGTCAGACTTTACGGCAGTCTTGATGTGAATGGTATTACCGGCAAAGAAATTACACGGGAAATTGACACCATTCCATGTCTCTGTACGGTTTGCGCAGTGCAGGACCTTACCATCTGCTTTATCAGCATCTTCAACTGTAAGCTGAACTTCACCACGCGGTTCGTACGTCACCGCATCCGCGCCCATCTCTTCCATAATACTGGGAACAGCAGGTTTCTCTGTCTCAGACGGGGTCTCTTTCTTGGACTTTTTACAGCCAGCAAGAGCCATGGAAGAAAGCATTACCAGCGTCATCGCAATGGCGCCGATTCTCTTCTTCATCATATTAAGTTCCTCCATTTACCTACCGGGAAACGACCCGGGCATTTAATTACTTTTTCATATTATCCGAAAGGAAGATGAACTTCAACGATTTTGTCGAAATCGATTTCGTTTCTCGGGATAAATACTGTAAAAAGCCCGTCATTCCGATGGATTCAAAGTGACAGGCCTTCAAGCATTTTTGATATTACATATTACATTCCGTATTTCGCGAGGATCTGCTGCAGATCCAGAAGTGTACTTCCTGAACCTCCCATTCCATTTCCGACATAGGCGGCCAGTTCGATACAGCGTCCGTCAAGGACCCACTCACCGGTCTTCCTCTCGAAAATGAAATAACAGATACCGTCAGTTTTATCCGTACGGGTCAAATTTACGGTAACCACATACTTATCATCATACCTTTTTACTTCTTCAATATCGAAGATGACACCCAGCAGAATGGCCTTACGTGCTTCGGCTTCCGTCTCATAGGTTTCTTTTTTAATCATAGTGCATAGGGATCTGCATGAAACATTCGCTCTGAGATCACCCTCATTCGGTTTGTACGTCGACCATGTTCCGCTGTTGTGATTGATCGCGCCATAAGATTCAAGAACATACTCTACACGCTTTTTCATCTGAGCACGGTCGCTTCCCGGACCATATGTTGAAATACAATAGTATGCGATCATTCCAATAACGACCAGCCCGAGAAATATTGACGATGCAATTATGTAACTCTTCTTCATTTTCTTCCTTTTTCCTTAATAATCAGATATTCTTCATTTCATTAACAATCACTTCGTAGGCGGATTGCTCCACATCGTCGTAATTCTGGCCATCGACCATAATGTCAGAGAGGGCATCCATCGTATTTGAGAGTCTCCATTCACCATCGTAGTAGAAATATTCCAGAGTAATGTCACCCTCTCTTCCCTGATAGAAAATATGAACCTTTACCTTTGCATCTCTTCCGCTGATTTTCGTACTGGAAATATAGAATTTTGCATTTTTCAGAACAGAGGAGCCGATCATTGTAAAGAGATACTGTCCATCCATATCCGAATCCTTATACTGAGGAAGAAGATTCTTTGCATTTTCAAGCGACGAGAGATCAACATCATCACCGGAATGGAGCAGATTCTCATTCATAAGTTCGGGATTATAGTCATCATCCACCTCAACGCATCCTGCTGAGGTGAGCGTCGCAACCGCGCTTCTTTTCAGCTTATCCTTCTTTGTTTTATGATCCTGGATCGCACCGACGACGATCATAACAATAACGATAAGCAGCAGAATTCCGGAGTATATCCAGTATGACTTCTTCATATAAAAATCCTCTTATGTAAAATCACTTTGATATTACCATAAGCGCTCAAAAAGTGTAAACAATCTGTGAACAGGGGAATTAAAATCCTTATTCCGCAAAAATAGCGGAATAGGACATATTAATCATCTGTATGCACATCGAGTTGCGGGAAAGGAATTGTAATGCCATTTTCTCTCAGACGGCTGTCAATCAGCGCAAGCACTCGTCTTCTCACCGTCGCCCGGTTCGAAGGAGCCACAATAAAGCGCACTCTGTAGAGGATCGCCGAATCCTGATACTCCTGAATGCCGATATACTCGGCTTTTCTCACTTCTTTCCAGTCAGTGATCTCCTTTACGACCTGAGTAAGGACTTCTTTGATCTTATCCGGAGATTCCTGGTAAGAAAGCGGAACATCAATATTCATCGTACCGTTATAAACAAGTACTTTATCGATATTACGGTTACAGATGCTGACCTCGTAGCCATCTTCACTGTTCACAATATGAGTCGATTTTAAGGTAAGACCTGTTATTTTACCGGAGTAATCACCGACTTTAACGATATCCCCAAGATGGAAGAAATCCTCACTGATAATATTCACACCCATGATGATGTCTTTAAGGGCATCCTGAAGTGCAAGACCGACGATAACACTGGCGATTCCGAGTCCGGCGATCGCAGATGTTACATCGATCCCGTTGATCTGAAGGATCACAAGAATACAGAGTGTGATAAGGAAATACTTAACGATATTCAGAATAATAGAAACGACACCGTTCTTCTTATCCGACTTACCGATAATCTTTTTAACAAAACGGCGAAGAGTGATCCAAACAATAAAGCATACGACCACAACTGCAAGACAAAGATATGGTTTTGGCGATAACACCCAATTAATGATTTCGTCCATCTTGGATCCCCGTTTCCTATGTAATACACAAATTATACGTGAAAAAACTGAAAAGAAAAAGCGTCCGCAGCTATCTTCTGCGAACGCATTTTGTTCTGGTCGGAGTGGCGAGACTCGAACTCGCGGCCTCTTGCTCCCGAAGCAAGCACTCTACCACCTGAGCCACACCCCGTCGCGAACCACTAAATGATACTTCTAAAATTATGTCATGTCAACTGAAATATTCAAAAGCTGATCATTTTCATATATATATCAACCTGCATTTGATTTTGTAAAGTAAAGATTATATTATATCTATGAAGCAAACTGCTTACATTCATTAAATTGGGGGTTGGGAAACGAATATGAAAAAGAGATTAATCGGAATTACATCTATCGTTCTCTCTTTAACATTACTTCTTTCATCATGTGTCTCAAAAGAAAAGAAAAAAGAAGATACCGACGCAGATCTTGACGAAGATGTTGTCGAGATCGTGGATGGCTACTTCTCACAGATCACGGATATGTCTTTCAGTAAGACGGACAAATACGCAGATACGTCTTCTTTCTCTGACCTGGATCTTTCTTCCGATGAGTTTGATGTAGTGAATGCACTCATGGGAACCGTGAAGTACGAGATCACCAAGACAGATATTGATGAAGAGAATGATAAAGGCAAAGCCACCGTTAAGATGACCTATGCCGATCTGGACGCTGTCCTTGAAGGATTTGACGGACAGACCGATGCCGACAGTATTATTGAAGCAATCAAGGATAAAAACGTCAAAACTGTAAGCAAAACCGTTAAGGTAAATCTTGTGCGCGACAAAGAATGGAAGATCGTCGATGATGCTCCGATCTTTGATGCGGTACTCTCTTCCCTGGATAAGATCGACAAACGCATCCATCCGGCCGAGACATCTCCGACGCCGACTACAATGACGACTTTCGAGCCGACTACAATGACGACCGAAGAGCCGACTACAACGACTGAGGAAGAAACTACTACGACCACAACGAAGGCTACATCCGATACTTCGGATACCCAGGATACATCCAAAGATACCTCTTCTTCGGATCCGACCGGAACCAATCCGAATCCGCCTGCCGAGCATCAGATCCTTGTCGGAGACGAGCTGGATAAGCTCCTCAAGGATTTCGGCTTCAAGGCAACAACGGATTCTTCAACGGGCGTTAAGGGTATCGACTATACGTATCAGGACGATTTTGAGATGATGTACTTCGAGACCACTGATATCAGTATGTCAAAAACAATCTTTGATCAGTTTGCCAATGAACTCAGAGCTAAAAAGAGCGATTGTCAGGAGATCAAAGAGAGCACATATCTTAAGACCCTGAACATCTACCTGATCAAGATGAAGTCACAGGGTGATCATTCCTACGACTTCTATCTGTATTATGATGAATCTGTTGTCCTGATCGCAGGTATCAACGAGTACCCGGATGCAGACGTTTGTGTCGATTACTATGTACTGCTCGACAAGATCGGACTTTGGGATTTTGATGTAGATGACTGGACCTGATCCTGATCATTCCGATAACTGATCAAACTTAAAAAGAAGCTTTCTTGTGCTCCCGGTCTTCCGGGAAAAGCACTTGAAAGCTTCTTTTCTACCCCTCTTATCTTAAGAATTGAGTTCTCAATTCTTAACAGCTTTTTTGGTCTCGATCTCTTCGAGGAGTTTCGCCTCAAGAGCCTCAAGAGACATGGAACCTAGATCATTCTCGAAACGGGAACGTACGGATACGGTTCCTTCTTCAACTTCCTTATCACCTACAGTGATCATATAGATGACCTTGTTGATGTTTGCTTCGCGGATCTTCTTACCGAGTTTCTCGGAACGGTCATCAACCTCAGCACGGATACCCTTCGCACGGAGAGCATCACGGATCTCGAATGCACGGTCAAGATGCGCATCCGCGATCGGCAGGATACGAACCTGTTCCGGAGCCATCCACAGAGGCAGACATCCTGCATATTTTTCGATGAGGTATGCCAGAGTTCTTTCGAAACAGCCGAGGCTGGTTCTGTGGATGATGTACGGCAGTTTCTTCTGTCCG
>JAEEGL011639688.1_pt1 | contig 43525 bp, 31 predicted proteins | sample 9134231 | NCBI WGS metagenome assembly JAEEGL01 (sample SAMN16246548, study PRJNA631951) | gut metagenome | biome: gut microbiome; feature: rumen; material: fiber-attached | host: Bos | place: Iran: Karaj | collected 2018-10
ATTGCAAAGAACAATCTGCCTGCACGCTTAAAGGATCTTTCGATTTCGATAGACCAGCTCGCGCTTGCTGCAGAAGACGCAGGAGAGCTCGATTTGATGAACACTCTTCCGCGAAGCATGACATCTGACGATTTGTTTGACCTTCTTAAACTTGCGTTCTAATTATGATAGAACCTCAGAAACTCTTTCAACTTTCCGGCGGGCAGAAGCGCAGAAAACTTGCGCTCTCGTTCGGGGCGCTTGAGCGCGATATTGCAGGAATTGCAGAAGCAGGTTCAGAATATTCTTTTAAATCAATGACTCGCGCGCAGTATGTTAAGGAACTTGTAAAAATTCTTTTAAAAGATCCAAAACTTTCGCCGGAGGCAGCGCGCGAATTGGAAAGTCTTTTAACGGCAGAGCCGTTTGACGAGCTTCGTACATGCAATATCGCGCGAAATCATCTTCTTACGATAATCGGTACGTTCCCTGCAGAATGGGATCTTATCATCGCTCCTCATAAGACACAGCAGACTTCGCAGGTAGACAAAACCAGCACAAATACTTTGACGACGAGCCGGAGCTTTTATCCCGGGGTTTTTGCATATGCAGAAGACATTCGTTCTCCTTTTAATCTTGGGTCAATTTTCAGAACTGCCGAAGGGCTTGGCGCAGAAAAGCTGTATCTTTCTCCTTTTTGCTGCGATCCCATGCATCCTCGCGCCGTTCGAAGCGGAATGGGCTGTATCGAAACTCTTGCATGGGAGAGAAAATCTCTTGATGAGCTTCCGGACGATATTCCTGTGTTTACACTCGAAACAGGCGGTACGCCGATTGATGAGTTTAAATTTCCTGAAAGCGGAATCTGTATAATAGGCTCAGAAGAACTTGGTGTAAGCCCGGAGGCTTTAAAAAGAGCTTCTTATGGAACGGTTACAATCCCGATGAAAGGGCTTAAAGCATCTTTAAATGTAGGAGTTGCTTTCGGCATTCTCATGCAGAAATGGATTGAGTATATAAACGAAAATTATTGATACGTAGAATTTGATACGCGGAATTTAAATTAGTTTTCCTGATCTTTTTTAAACGAAGCCTGAAGTTTATCAGAAATCTTCTTTAACTGATCTTCGTTTGAAATCTTAAAGAGTTTTAAAATCTCAGAATCAATCTGGTAGAATGCAACTTCGTCTGTCTGATAGTAAGTTAAAATATCTGCAAGGTAAACGATGCTTGTTAAACTCTTTACATCATCCGGTGCGTCTTCCGGGTCGTGATGGTATTTAATTACATTTACGATTACTTCAGGGAAGTTCCATTTTTTTGCAACTTCGCTTCCGATTTCGCCATGGTTAACACCTGCGATGAGGCGTTCGATTAAGTCTGCAGAAATACCCTTTGATTCGCACACAGCCTTTGCTTTTTCGAGCAGGTCAGGATGGGAAGTTTCGAAAATGATTTTTCCCATATCGTGCAGAAGTCCGCAGATATAAGAGTCTTCGATAATTGCGCGCTTGCCTGCAAAAAAGTTTCTTGCAAGGTTATATGAATAGAATGCAACCTGGTATGCATGAGTCCAAAGGTCAGCTTTGTCGCCGCTTACGGCTTTAAATGTCTGCATTGTTCCTATACTGAACAGAAGGTTTTTAATACCGCGAAGTCCTACAAGCTTTACTGCATCTGTAATGCTGTGGCATGGAGAAGCAAGCGCGAAGGCTGCTGAGTTTACCATCTTTAAAAGTTCACCGGTAAGCGAAACGTCGTTTGAAATCTGCATTGCAATATCCGACATCTTTGAGTCCGGATCATTAAGCAGCTTGTTGATAGCCGTAATATTTTCAGGAAACTGCGGAAGACTGTCGATGAGTTTTACAAATTCTGCAGAAATGATGTCTATCTGTTTCTGTGTCTTTTCGCTTAACGGAAGAATGATTCTTGTTATTGTTTCGCCGTTTTCGCAGAGCGTCTGGAAGTTTTCTTCTGTAAGTCCGATTTTCTCGAGCATGAGAATCATGATTACAAGACCAAGGCCTGCACCTTCTGAGTCATCAAGAATCTGTGAAAGAGCATCTTCGATAGAGGTGTACTGCTGGGCTCTCGAAAGTTTGTCGTGGATACGCTTGTATTCAAATACTGTAAGGCTTGAATTATTGCGTACTTCGATTTTAATTTTATTGTTTCTAACCTGCAGGATGAGCTTTACGTAAAGCCCTGCCTTTTTCTGGAGACCGAGGTAATAGTTGATGTTGTTCAGCGTGTCTTCCTTAAAAGTCTTTAATCCGAGGTCGTAGTCGTCTGCGTTAGTAATGTCGAGATTTTTCTGCTTAAAGTAGATTCGTTTTGTGTTTGCTTTCTTTGCGTTTGTAATCAATTCGTTGAGACAGTAGTTTAAATATTCTACCATCTGCTTTTGGTCAAGTTCTGTTAAAAAGGTTGTAAGAACATCGCCCATATACACTTCCATTTCGTGCGGAAGCGTGTACGTCGTTATCGTCAGAGGAATACCAGAATTTATCGCTTTTGAGATTTTTGCAGAATCTACCTGGATGCGATTTTTAGAAGCCATACGAATCAATCCTTTTAAGTTGTTTTGATATTATATCATGGAATGTAAATAAAATAAAGTTTTTTATGCTCCTTGTAAAAAGGACCCTCCGATGTTAGAATTATGGCATGTTGTTCCATATCACTTTTACGGCTTTGTATGGGCAGATGGTTGTCCTTTTTGTCCTTGCCATCACATGCGCACGAATCTTCTTTGTCAGGAATACAAGAAATGACTCTATTGTTCTTCTGTCGCCTTTTGCGTTTTTAATACTCCTGGCTCAGGCTGCTGCATGGGGAATCGGCACAGGCGAGGCCATCCTGTTCTATCTGTCGCTCATCGTATTTGCCGTAAATTACCGTGGATTTCTGCGGTTTTCGAGCAACCTCTATGTAGACTCATACAACGTCATTTTTATGATTCTTTCTACGATAGTCCTTATTATTATAATCCTTACAGGCATTTTCTTTTTCCAGAACAGACCGGTGGTTATGGACGAGGCAAAGATTCCTGTAACAAAAAATGTCAGGTATTTTTCTGGAAGCGCAGACGGTGGGTTTACTCCGGCAGAAAAGCTTTTTGAAATGCGAAATCTTACCGTTACGGTTTACACCCCTGACTTTACAAGAGGGAATAAAGAAAACGACACGGTAATTCTTTTTGTTCCGGATAAGAGGGCTCATGTCTATAATTATGAGCCGTATCTTATGCTTCTTGCAAAAGCAGGCTATAAAATTTACGCAGGCGAATTTGGTTTTTCAACTGTTCCGCTTAATACAAAGGTAAAAGTAAATATTGGATTTTTAAGGCAGCGTCTCTTTTTTATAAATACAAGATCAAAGCCCGAAAAATATTTCGAAAAAAATCCACAGTTTTATGACATTTATGCACGTGAATACGAAATACTTTCTGGTATTGCTGCAAGACTTGAACCTTCGACAAAAAAATTTGTTGTAGTTGCCGACGGAATTCCTGAAAAAAGTTTTTCTAAGATTTTAAAACCTGCACGACTTCTTTCATGTATCGGCTTGAGTCCTGTAAAAGAATATAAGACGAATGGTTACGGCTTTATTGAACAGACAAACCCGCTGCTGTCATTTCTTAAATTCAACTTAAAGAGAGATAAGCACAATCATATGCCTAGCCTCATGGTTATGGAAACAAAGAAAAAAATAAACAGAATGTACATGGAGCAGGAAGAAAATGACGCTCAATGAACTGGACAAATATTTTAATTCATTTCTCAAAAAAGAAAATTTTCCTAATGATGTTTCTTTAAACGGAATTCAAATTCAAAACAGCGCACCGGCTTTAAAAGAAATAAAGAAGGTTGTGTTTGCAGTTGATGCAAGTGAAGAAACTGCTCTAAAGGCTGCAAAGTGCGGGGCAGATGTTCTTTTCTGTCATCACGGACTTTTCTGGGGACAGTGCGAAACAATAACAGAAAATGTTTATAAAAGAATAAGTGCGTTTTTAAAAAATGATCTTGCACTCATTGCTTATCATATTCCGCTTGATGCAAATAAACCTTATGGAAACAACTGGGGACTTGCAGCAAGAGCCGGTCTTACAAAAACAAAAATGTTCGGCGAGTGGAGAGGAATGACGATTGGTGTTTACGGCCAGTTAAAAACAAAACTCACGGCAGAAAAACTTGCAGAAAAAATTTTACTTCCTGGAGAAAAACCTTTTGCGGTTTTAAATTTTGGAAAGAAAGATATAAAGACTGTCGGAATAATTTCTGGAGGAGCTTCAGAAGATGTCAGACATGCAGTTGATCTCGGACTTGATGCTTTTGTTACCGGAGAATTCTGCCACGAACTTTTTCATTACGCAAAGGAAAGTAAAATAAATGTAATTGCAGGCGGACACTATCAGACAGAAACTGTGGGTGTAAATCTTGTGATGAAAAAACTTGCAAAAGAAAAGAAAATAGATGTAGAATTTATTGATGTTCCGACCGGGTTGTAAAAAAGATGTTTAAAATGCATCTTGCATGCGACCAATGATGTAGAAACTTTAAGGAGATTTTTTATGATTACAATTTTGCCGCAGACAGACAAAGAGCCGTTAAACACAATTGGATATTGTGCAGGAATCTGCTGGAACAGTCCTGTTGACGATAAAGAAAAAAATGTTAAGCGCGCAAAAAACTGCATTAAAAGCGGACACGGCCGCGTTGCAGAATATCCTGATGTTTTCTGTATCATCGAAGGTTACTCTGCGCGCTGTATCAGAGAGCTTTATACTCACATCATAGGAACAACAAGGCTCCAGAGTTCAACAAGATATGTTGATGCAAAAAATATGGATGTCGACAAAGAGTTCTACTATCCGTTTAAGGACGAGGCGGCAGACGTTTACCGCGATGGGCTTAAAAACATCATGGAAACTTATACAAAGCTCGAGGAACTCGGATATGCCAAAGAAGATGCCGCAAATATCCTCCCGCTCGGAATGGAAACTAAGATTGTATGGAAAATAAACCTCAGAGCCCTCATGCATTTTATGAATATGCGCCTGTGCACCCGTGCTTATAAAGAAATCAGGGCTTTAAGCCTCGAATTAAAGGAAAAATTAAGGGCTCTTTCCCCGGAATGGGAGTGGATTTCTGACAACCTTTTCCTGCCTAAATGCGAGGCTGCAGGCTACTGTGACGAAGAACATTCATGCGGAAGAAAGATTTCTAAGAAAGAAATGCTTGCTGCAATTGAAGAATGGCAGAAAATTCATTGACACTTAAATAGTTTAATTCTATAATTCTAATATTCTATCTTTTACCTATTAAACGGAGTAAAATTCAATGGCAAACAAATTAGTTTACTTTTTCGGAAACGGAAAAGCTGAAGGTAACGCTGACATGCGTGCCGAACTCGGCGGAAAAGGTGCTAACCTTGCAGAAATGACAAACATTGGAGTTCCAGTACCACCTGGATTCACAATTTCAACAGATGTTTGTAAGATGTTCTACGACAACAACAGAAAATATCCAGCAGGATTAAAAGAAGCTGTTGCTGCTAACCTTGCAAAATTGGAAAAAGCTTTTGGTAAAAAGCTTGGCGATCCAAATGATCCACTTCTCGTATCAGTACGTTCAGGTGCTGCAGTATCAATGCCTGGTATGATGGATACAATCCTTAACCTTGGTCTTAACGACAAATCAGTTGAAGGACTTGCTAAAAAAACTGACAACCCACGCTTTGCATGGGATGCATACCGTCGCTTTATCCAGATGTTCTCTGATGTAGCAATGGGAATCGATCACGACAAATTCGAAGCTATCATCGACGAAGTAAAATCACACAAAGGAAAGAAGCTCGATACAGAACTCGATACAGCAGAACTTCAGGAAATCGTAAGCAAGTACAAAGTACTTTACAAAACAGAAAAGAAAGAAGACTTCCCACAGGATCCTGTTAAACAGATGTGGGCAGCTATCGACGCTGTATTCGGTTCATGGATGAACCCACGTGCTATTAAGTACCGCGAATTAAATTCTATCAAAGGTCTTAAAGGTACAGCTGTAACAGTTATGGCAATGGTATTCGGTAACATGGGTAACGACTCTGGTACTGGTGTATGTTTCAGCCGTAACGCATCAACTGGTGAAAACAAATTCTACGGTGAATATCTTATCAACGCTCAGGGTGAAGACGTTGTTGCTGGTATCCGTACACCAAAAGATATGTCACAGCTCGCAAAAGAAAATCCAAAGATTTATGCAGAACTCGTAAAGATCCGCAACAATCTCGAAAAACATTACCACGATATGCAGGATATGGAATTTACTATCCAGCAGGGTAAACTTTATATGCTCCAGTGCCGCAATGGTAAGAGAACTGGTGCTGCTGCAGTTAAGATGGCTGTAGACATGGTTGCAGAAAAACTCATCACAAAAGAAACAGCAATCAACCGTGTTGAACCACAGCACATCGACCAGCTCTTACACCCAGCTTTCAACAAAGCTGCTCTTGCAAGCGCAACAAAAATCGCACAGGGACTTAACGCTTCTCCTGGTGCTGCATGTGGACAGATCGTATTTACAGCAGCAGAAGCTGAAGAATGGAAAAAGAACGGAAAGAAAGTTCTTCTCGTAAGAAAAGAAACTTCTCCAGATGATATTGCCGGAATGGTTGCTTCACAGGGTATCCTTACAGCAACTGGTGGACGTACATCACACGCAGCTGTAGTTGCACGTGGTATGGGTACACCTTGTGTTTCTGGTGTTGAAGCTATCAAATTTGTAAGTGCAGATACAATCTCTATCGATGGAAAAACATTTAAGAAAGGTGACTACCTCTCAATCGATGGTACAACAGGTTATGTATATGCAGGACAGATTGCTACAGAACCAGCTACACTTTCTAAAGAACTTGAAACATTCTTGAAGTGGTGTGATGAAGTTCGCAACTCTTCTGTTCGTACACCAGCTGTTGGTGCAAAAATCACAGGCTTTGGTGTTCGTGCAAACGGTGACCAGCCGGTTGATGCAGAAAACGCATTCAAGTTTGGTGCAGAAGGTATCGGACTTTGCCGTACAGAACACATGTTCTTTGATCCTAAAAAACTTCCATACTTCCAGGCAATGATCGGATCTGACTCAACAGAAATGCGCGAAAAAGCACTTTCTAAGATCCTTCCACTCCAGAAGAATGACTTTGCAGGAATCTTCAAAGCAATGAAGGGACATCCTGTAATTATCCGCTTCCTTGACCCACCTCTCCACGAATTTACTCCAAAAGATAAGAACGGTCTCAACGAAGTTGTTAACGTAATCAGAGAACTCGGATATAAACTCGACGCTTCTACACTCGAAGCTCGCTTTGCTGACCTCCACGAATCTAACCCTATGATGGGACACCGCGGATGCCGTCTTGCAATCACATATCCAGAAATCTTCAAGATGCAGACAGAAGCTGTTGTACTTGCAGCTATCGAATGCCAGAAAGCTGGTGTTAAATGTCAGCCAAATATCATGATTCCTATCGTAGGCGAACCAAAAGAATTGTCTACAATTCGTGCAGAATGCGAAGAAGTTATCGCACGCGTTCAGAAAGAAAAGGGTGTTAAAGTTAACGTAAATATCGGTACAATGATCGAAATCCCACGTGCTGCACTCCTTTCTGGCGAAATCGTTAAGAGCGCAGACTTCTACAGCTTCGGTACAAACGACCTTACACAGATGACATTCGGATACAGCCGTGATGATGCTGCTAAATTCCTTGATGCTTACTACTCACGCAATATCCTCGAAGATGACCCATTCAAGACAATCGATCAGAATGGTGTTGGACAGCTCATCAAGATGGCAGTTAACGCAGCACGCAGCGTAAAACCTGACTTCCACTGTGGTATCTGTGGTGAACATGGTGGTGATCCAGAAACTATTAAGTTCTGTTATGAAGCAGGTCTTAACTATGTATCTTGTTCTCCATTCCGTGTACCTATCGCACGTCTTGCTGCAGCTCAGGCTGTACTCGCTGCAAAAGCAGCAAAGAAAGCTCCTGCTAAGAAAGCAGCTGCTAAAAAACCTGCTGCAAAAAAAGCAGTAGCAAAGAAAGCAACAGCTAAAAAAGCTCCTGCAAAAAAAGCAGCAGCAAAGAAAGCTCCAGCTAAAAAGGCTACAGCAAAAAAAGCAACGGCTAAAAAAGCTCCAGCAAAGAAAGCAACTAAAAAAACAACAAAGAAATAATTTCTTTGATTAACTTTTAGTAAAAAGCCAGCCGGTAAAAATCGACTGGCTTTTTTTAACAGTTTACGTATGCAAATTACGGAGGTAAAGATGAAAACTGTATCAATCAAGACAGAACTTGGTTCCAACGAATATCCTGGACGCGGAATCATTCTTGGACGCAGTGCAGATGGTTCAAAAGCTGTTGCTGCATATTTTATAATGGGAAGAAGCGAAAACAGCCGCAACCGTATCTTTGTAGAAGACGGCGAAGGAATCCGCACACAGGCTTTTGATCCTTCAAAAATGAAAGATCCTAGCCTTATAATTTACGCACCTGTACGTGTTCTTGGAAACAAGACAATCGTTACAAACGGTGATCAGACAGATACAATTTTCGAAGGAATGGACAAGCAGATGACTTTTGAGCAGTCTCTTCGCTCAAGAGAGTTTGAACCTGATGCTCCAAACTTTACTCCAAGAATCAGTGGTGTAATGCATGTTGAAAACGGAACATACAACTTTGCACTTTCTATTCTTAAAAGTGATAACGGCGACAGTTCAAGCTGCAATCGTTTTACTTTTGCATACGAAAATCCTAAAGCAGGAACAGGAAGATTTATCCACACTTACATCGGTGACGGAAACCCTCTCCCAAGTTTTGAAGGCGAACCGACACTCGTAGAAGTAAAAGGTAATATCGACGAGTTTACTGACGAAGTATGGAACAGCCTTAACAATGACAATAAAGTTTCGCTTTTTGTACGCTTTATTGATGTAAAGACTGGAAAGTACGAAACAAGAATCGTTAACAAGAATAAATAATATTTATCAGATGCTCCTGGTTTTACAGGGGCGTCTGAATTTTAAATACTGCCGGTACTAATGATATCATGATTAGAAAAAAAATATTTTATTTCATCATTATTTTTTCATTATTTTCATTTCTATCTGCAGATTCAAATTTAAAAAATAAAAATAAACAGAAGCAGAAAGAAAAAAATAAAATTCAGGAAACGCACAAAGATAAAAGTCGTGACTGGAGACAGACAAACCTTTCTGTCCACGACGAAGTTGCAATATTAAAAAAAGCTTACCCGGATGTAGAGTTTATAATCGATTATGATGAAGAACAGAAGGATTACACTGTAGAAGTAAAAAATAAAAACCGTATTTCTGTATATTACTGGTGTGAAGGCCTTTATCTTCCAAAAGATCAGCTTGTAAATAAAAATCAATACTACAGAATAATCACTTATTACAACAACAAACTCGAAGACCCGGCAAATTTTTCACAGGAAAAAATTGATTCTATAAAAAAATTCAGTTCGCGGGAAAACAGATCAACAGGTTCGTTTTCTTCTAAATTTATTTTTGATGCAATTTATGATGCTTCGAGCAGATTGCGGACAGAACAAAATCTTAAGCAGATAAAATTTCTTGACCGCTATATGACAGTGCATAAAAAGATAATTCCTGCACTGGAGCGTGTAGAAACTAAAATCTATGAACTTTCAAAAACAAACCAGGATGTAAAGAACTTTCTTGCAGATTTATCGGTATGCCAGGCTTACAACTGGCGAGAAATCAGGGATGCCCGAACAAGATCGTTCCACAGTTATGGAATTGCGGTGGATATTCTTCCGTATAAATGGGGAAAAAAAATCATTTACTGGGGCTTTGAGAAAAACGAGGGTAATGACGACTGGATGCTTATTCCGCTTGAAAAACGCTGGATGCCGCCGCAGGCTGTCATAACCGCTTTTGAAGAAGAAGGCTTTATATGGGGCGGTTACTGGGCTATCTGGGATAATATGCACTTTGAGTATCACCCCGAACTTATTTTGGCTAAAACTCAGATTGAAAAATCTTTATAAATTCAGCATAATTATAATATATGTGTGCAAAAACACGGCGAGATGCCAGATATGAAATACTCGGCAGGGTGGAATCAGAGGAACTTTCTACATTTCCGGGGACGCTTTTGGATTTAAGTGTCCATGGATGCAAAATTCACTATTCAAATCCTGTAGCAGTAATGCTCGAAAACGAGTACACAGTAAAAATCACATTTACAGAGCAGTCTCTCTCAGAACCTATAACACTTATCTGCCGTCCTGTATGGGTAAGTGAAGACAGCGGAGCTACAGATATAGGCATGCAGTTTTTACACTCACCAGACACCGACGTCCTTAACCGTTATATAAAAGTCCTCTACAAAGATTCTCAGCATCCTGAGGACATCTCAAATCAGATAGTGGAAAACGAATGCCAGTTCATATAGAAAAACTTGACGGAATTGCATTTCTAGCTTTTCCAGATACGCTCGATTTTTTAAAGACAGAACTTAGCGAAAGGTTTTCTCTTTCTTCTTTAAGCGGAACCAACTCAAAAGCTTTTGGCGAAATCCTTTACATCGAAAATACAAGTGAAAAACGAACAGATTTATTTTTGAGTGAGCAGCCTTATTGGGCTCGTACGACCTTACTAGAGCCTTTTTTGCTTCATTTTGAATCGATTGGAGACGCTGCAAAGGCATTAAAGGAAATCCAGAGAAACTGGGCTACTTATCAATACCAGAGCTTTCGCCGCGCGGCTCTCATACAGGAAAAACTCCCGTACATTAATTTAAAGGCAAAAAACTTTCCGGTTGAAATTCCTAAAAGTCCGATAGGTGTTTATACATTAATCGATGATAAAACAATTTTAGCATCTGCAAAGACGTCAAGTTTTTTGCCTGCCGGCAAAATAGAATTTGTCGAGGATCATGAAAATCCTCCGAGCCGCGCGTATTTAAAGATTCAGGAAAGTTTGACTCTTGCCCGACATTTTTTTGGTGTTCCGCTTCCTGGACCTGACTCGCGGTGTTTTGAAGCAGGCGCATGCCCTGGCGGATGGACATGGGTTTTAGTAAATCTTGGAGCAAAGGTTTATGCGGTCGACCGTGCAGAGCTTGCGCCGTCATTGATGCAAAATCCTCTTGTAGAGTTCTGCGCGCACGATGCGTTTACCCTAAAGCCAGAAGAGATTGGAAAGTGCGACTGGGTATTCAGTGATGTAATCTGCTACCCTGAGCGTCTTTTAGAATGGATTAAAAAGTGGCTTGACTCTGGGCTTACAAAAAAAATGATCTGTACGATAAAGATGCAGGGCGCGATAGATTATGAAATCGTAAAAAAATTTGCAGAGATTCCCGACAGCCGTGTCGTTCATTTAAACTATAACAAGCATGAATTAACATGGATTCATGCAGGAGAATAATATGAAAATCATTTCGTGGAATGTAAACGGAATTCGCGCAGTAGAAAAAAAAGGATTTGTTGACTGGATTTTAAAATGCGGTGCCGATGTTGTTTGTATTCAGGAAACTAAGGCAAATCCAGGACAGCTTTCGCCAGACTTGCTTGGGCCCGGTGGAGAGTACAAGAGCTTTTTCTCCAGTGCAAAGCGCCCCGGCTATTCTGGTACTGCAATCTATTCTAAAACAGAGCCAGACAGCGTTGAGATAATGGGAGATGAACGCTTTGATGATGAAGGACGTGTTACGATTGCAAAATTTAATACAGATAAGAAAGATAAAAAAATTGCGGTAATTTCTGCATATTTTCCGAACAGCCAGGACGCCGGGGCGCGGCTTGATTATAAGCTTGCATTCTGTGATGCAATGTTAAAAAAATGTGACGCGCTCGTTAAAGAGGGTTTTAATATTGTTCTCTGTGGCGACTACAATATCGCACACAAACCGATAGATCTTGCAAATCCAAAAGCTAACGAAGGAAACGCAGGTTATTTACCAGAAGAGCGCGCATGGATGGATACGTTTACAAATGCAGGTTATGTAGATACATTCCGCCACTTCTGTGAAGAACCAAAACAGTATACATGGTGGAGTTACAGATTCCACGCAAGAGAAAAAAACATCGGGTGGCGTATCGACTATCAGTGTGTAAACCACGACTTTATTGAAAACGTAAAATCTTCTGTTATAATGAGCGATGTAACCGGATCGGATCATTGTCCGATTATGGTTGAAGTGGAAGAATAAAATTGCGTATCGTAAATTATTTTGAATATGAAAACAAAGAAAGTATAATTGCTCAACTTGAGAAGGGAGCACATTACTGGCGTGCAATTCCTTTTTTACTTGCAATATTAAAAGACAACGCATTTAATAAACTGTTTGGAAACGGTGGTCTTTATCTTTTGCTCGAAGATGAAGAACTTGTTGCGTTTTCTACTTTCTGTGACAGAGATGAAACTGCATTTCCAGAAATTGGCCCATGGATTGGCTTTGTGTTTACTTTTCCAAAATGGCGTGGAAAACGTTTTTCAGAAAAGTTGATTGATTATTACTGCAATACCCTTGCACCAGAGTTATATCCGCAGTTTGATAAAGTTTTTCTTTCGTCAGATGAAAAAGGGTTATATGAAAAATATGGATTTAGATATGTCGGACAGATGAAAGGAACCTGGGGTGATGACGAGACGGGAGTTTATTTCCACTATATCGGAAAATCCAGTGTTGCAGATTTTGAAGGTATGGACAGAACCTTAGTAAAAATAATTACAGAACAGACAGAAATTCTTTTTAAGAATATAGAAGATCAGATAGCCGGTGCAGAACTTGAATCAAAACTTGATAATGTAAACAACTCGCGTTTTCTTTTTCATATGATTCACTCTGCAGACAGATATTTTGTAAATCCGTATGCATACAGATATGAAAAAATGATTGCAGAAGATATCGATGAAAATTACAGCATAATTTCACAGTCGCGCGAAGGTTATATTGGAGACGATGGATTTGTAATTCCGCGTGAAGTACTTGCTTCGTATTTACAATATGTAAAATTAAAAGTGATGCTTTACTTAAATACGCTTACAGACAAAGAACTTTCAGAAAAACCGAAAGACTGCCCTCATACACGACTAGCCTTGATTTTAGGACAGTACAGGCATTCTATGTTCCACTCCGGGATGTCAGAAATCTTTACTTTTGATAAAACAGAAAAGTGGTTGCCATATACAGGATTTAAGTATATAAAATAGAGTAAAATATATTACGAAACAAAAGGAAGCCTGTATGTATACTCTGGTAATGAAGCAGCTTGCCACGATGAGCCTTATTGCACTCGGTGGTTTTATTTTTGCAAAATGTTTTAAGGTCGAAGAATCACAGCAGAAATTTTTAAGCAGACTTCTTTTGTATTTTATAAATCCATTCATGATTGTTAAATCGTTCAACCTCGAGTTTGATGCAGATAAATTTCTGCAGCTCGGATTTGTTGTTGTAATTGCACTTGTAATTCATCTTGTTATGATTTTAACAGGCTTCTTTTCGAGTAAAGAACAGGTTGATCGTCTTGCGGTTTGTTTTACCAACTGTGGATTTATCGGTATTCCGTTAATCAGCGGAGTGTTTGGTAATACCGGCGTTTTTTATCTTATGGGATATCTTGTTGTGTTTAACGTTCTTATCTGGACGTACGGGTATTACATAATGAGTGGTTCAATAAATCTTAAAAAGATTGTTACAAATCCTAATATCATCGCGATTGTTTTTGGCATTGCACTTTTCTGCAGCCCGTGGACGCTCCCTGAGTTTATTGCACGTCCTGTTACGATGATAGGTGACACGAATACTGCCGTGAGTATGCTTTTAATCGGAATTCTTTTAGCAAACTTTAAGCCTGCCGACGGAAAGCTTTATGCTTTTAAAATTGCGAAGGTAAGTTTTTTGCGTCATGTTGTCTGCGCCCTTTTAAATATAGCGATTCTTTTTTTCGTGTCAAAACTTTTTCCCGGTATGAGTGACTGCCGGACTCTTCTGTTTGTTATTCTTATCTGTTCGATGTGTCCGTCTGCGACAACGATTCCGGGCTTTGCAGTTCTGTTTAATCGCGACGAAACTTACGCAAGCCTCATCATTTCTTTTACAAGCATTCTGTGCATGTTCTTTCTTCCGGCATTTGTCGCACTTGCAGAACATTTGATGTAGAAGATAGAGTGAATAAAAAACCCGCCTGCATTGCTGCATCGGCGGGTTTTTTGATGTGCTGGCGTTGATTAGAACTTAGCCTTTCTAAGTCTTACCTTTTCTATATCTTCACAGAACAATTCTCTCAGGTCATTCAAGCCGAGTGCCATCAAAGCCATACGGTCGATACCGATACCCCATGCAAGAACAGGAACATCTACGCCCATTGCCTTTGTAACTTCCGGTCTGAATATTCCAGAACCACCAAGCTCGAACCATCCGAGTTTTGGATGCTTGATATGAACTTCGATAGAAGGTTCTGTGAACGGGAAGTATCCCGGAACATATTTTACTTCTTCTGCACCTGCGATTTCTTTTGCAAACATCTCAAGGAATCCGAGAAGTGTCTTTAAGTTAACATCTTTTCCAAGTACGATACCCTCTGTCTGATAGAAGTCAGAAAGGTGAGTAGCATCTACTTTATCATAGCGGAAGCAGCGCGCGATTCCAAAGTATTTACCGGGAATCTCTGCTTTATGAAGCTGGTGTGCAGAAAGAACTGTTCCCTGGCTTCTTAAAAGCAGGCGCTTTGTAAAGTCACGGTCAAATGTGTAATTCCATCCGCGGCTTCCAGATTTACCGCCGTTTTCGTGAACTGCTGCAACATTCGAAAGATATGGTTCTTCAATTGATTTTGCGTGTGTCGGGTTTTTAATTCTGTATACATCGTGAATGTCGCGCGCTGCGTGGAACTGTGGCATAAAGAGTGCATCGCCGTTCCAGAATTCTGTTTCTACGAGTGGTCCGTCAAATTCCTGAAATCCGAGTGAACAGAGTTTGTCTTTTACTGATTCAAGGAATGAAACATATGGATTGATGCGTCCAGGAATATTTCTTGCCGGTGGAATCGAAATGTTGTATCCGCGGAATGTTCCTTTTTTCCATTCACCGCTTTCGAGCATCTTAGTTGTGATTTCGCCGATTTCGTTTCCTGTAACACCAACTTTTTTAAGTTCTGCAGCAACTGCATCACTTTCTCCGCAGAGTTTGTATACTACAGTTTCGCGTGTGTATGTTTTAAATGGAGAGTCTGTTGCTCCACGTTTTTTTGCAAGTCCTGAAAGAACTTCGAGTTCTTCTTTTGATAAGTCATCCTGATTTAATGTTCCGTCAGAAGACTCAGAAGCTTTTTTAAGAAGTGAAGAAGTGAGAGTAATGCGAGAAGGAAGTTCTTTTCCTGTGTATTCTGCTTTCTTTTCTTCGTTCATCTTAAAGATGCCTTCTTTAGAAAGCTGACCGAATGCACTGCCGATGTCTTTCTGTTCTACGCCGATTCCCTGTGCAATTTCTGGAAGTGTTTTTGCACCGTTCTCTTTTACAAACTTAACAGCGCGTTCTTCTACTGTTCCGTCTTTAGCAAGCTGGCGTCCGAGATCTGTGATTTCAAAGAATGTGTGTGGTGTGCGGCTTACTTCTTTTACGAGTTCTTTTCCACCGAGCCATGAGAATGCCTGGTTAGCGTGACCTTCTTTGTAATCTAATTCTTTCTGTAAGCGTGAAGAAGTAAGTTCGTCGTTCTGTGTGTACTTGAGAAGAACTTTAATCTCAAGCGGGTGTAAATTTTTAATTGTTGAAGTGATGTCCATTTTAAATTATTTAAGCGGTAAAAACCATCCGGCATGCGCAGAATAATTTTTACCGCTACTCCTGTAAATGATTAACGATAGAATTTGATGACGCAGAGCATTTCGCCCATTTTTACGCCTCTGTCATCTTTATAATGACGTGTTTTATCTCTCTTGAGATAAGTATATTTAAAATAACCATGTTCTTTCATGAAGTCTTCGATAATATCTGCAATTGTAATCATTGCTTCTGATTTTTCGAATGCAACATCAAGGCAAGTATAATAAATACGAGCTTCGTCATAGTTTTCGATGTATTCGATTTTTACTGAAGCTGGTTTCTGTTTACCAGTTTCTGGGTTTGTAGTTAATCTCTGGTTTTCTGGAACGATAACAGTTACTGTTCTGTCCATAGGATTTTTAGGATTAACAATGTCGTCTACCGAGTCCTGTGCATAAAAGCATGTAAGTGCTGTCATACAAGCTAAGATTGCAAAAATTTTCTTCATAATTCTCCTCCAAAAATAATGCGCATGGTTATTATGCTGTTAAAATTGACTGTATTCTTTTATTTTACTAGTTTCCACGAAAAAATCAAGTTCAACGACATAATGACCAGAATCTATTAAAATAGCAGGAACTTTCCTTATAAGTATGGTTCCTGTAATTTCCTTGGGTTTGTTTTTGATGATTTTCCTGTAATGCTCACGTATTCCGTTTTTTACAGCGTTATTTACCGCTTCTTCGAGGCCGGCAAAGCCCTTTGAGAGCTTTCCTTTGCCGATTCCGGTTGTTTTAGCCGTTTTTATGCTCGAAAATTGCCTGTAAATCCTCTGCATCTGTTCAGTACGCTCAAAATTTACCCAGCAGAAGATTTTATCCTCGCGCCAGTAGGTTTTTTCGTACTCGATGTCCTTTTTGTGTTTTTCGAAGTTTTCAAGCGGAACACACTCAAAAAACTCATCAACTTTTCTGAGTTTATCGCTCGGGGTGTAAGTAAATTGCCAGCCGTATGTCATTCCGCTTAAAAGAAGCTCAGAAGTCGATTTGAGATGGTTTCTGGCCTGTTCATGCGGAACTGTCTCCTTAAACTCGGGATATGCATCCTGTAAAGCCCAGATATAAAGACGAATCTTTTTTTCCTGGTCGTAGTTCTGTGGAAAAAGGGAAAAAAGCGAGAAGAAGGATATTAATGCTAGCGACGAAATGCGTTTATCCATATCTTTACAGGGTTAACTCCAAACCTCACGATAAAATAAAGCCACGCAAATGCAAATCCTAGAAGATGTGTCACATGCGCAACTCCGGTATCAAAACCAAAGTACTGGCTTGTAAGCTCTACGATTGTGTAGATTAAAACCAGAACAGGTCCCGGCACCGGTATAAGCCCAAATATAAAAACCCTGACTGTCGGAAAGATTACAGCAAAAGCGAAAAGAATTGAAAAAATTGCACCGCTGGCTCCGACTAAAAGTACGTAGTATTGACCCTTGAATATATAGAAAAAAACCGAAAAGAGGCTTGTCAGGATTCCGCATAAAAGATAATAAAGGAGAAATTCTTTTGAACCCACAGATCTTTCTACGTTGATTCCGAACATGACAAGACCAAACATATTAAAAGCCAGATGGCGGAACGAACCATGTACAAAAACACATGTAAGAATCTGCCAGTACATCTTTGAATTGATGAAGGCATAAGGATTTAATCCCAGAACGAAATATAAATCCGGAAATAATTTTGTAAGAAAGAATACAAAAACATTTATTGCGGCAATGATTATTGTTGCGTTAAAAAATGTATAACGAAATCTTTTCTGTAAAATATTTGTCATTCAGGAACTTCTGTATTTTTGATTATTTCTTCGTCTGCAAATGTAACACGGTTTCTTCCGCTTCGTTTTGAAACATAGAGAGCTTTGTCTGCCTGTTCAACCAGGAGTTTTGGAACCGTAACAGGATTTGCTTTAGAATCATAAACCGAACATCCGATTGAAATTGTAACTTTCATGTGCTGGTCTTCGTAAGTAAAATCGTTTGATTCAATCTGTTTTCGGATTCTTTCTGCTACTGCCATTGCATCATCTTTTGATGTGTTTGGAAGCATTACAGTAAATTCTTCTCCACCGTATCTTGAAGCAATGTCGTGCTCGCGTGTATTTGCCTTTATGATTTTTGCAACTGACTTTAATACAAAGTCACCGCACGCATGTCCCCATGTATCGTTAAACTTTTTAAAGAAGTCAATGTCAAACATAAGAACTGCAAGATTCTGCTTTTGTGAAATTGCAAGATCAAGTTTGTCTGTGAGCACGTTGTAGAAAAAGTATTTTAACTTTAAGTGCGTCATCATGTCGGTACTTGATTTTTCGAGAAGGGCTGCGTTGTTGATTGCGACAGCGGCAAGGGATGCAATAGAAAGAATCTGTTCTTTATCGTATTCAGTATAATCTGCACCTTCACCTATATCGAGCCTTTCTCCGAGTACGAGAAAACCGTTCATTCTGTTTTTGTGGAACAGAGGAACTATAAGTGTAGGGTGAAGAGATTCTATTTTAGAAACATCTTCGTTTTCTGGAAGTTCGCTCTTTATCGAAGCAACCGAATATGTGCGTGTATTTCTGGCAAGAATTTTAATAAGTTCTGAATCTGCAGAGATCGAGTAATTAAGTGCAGGGTTTAAATCTATACCGGTGTGGTTTGTAGAAAGATTAAACGAGTTTGAATCGATGTCGTCGTATACAAAAATTCCGGCTCCAGTAACATGCATCTGACACATACATGTATAAAGGATAGACTCGATAAGTGTGCTGTATTCGAGTGTAGAACAGAGCGAGCGTGAAATTTCGAGCAGCTGCTGGAGGTCGTAGATTCGTTTTTCGTACTGATCTACGGCGTCCTGGATATACGAATTATCCGGCAGTATGAGAGAGCTAAAATCTGTATCTTCTGTAATTTCTTTTTCTTCCATATTAAATCAACTTAAATTAGTTTTTCTTGTCTACGCTTGTAATTATAGCATAGTTTCTCATAATTTCAAAAAATACTTTCCAGTTTTCGTAATTATTTTCAAGGAAATCAGTGTTATCACGGTTTCTGGATGACATGATAAGTACCTTAAGGTTAGAAACGATTTCGCTGGAAGGCTTTTTTGCGTCCTGAAGCAAATCTCCGAGTTCTACATAAAGCGCAAACAAAGCAGTAACCTGTCTCTGGATTATCTGCTTTGCTTCTGCATTTATATTATCGACCTGATTTATCAATTTTTTAGAGAAATCAGGGTCTTTATGGCTGTCGCGGATATAACCTTTTAAGAGAGCCTCGCTGTTAGTGCCGTTTGCGTCAAAAGAGTGTTCAAAAGCTTCGATTTTAGCAGCGACTTCGTTGGCAGAAAAAACCGTCTGCGAGAACTGTGACTTAAAATTAGGATTGTTAAAGAAACCTTCGATAACTATATCGTTAAGGAGAGCCTGAAGTGTTTCCGGATAATAATATGAAACGAAAGTTTTAAGGATTTTTAACGGAGTTATCCATGAGAAACTGACTGACGAGTTCTGAAGAAGAAGTTCGTTAAGCTCTTCGTTGTAGCCGAACATCGGAAGAAGGGGACGGTTTTCGAAAAGTGTCGTCAGTTCTGTCTGGATGTGAGAGTCTTTTAATTCGCGTTTTATTCTGGCCTCGTCGCTTGCAAACTGTTCCTGAATGTATGAAGAAAATTTCTGTCTTGCGTCTGCAGAATAAGTTGCTGTAGTCGGTTCAAAATCCGGATTCTGTTTTGAAATCTGAATAAGAGCACGAAGCACACCTTTTGTTAAAATTCTGTTACAAATGTATTCAATCTTTTTTAAATTGTTTACGATTTTTTTCTGGTTTGTTGATGACATCGAGTCTATGTCTACAATCTGTGCGAGTGCGATTACGGCATATGCAACAGACATCGTCATTTTAAAGTCAGAGATGATGTAGTAAAGGTCGAGGAAAACATTCTCAAGTGATATAGGCGGAACTGCAGAAAAAGAAACCGGATTATCTGGTTCAAGAGGATTAAACTTTGAGTCAAAAGTTTTTAAGGGTGTAACAAAGTTAAATCTGCAGAGTTCTACAAGTTGTTTTAGTTTTACGAAAATCTCATCCATCTTTATGAATTCTTTTGTATTTAATTCGTGGATAAGTTTTTCAAGTCGTCTGTGCTGGTCTTCGAAAACGCGTGACGAAGGAGTTGCTTCCTGCTCTGATAAAAAAAGTTCCTGTTTGCGGCTTTCGTATTCAAGGCTTCTTAATTTCTGCTGATTTTCTTCTGAATAGCCCGATACGATTAACTGATATTCAAAACGGGTATTTCTTTTTATGTCAGGGCCTGCAATTGTCTGCTCGAGAATTTTTGCAATCGGGCGCGTGTTTATATAGAGAATGCGCAGAACTTCTGCAAAATTAGGCTGAATTAATCCGTTACGGTAAATTCCGCTTGGAAGAGCCCTCACTTCGGCATCGATTTTCTTAAGCTTCTGCCTTTTCTGCACGTCCGGTGAGGAACTCCTGAATATATTGTCAAAAAAATCTGTAATAGCCTGAATGAATGACATAATTATATTTTAGTTTAAGTTATGCTATTTTACAACCATAACTTTTCTCGTTTCCTCCATTTCTGGACCTACGACGCGGATAAAATATATTCCGCGAGCTACGGCAGTGCCCGATTTATTTGTTCCATCCCAGTAATAGTAATGGAGTCCCTCCGGTTTACGTCCGTTTTCAAGATATTTTACGATATTGCCGTCTGCAGTCATTACGATTACGCGAAGATTTCCTTGAGAAGGCATGTTTACTTCGATAGTACAGAATTCTTTGTTTGTCGCATTTACTACATTTGAATAAACTGTAACGCCGCCGCGCTGTCTCTGAGGTTCTGCCATCTTAAATGACCAGAGATCAATTGTGCTTATATCGTTCGGATTTTTAAGACGAACTGCATAAAGCGGCGTTGTCTGTGTTGCGGCTGCATCATACTTGTGGTTTATAGAATAAGCAGTACCGCTTCCTTTGAGAACTTCAAATGTAAAGCGAACGTCACTTCCTTTTGGCCAGTTAAGGCATGGAGTTTCTTCTGGGAAATTCTTAAACAGATATTTAATGATTGTTGTGTCTGTTGAATCAACTGTCTGAGTAATTACATCTGAGTTGTCAGAAGAATTTCTCTTGTCAGAAGATGTATTTAAGAACTGGCTGAATCCTGTTACTGCGTTTGTTCCTTCTGCAAACCAGAATCTTGTTCTGTGACCTGAGATGCTTTCGAAAATATCTCCGTCTGAATGTGCAGTTGGATTTATGTCTGCAATGAGTTTGTATTTAAAGTTTGCTGCAACTGATGTTCCATCTTCCGGGGCAACATCTTTTGTTACAAGTGTAATATTTTTTTCTGCGAATACTTTGTTGTGTTTTCCTTCGCCTGTAAAATCGCGCATTACGATTGAGTCTGCAGGTGCTGTTCCGCCTGTAAAGTCTATATAAGCATCGTTACGATTATCATATGCATACTGAACATCAATACAGTTTGTAATTACATCGCTTATACAGTGTGATTCGCCGTCTTCTACTACATGGTTATCAGGACTATGAATCTTATTATCAAAGAGGAATGATCCTCCGTATTTGATTACGATTCCGTATTCGAGCATTGAGTAAGAAAGATTGTTCTGGAGTGTAAGTATGATTCCGTTTGGTGAAATTCCATCGCGGGAAACTGATACTACAGGGTTTGCAACAAAGCTTGCACTTCCTGGTGCAGTGATTATTTTTATAGATGATTCGGTTTTTTTATCATCTTCTGTTGCAGGGTGATATGTCTGCCACGTGATGTTGTCAGAAAGCGGCTGATCAAAGTAGAGATAAATTTTGTTTGAAGTAAAATCTGCTACCGTAAAGCTTATGTGCATTTCTGCGACAGCACAACGAGTTGCAGTTGCTGTAAACCTGAATCCTTCGTTTGCATTTGGATTTGATGAAGGATTATTCTTGTATTGTGAAATTCTGTTTTTGTGTTCATCAGTAAGTGTGTAGAAGAGAGTAGAAAGTGCTCTTTCTATAGTAAGGTCTGTGAGGTTTGTCTGATGGTTACCATGAGAGTCTTTATCTGTTGCATCACCTGCATTTGTTCCGGTTGCAGAAAGGTTCCATGTAATTGATGAAGCCTGAATATAAATTACTGCAAGGTCACCTCTTCCGTCTGTAGTTTCTGTACATTCTGCATCGATGTATGCTGAACCTGTGAATGTGTCAGAACCGTTGTTTACTTTTATGATGCCCGATGCAGCGAGTGCTCTTGAAATTTCGTTATTAGAATTTTCGATGAGGGCAGTTTTATTGTGGTTGTCGCTTCTTACAAATTCAATTCGTATTACATTATCACGAACGGAATAAGTTCCAGAAAGGTTAGGAATTTCCGGACCTGTCTTTCGTCCTTCAGAAGCAGAGTTTGCAGGATTGTTTTCGAGCAGAACAGGATGAAGGAATGCAACACCCGTTTTTGTTCTTGTGTATGCACCGGTTGAAACACCTGGAGTATATGTAAGGGTTGCTGCTGTGTCAGTGCTGTTTGAACCGCCATTAGTACAGTTTTCTCCTGCGCTTAACCACGCGTAACCGTTTGTTGTAGTGCATGCAACCGAACAGTATTTTATCGTTGCATTATATGCTTCTGCAAATGCGTTCACTGCACTGTCATTGTCTTTAAGCTTTAATGTCCATGCAGAAGCCGGAGAAAGGTTAACGCCATTGTCGTAAAAGTTCTGACCTGCTGTAATTGTTTTTGAGCCAAAGCCTGTAAGTGTTGATCTGTATGTCGTGTGGCCTATTGCAGTTGTTCCGTCTGCCATAAGCTCCGGGAACTTAGATGTTGTTGCAAGAACAAGTGAAGGCGGACAGAGTTTGTTTGCAGTTGTTCTGAGCGCGTTGTGATAGTCAAAGAGTCCTGCAACGCCGGAAGATTTGTTTGCAACTTTATTATCGTCGTTCATTGTTGACGAAGCACCGTTTAAGAGGACGATGTCTTTACCGGTTGTAAGGTTTGCAGCAAGAGTTACGTTTCCGTTAAACAGCGCGAAGTTTCCTTTTACATCGAGTGTGCCGGCTGTAAATGAAACGTTCTGTGCTGTAGTGCCGGAAATTGAACTGATGTATAAATCACCTGCAGTTCCGTTTCCTATAGTAATTGTTCCGCTTCCTGCATTTAAGGTTGAAGTTCCGGAAATATATGTATCTGTGTTGAATGAGATTGCAGAATTGGTTGTTGCAATGGTTCCGTTAAGCTGTGAAAGACCTGTACCTGTTTTTGCAAATCCTGATCCAGCTGTAATTGATGCAGCGCTCTGCAAGTGGAACAGGCCTGTGTTTGTAACAGAAACTGAACGGGCGTAAATCTTTTTTCCTGAATCAAGAGTAATGTTTTTTCCTGTGAGTGTTAAATTTCCAAGTGCAATTGTTGTAGTTCCGATGTTGTTGGAAAGAGTAATGTTTCCGGCTCCTGTCCCAGTTCCTGCAGTTAAAGTAAGTGGCTGGGAATTGTTTGCAGAGCCTGCGATTGCTTTGTTGATTGTAATGTTTCCGCCATCAGAATTTGAAGTAGAGAATGTTTTTAAACCTGTTCCGTTTAATGTAACTGTTCCAGTGCCGTCAAAAAGAATCGGTGTGTTTGTTGTTGTTATCGAAAGAGCTGTATTGTCAGAATCTTCGCCGATTACTGCGTTTCCGTTTCCAGAAAGTGTAAAGCCGGCAGGTGCAGTTATTGAAGCAGCTTTTTTAAGATTGAACGTTCCGTTGTTTGTTACTGCAAGCTGCTGAACGTTTACTGCTTTTGTAAATGTTACCTGCGATGAAGTTCCTGTTCCTGTTGTAACTGTGAGAGTGCTTGAAGTAGTGTCTTTAGAAACTGTGTCGCCGAATGCTATGTTTTTTCCTGTTGCGGTAAATGTTGTGTTTGCAGAAAGTGAAACCGGAGCATTAATTGTAATGTTTCCTGAAGAAGTAAAGTTTTTTCCTACAGTTACTTTTGCGGCGTTTGTTATTGAAACATTGTTTGTAAAGTTTACAGTTGTTCCATCTGCAGTTGAATTGAATATATAAGAACCCTTTGTTGTTAATGAAGGAGTTCCGTTTACTGTAAGATTTTTTTCAAATATAATTGAGCCGCCTGTGGTTGTGTCACCGCAGGTAATGTTGGCTGTAGAAATATTTGATTTAAATGTTTTTGTTTTATTTCCCTGGCGTATAAGAATGTTTCCAAGATAAAGTGTCGATGGAGTGCCGCTTTCTGTTCCTGTAATGATTCCGTCATCACCGTTAGGATAGGTTACAGAACCTACTTTTGTATCGCCAAATCGCAGAGTTTTTGAGTTGTGCGCATAAGTTCCTGTTGCGGTAAAATTATTTCTTACAACAATTTCAAGACCGTTTGTATAAGTTTTTCCAGTCGGAATTGTAAGGTTATAGAAAACTCCGGAAATTGTATTGTCATTTGAGATGTTTACATTCTTTTTGTTAAAGACAATTAAATGGTCAGTGTAATCAGTTCCGTCTGGAGAACTGATTCCTCCGTCAGTTGCAGTTCCCGTAACAGAAAGAGTTCCGCCGGCTCCTGTGCTGTCCCATATCATTGTTCCGTTGTTTATAAGTGCAAGTGCAGACTGTGTGTTTGTTCCGTTGTCACCGGTCTGTGTAAATGCTCCTGCTGAATCGACTGTTACAACTCCGGCAGTAAATGTTGAAGTTCCGATTTTAAAGTTACCTTTATTTACTGTTAAATTATGTGGTGTCGCACTTGAGTCTGTAAAGCTGCTGGCAAATGATATGTCAGTTGTGCTGTCAGTTCCTGCGGCAAATGTTATGTCAGAAGCATAAGTTACGGCTCTTGTGTAAGTTTGAGCTCCGAGGGTAGAAACAGAAGAAACAGTATTTTCAAAAGTTGTTGTACCGTCTATCGAAATTTCTGCAAGATCAGAAATATTCTTTTTAAATACAACATTTGTTGTTCCTGCTGTGTAAAGAACAGCTGTCGTAGTTGTGTTATTAAATCGTGTTAATGTATCATAAAACGTTACGCCACCTGCTGCTGTAAGTGTAAGCGTTTGAGAAGCGTTTGCAGAATTTATTTTTGCAGGTCCGCGATAATTTTGAGAACCTGTTGTCGTAATTGTCCTTAAGTTTTGCCCAAAGTTAAGTATTCCCGTAACATCAAAATTTGCCGCGGTGATATTTCCTCTTATTGTTGTAGAAACACTGCCGCCATTTGTTGATGAAGCAACATTATATCCTGTTGCTTCGATTTTATTACTGAACGTTACATCTCCGCCGGAAGAAGTAAAAGTACAGTCTGCTGCTGCAGTAACAGCTCCCGTATATTCCTGTTTACCGGTCGTTGTAATATTTCCGCCGATAGAAGATGTGGCTGTTACGGCAAGCGATGTTCCGTCTGTGATTGAAGATGAAGTGTTGAGCGTAAAGTTGTGGGCGACTTTGATTGCGGCACCGAGTGTGTGGCCTGTGCCGTCTATGATTAAGTTGTAGTAATCTGTGTCACCGATGTTTGAGATTACTGTTGCGCCTGCGTTATATTGCACAGTTCCTCTTGCAACATCCATTATTAAAGCAGGAGTTGCAGCGTTGTTTTTAATTCGTCCTGTGCCTGAATAAATGATTGTTCCGTAATTTGTAATCGGAGTTGCTGCAGAAAGAAGAATGTCATTCGATGCAGAGACTGTAAATTCTGCAGTGGTACCGACAGTGAGGCTAGACAGGTTCAGTTCAGCCGTACCTGAAAAATCCGGCCAGTAAGAATTTGGAGTTGCGATTGTTACTATGTCGTGTGTTGCAAATTGTCCCGGGTATTCTGTTGCGGTTGTCCATGTGCCGGCAGAATATTCTGCGAGCCAGTTTGCTGCGGTCTTCCAGTCTGTGTCAGAACCATTCCATTTATAATTGTTTGAGATTGTCCAGTTTACGTTGTTGCCGAGTGAGCGTGAGTAAATTGGAGAAATTGAATCGTTTGTAGAAGTTGAGTCTTCGATAAGTGCATAAGAAACGTCGGCGGTCGCAATCGGTGCTGTGATTGTCCATGAGCTTCCCTGTGATGTACTTAAAAGACTGATGTTTGCGGCGCTTGTTCCAGTGATGACAAAGTCGCCTGATATAGTTTGAGTTTCGCCTGCACCAAACTTAAGTGTTTTTCCTGCGGCGGTACATGTAAAGTTTTCTATTGTATTTGAACCTGAGATTATTGAGGTTCCTGTTCCCTCTATTACGAGATTGTTGAAATTGTTGTCGCCCGAAACATTTTCTGTTACCGTAACGGTTGTTGAATTTGGAGTAACTGTACTGTCGTTTGCATTGTTCCAGTTTTGAACAGTTGCATTTGCCTGTAAGTCTGTGTCGCCGCATATCGTGAGAGTTGTAATCGTACTTGTGTTTCCGATCACGCCTGCAAAGACTGATGCTGTTTCAATAGAGGAGCTTCCGATTGTGAGTGCGCTTCCTGCTGCAACTGATGTATTAATTGCGGCCGCAAATTGAACTGTCGAGCCGGTTGATGCTGTTCCTGCGATAAATGTGATGTCGCCGTTAAGTGTGACGGCTCCTCTATATGTTTGAGTGCCGGTTGTTGTAATGTTGCCGCCGATAGAAGATGTGCCTGTTACTTCAAGTGATGTTCCGCCTGTAATCGAAGAGGCTGTATCTACAGTAAGTTTTCCTGCAACTTTTATTGTGCCGTCGAGTGTGCAAGATGCGCCTGTGAGTTTTAAGTTGTAGTAGTCTGCTACGGTTCCGGCTGCAGTGTCATCGATTACGGCTGCTGAACCTGTAAACTCGACAGTTCCGTGTGCACCGTCCATGATGGCAGCTGGAGTTGCATCATCGTTTTTGATGCGTCCTGTTCCTGAGTAAATTATAGTACCGTAGTTTGTAACCGGTGATGTTGCTGCAGAAAGTTTTATGTCGGCATTCGAAGTAAAATCAAGTTCTGCAGTTGTGTCTGTTGATGAACCGATTGAAATATCAGAAAGAGTTATATCTGATGCAAGATTAAAAGCAGGGTTGCTGGTTGCCGTAACAATTTTTACGCTGTCGGCTGCATCCTGTCCAGGATAGCGTGTTGCTGCACTCCATGATGCTCCTGTCTGAAGCTGCCAGTTTGCAACATCTGTCCAGTCTGTTGAGGCAGCGGTTGTCTTCCATCTGTATGTTGATGAGATTGCCCAGTTGATGTTGTTGCCGAGGTTAGAGTTTGAGCCTGTAGGTGTAATTAAATTTACAGAGTTTGAATCTTCAACCTGAACAGTAGAAACGACTGCAGTTGCTGCGTTTATATACCATTGCGTTCCCTCTGTAGTGCTTGATAATATGGAATTTGATGCAGTAAATGTTCCTGTGACTGTCTGAGTTTTGCCTGCTTCAAATTTGAATAACGAGCCTGATGGAATTATGAGATTGTTAAAGGTGTTGTTTCCAAGGATTGAGTCAGAAACAGTTACGGTTGAAGTTCTGGGGATGATTGTTTTATCATAAGTATTTTCCCAGGTTTCAACTGTTACATCATCATTAAGTGTCGTTGAAGCTTTTATTGTAAGTGTTTTTATATCAGTTACTGTATTAAGAGTTAAGTCATCACTTATGAGACTTAAATTATAATCAGGACTTCCTGTAGAAGATGAAACGGATTTTGCAAAGGTTATACTGCCGCTTGATAAGGAAATGGTGATGTTATCGGTTATAAAAACATTTCCGTTAAAGGTCAGGTTTCCTGCGCCGGAGATATTTTTGCCAACATAAATTGTAGATGTTTCTTTTCCTACAGAAGTTCCACCAGTTACCAATGGTTCACGGCTTGCTTCGGCAGGAATATAAATAAAAGGAGCATCCGCAAGATCTCCAATTGCGCTTATGCCGACCCAGTTTGCAACATTGTTCCAGGCTGTGTTTACAGAACCTGTCCAGTAAGGAGCGTCAGGTTCGATAGAGCTTGATGCAACAGGTTCCGTTCCATTTTTAAATTCCACAGAAATAGAATCTGCGCCGCCGAAGGTCCCTGTATAAGAGAGAATTACATCTGTTGTTTCGGCATTTTCTGCAAGTGTAATTGTTCCTGTATTCGTTCCCTCAGAAAGAGATGAACCGTTAAAAGAAAAAACAGGGTCGTCAAATGGTGTTGATAAAACAATTGTATAACTTATAATTACAGGTGCGTGAGTTGCAGGACATGTAAAAGTTATGGTGCTTGAGTTTGCAGAAGTAAAAGATGAACGATCTGTGTTTGTTGCAGAGTACGAAACAGAAACTGCATTTGTTGTAACGCCGCTTATTGTAAGATGCGGATCTGTCGTTCCTGCAGGTAATTCAAATGTACCAGATCCACTTACTGTAAGTTTTCCAGTTCCGATTCCTGCTGAATATGTCGCACCTGATGCATCAATGGCAACGTCATCACTGATTGTAAGTGTATGGTTAAGATTGTCAGAGTAATCGAGAGTTCCGTTGATTGTAAGAGTTCCCGGAGACCCGCTTGAATCTTTTATAACAACATTAGCAGGATATGTTGAAGCGTTGTTAAAGATAAAGTCATTACATGTAAGGTTGTATCCGTTTAAGTCAATTGTAATTATTTCTGAGCCGGATGTAACAACAGGTGCTGTAGTTTTTTCAAAAGAAAAAATTATATCGTTTACCGTTACGTCTGCATCAAGTTTTATGTTTGCAACATTTTCTCCGGTAAAGTAAAGGTTGTCGCCTGCTCCCGGAGTTTCTGGAGTAGTAAGATAAGACCATGCTGTTCCTGCAGCATTAAGTTTTTTCCATATAAACTCAGAAGTTGCTGCAACCATTCCGCTTGAAAAATCATAAACTTCTGTTGCCTCGGCGGATTCGTGATAAATATATTCGCTTGCAGAAATTACAGCTGCATTTAAAAGTAATGTGGCAGCGATAAAAAAAGCCTTTCGTGAGAATTTTCTGCATAATGTCATAATGTCAAAATTTAATAGAGAAAACAAAATGCTTTCCTCCGGTTTCCATATTATATAGTATACTACTTCTTTTCGATTATCGGAATTTTTACCATCCGACCTTAGCACTACTATACAGATTTTTCGTATATCTTTTTAAATATAATTTGTGAATTTCGTTCAATTATGGTATTATTGTTAATATGATACCCTCTCACAATAAAAAAAATTATATGGATAAGCGTAAAATTCCGCATCTTACGCACAAAATGGCAAAATACGTGTGCTTTTTTGTAAGCGGAATAATTGTAACAACATTTTTAAGTTGTGTTGCAGTAAAATGCCTTGAACTTATAAGGACTAATTCAGAAAAATCTTCTAAACAGGCATCCGAAATGCTTGCGCACGAATATGAGCTTATTTCAAAATATCTTTTCGAAGGAACATGTTCAGAATTAAAACAATTTTCAAGAAGCAGAACTCTTTTAAGTTTAAAAACAAAACAGGAAAAACAGAAATGGTTTGTTGAACACATCGTTGACAGACCAGAATTTTTTCATAATGTGATTTATTCAGATTTAGAGGGAGATGCAATTTCTGCAAACAACAAAGAATTTAATATTGCGGACCGTTCGTATTTTAAGCAGGTTGTTTATGAAGGAAAGAAAGAAGCAATCGGTGGTCCGTTTGAATCTCGTGCAACAGGAGAAAGTGTAATTGTTGTTGCGCAGGGTATGTATAATGCCGACAGAACTTTAAATGGTGTTGTATGTGCAACTGTAAAACTTTCTACGCTTGTAGGGCTTACAGATAAACTTAAAATTAAAAATGAAGGACGTTTCTTTATAATCGGTGACGAAGGAAAATTTGTATGTCACTATGATGAAAATTATCTTGGAAAAGATTATCAGCCGAGTAATTCAAAGTATGCAGATTTTGGTTCTGTATTTTTTTCGCGTGTAAGACGTGGTGTTTATGATACGATTTCTTCTGAAGGAAGAGAAATAACTGTTTATCTTGAACCGATTGAAAAAACAAATTGGACATGCGGAATTACTGTAGACAAGCAGAATCTTCTTCATACATATACTCAAATCAGAAAAGGTGTTGTCTCTGTAATTTTTGTTACAATACTTTTAATGCTTTTCCTTACAGGAATTTCTGCGATATTCGTTAACAGAACAAATATCTGGGAAAGTTATTTTGATCCTCTTACAAATCTCTGGACCCGTCCTAAGTTTGAAAAAGAAGCGCAGCTTATGCTCGAAAAATTTAACGGTTCAAGATTTGCGGTGATGGAAATCGACTTTAGGGGATTTAAATTTATAAATCAGAGTTTCGGAAATAAAGATGCAGATAAAGTTCTTACAATCTGTGCAGACACTCTTTTGGCACGATGTAAGAGAACCGGAGCAATCTGTGGACGCGGTTATGCAGATCATTTTTATGCAATGGGAAAAATCGAAACTGTAATGGATTTTATGACCGACCTTGAAGACGCAGTAAACGAAATGGAAAACGAGCTTGCAGTTCTTGATCTTCCGGTTTATCCGAAATATGGTATAACATTTGTTCTTCCAGAAAAGCAGTTTTACAATGATCAGAAAACAATCCGCGATTTAATCGGTGAAGCATCTTATGCAAAAGGAACTATAAAAGAAAATCTTCTTCTTCGTTATGCCGTTTTCTCTCGTGCAATGGAAGAAGCAATTGAGCGTGAACAGCGCATCGAACGCCATATGGAAAAGGCTTTGGACAGAGGCGAGTTTTACGTTATGTATCAGCCTAAAATCGGTCTTCATGATGACAGGATTAAAGGTGCAGAAGCTCTCGTAAGATGGAACAGTTCTAATCCTAAGCTTGGAAACCTTAGTCCTGGAGATTTTGTTCCTGTCTTTGAACGTAATGGATTCATAGTAAAACTCGACTTTGAAGTTTATGAAATGGTATTTAAGTTCTTAAGGGCACAGATTGATGCCGGTAATCCTGTCGTACCAATCTCGGTTAATATGTCGAGAAACCATTCTAATCCGGACAGGTTTGTAAAGGAATTTGTAAGGCGATTCAGTAAGTATGATATTCCGCCTGAGCTTATCGAAATAGAAATTCTTGAACGCGCTGCAACAGAAGGGGATTCTTACAATCTCATTCGTGTTACAGAAAAACTGCATCAGCATGGATTTACTGTTGCGATGGACGACTTTGGAAGCGGGCAGTCTTCTCTTAATATGCTCAATGAAGTTCCGATTGATGTTCTTAAATTTGACCAGAACTTTTTGCGCCGTGATGAATCAAAGCAGAGTCATCAGAAAATGATTACAACCCTCATCGACCTCGGAAAACAGCTTAACAAGAGAACATTGTTTGAAGGTGTAGAAACTGCTGAGCAGCGTGATATGCTCAAGAGTCTTGATTGTGATCAGGTTCAGGGTTATTTCTATTCTAAGCCTCTGTTCGAAAAAGATTTTGTTGATTTTGTAAAAGGACATATCTGATACAGAAAAAAATATTACAGGAGTTTTTACTTTTTATGAAGAATACAAAAAATAAAAGTGCTCAGGAAATTCTTTCCACTCTTACGATTGATGAAAAAATCAGATTACTAAACGGTGTAGGCCCATGGCATACTTATGACGCAGATAAAAAAATTCCATCTGTGATGATGACCGATGGTCCACACGGACTTAGAAAGCAGGAAGATAATCAGATTGATATCAATGATTCTGCAAAAGCAACATGCTTTCCTACCGCAAGTTGTATTGCAAATTCCTGGGACCTTGATCTTATTAAAGAAATGTCCGGGGCAATTGCAGACCAGGCTTTGCAGGAAGGTGTCGGAATTGTTTTAGGATGCGGAATGAATATAAAACGCTCTCCTATGTGTGGAAGAAACTTTGAATATTTTTCTGAAGATCCGCTTCTTGCAGGTTCTCTTGCAACAGCTTACATCGATGGAATGCAGTCAAAAAATGTTGGAACTTCTATAAAACATTTTGCATGCAATAATCAGGAAACAAGACGACAGACTTCTGACAGTATCGTAGATGAGCGTGCACTTCGCGAAATATATTTAAGACCTTTTGAAATTGCAGTAAGAAATGTTCAGCCGACTACAATTATGGCTTCTTACAATAAAATAAACGGAAAGTACACATGTCAGAATAAAAAAATAATTACAGACATTCTTCGCGGTGAATGGGGATTTAAAGGAACTGTAATTTCTGACTGGGGGGCTGCAATGTCGATGCCTGACTGTGTAAAGGCAGGGCTTGATCTTGCAATGCCGGATTCTCATGGATATCAGATAAAGCTTTTACGCGACGCATATGATAAAGGAGAGTTAACTGAACAGGAAATTGACCGCGCATGTTTAAAAGTAATCGAAGTTGTTTTAAAAACTACAGGTGTTAAAAAGACAACTGTTGATTATAAAAAAGCTCATGACCTTGCAAAAAAGATTGCCGCAAACTCTGCAGTGCTTTTAAAGAACGACGGACTTCTCCCGCTTTCAAAAAAACAGAAAGAGATTCTTGTAATCGGGCAGATGGCAGACGATGTAAGAATCCAGGGTGGCGGTTCAAGTCACATAAATGCTTTTACATCTCCAAATGTTATCGAGTCGCTTACAAAAAAAGGTTTTAAAGTAAAATACGTTGCAGGCTATCCTGGAGATGATGTTGTAGAACAGACAGAGCCGACAGAAATACAGAGAATGGCACAGGAAGCAGTTGTAGCTGCAAAAGAAGCATCAGATAAAAACATTCCTACTTTATTCTTCTGCGGACTTACAAACAGAACAGAAGGTGAAGGCTTTGACAGAAAAGATATGAATCTCCCGCATGAACAGCTTTCTGTAATAAATAAAATCATCGAAATGAACAAGGATTTAATCGTAGTTCTTTTTGGAGGTTCTCCATTTGCCGTTCCTTTTGCAGACAATGTAAACGCAATGCTTCATATGTATCTTGCAGGAGAAGCAAGCGCAGAAGCATGTGCAGACTTACTTACAGGAACTGTAAACCCGAGCGGAAAGCTTTCAGAAACTTATCCGTTTTCAGAAAACGATCTTCCTTGTGCAGGAAACTGGGGCAATGACAGCCCGAGTGTAGAATACCGAGAAAGTATTTTTACAGGGTACAGATATTACGAAACATTTGATGTTCCTGTTAAATACGAATTTGGTTACGGACTTTCTTATACAAAGTTTAAATATTCAGGACTTGAAATTTCTTCTGCGACTTACAATGCAGCAGATGCAGACGAAGCAATCGGAAACGTAGGGGCTGCATGTGGTTACGGAGAAAAACTTTCTAAGAGTAAAACAAATTTAAAAGTTAAATTTACTGTAAAGAATTCTGGAAAGGTTGCAGGCGCAGAAGTTGTTCAGCTTTATGTAAAAAATCCTGCATCGGATTATATTCGTCCTGTAAAAGAACTTCGTGCATTTACAAAAGTTTATCTTGAACCTGGTAAATCAAAAAAGATTACGATTGAACTTGATGCAAAAGCATTCAGTCTGTATGACGTGAGTACACAGCAGTATATTGCACCAACCGGAACTTACGAAATCGAAATCGGTTCATCAGTAAAAGATATTAAGTTAAAGAAATCTGTAAAAGTAAAAGGCGTAAAATATGAACGTGATGACAAATCAAAACTCTCTTCATATTTCAGAAAGATAAAACTTTTTACACATGCAGATTTCGTTTCGCTTTATGGAAAAGATTTTCCTGTTGATCTTGAACCAACCCCAGGAACATTTACGATTTATAATTCTTTCTCAGAAGCAGCAAAACTTAACAAGACATGTAAAAAAATTCTTGATGGTGTAATAGAAAAGATAAAGGCAAACAACAGAAAGCTTGGTCGTTCCGATAACGATCCTGCATTAAAGATTGTAATCGGCGGACTAACAGAAAATCCGCTTGAGGGAATGGTTTTACTTGCAGGAGATGACTTTAAAAGAAACAGAGCAGACTTTATCGTAAATCTTGTTAACAAAAAAAGATTTGCCGCATTAAAATCGCTCTGGTCAAAAAAGTGGGATTAGTGTGATTTCTTAAAATCCATGATTGCGTCGATGCTCGAAATACATGCACCGCGCAATCCGTTTTTCTCAAGTGAATCAACGCCGCGTATTGTTGTTCCGTTTGGAGAGCATACTGCGTCTTTTAAAGCTCCTGGATGTGAGCCGGTTACCTGCTGGAGTTTTGCACTTCCAAGCATTGTCTGGCTTACAAGGCGGTATGCTGTATCGCGGGCGATTCCGTATTTAACTGCAGCGTCTGCATATGCTTCCATTACCATGTCCATAAATGCAGGTCCGCATCCCGAGATTGCGCCGCCGATTCCCATAAGAGAAGAAGGTAATTCTTCTACAGTTCCGAGCGTAGAAAAAAGCTCGGTTATTTCCTTTCGTTCAGCCTGCTCTAAAGAATTTTCTTTTTCGAAAATCAAAACGCCTTCACCGACCATGGCAGGAGTGTTAGGCATGATGCACTGTATTCTTACGCTTTTATCGAGTTTTGAGCTGAATGAATCAAAGACCCATCCTGCAGCTACAGAAAGTAAAACTTTTCCTGCAAGGTGAGATTTAATCTGAGAAAGGACGTCATCAATCTGGTAAGGCTTGCAGGCGATGATTAAAGTTCCGCATTTTTTTACAAGTTCAACTAAATCCGATACAGGAGTAAAGCCAATTTTTTCTGCATTGGTTTTTAACTTCTGCTGGTTTGGTGCGAATGCAAAGATTTTTTCCTTTGCAATTTTCTTTGAATCAATAAAGCCTTTTGCAATTGCCTGGGCCATGTTGCCCATTCCGATAAAACCGATATTTTCCATAGTAATTTGATTATAAATTTGTTTGTTTTTTTAGTAAAGTATAATTTTTCTATTGCTATGCAGTTTGCATTGTGCTACTATCGATTCACCGAAGGAATAATAGCGATAGCTAAAAGAATAGGGGCAGATTTCTTTTGATTTCTGAATTGTTTTTATTAAAGGTGGTGGACTATGTTCGACCGCGAAGATTATGTTTCTGATTCTGACTGGGAAAAGTTTCTTGATTTTTCTAAAGAGCTTGAAACTCCAAATATCGTTATTAACCTTAATACAATCAAGAAAAATTATATAAAGCTGCGTGACTCTTTTCCTTATGCGCACATTTATTATGCGATGAAGGCAAATCCGGGAGAGCCTGTTCTTGAACTTCTTTCTGGGCTTGGTTCTAACTTTGATATTGCATCACGTTACGAGCTTGATAAAATTCTTTCTATGGGTGTTGAACCTCATCGTATCTCTTACGGCAATACAATTAAAAAGCCAAAGGACATAAAATATTTTTACGAAAAAGGTGTAAGGGTTTTTGCAACAGATTCAAAAGATGATTTAAAGGCAATTGCAGAAAATGCACCTGGTTCAAAAGTTTATGTTCGTATTCTTGTAGAAGCATCGCAGACAGCAGACTGGCCTTTAAGCCGCAAGTTTGGCTGTCATCCTGATATGGCTTATGATCTTATCGTTCTTGCACGTGACCTTGGGCTTGTTCCGTATGGAATTTCTTTTCATGTAGGAAGTCAGCAGCGTGATATCGGTCAGTGGAACGATGCAATTGCAAAAACAAAATATCTTTTTACTTCGCTTGAAGAAGAAGAGGGAATAAAACTTTCTATGATTAACATGGGTGGTGGTTTCCCTGCAAGTTATATCGATCCTACAAACGACTTGAGCGAATACGCTTCGGAAATCACACGTTATTTAACAGACGACTTTGGCGAAGATATTCCGGAAATCGTTCTTGAGCCTGGACGTTCATTAGTTGGTGACAGCGGAATTTTAACCAGCGAAGTAATTTTGACTTCGAGAAAAAATAATACTGCACTTGCACGCTGGGTTTATGTTGATGCAGGAAAGTTTAACGGGCTTATCGAAACTCTTGATGAATCAATCAAATATCCGATTGTTACAAACAAAGATAAACCTGGTGTAAAGGAAAGTGAAGTAATAATCGCAGGTCCTACATGTGACAGCATGGACATCATGTACGAAAACTCACGTTATAAACTCCCGACAAATTTAAAATCGGGAGATAAAATTTACTGGCTTTCTACCGGCGCTTATACTTCTACTTACGCTTCAGTTGAATTTAACGGATTCCCGCCGCTTAAAACATATTACATGGGTGCAAAGAAATAATTTAAAAACTATAATCTGTAAGAATATGATATCATAAAAACATGAAAAAAATATTTATCGCACTCACATTTTTATTAACACTTTCCTGCCTGCACTCCGGAATTTTTACAAAGGTTCTTGAATATAATAACACAATCAATCTGGAGGCAGTTGAATCTGTTAAAGATGGCAAAACTTTTTTGACTGTCTCAGGACTTTGTGCTGCAAGTTCAATGGCTGTAAAAGAAATTTGTGTAAATCAAATAGACAATGTGATTTGTATTGAGGTTAAAGTTTCTGCTTTGCACTCAAAAAAAGAAAGCGGACGTTTTGATTATTCAATAGAAATTCCAGAAGGTTGTACAAGTGTTGTTTATGGACTTGACTGGTTTGAACTCTGGAATGTTGATTCTCCGTTCAGGACCGGAGTTCTTGTAAAGGGTGCAAAAATTCCTTCGGGTACTACGCTTGTTACACGGGGCTCTCAGTTTTCAGAAGAACGCTATGAATTTACAACAGAGAAATCTGGCGTCGTAAAATATTATATGACTGAATATTGCAATAAATGCGATTCTTATCCTGATGGAATTGTATATAACGAAACTCGAAAGCCTGGAAAGTTTGAATACAATCCTGATGACGGAAGAATGCTAAAAAATGGTCAATATATCGGTCATTTAGTTTTTATTCCGGCAGCAGATTGTTATGTTTTGTATAAGCCTTTTGATGTGTATATAAGAACTCTTGCAAAAGCAAGGCATCTTAAAAGTGCATGGGCATATGGCAGTCGTTTTGGAAAATTAAGTTATGTTTTTTACACAGATGGAACTTTTTATGGACCTCTTTCTTTAAAAAAAGATGATGACTCATCAGAAGATGTTCCGGAAGGTTATAAAGATACATACATAGAGGAAAATTCAATTGTAGAACTTGGATATTGGGCACTTCCAAATCAAAGGTTTGTATTACACGATGGAAATAAACTTTGCGATGTCGTTGATTACATGTACAAAACAAATCGCAAAGTATATTTAAATGATGATCCGCCTGAGTATCTTAAAAACCTGGAAGAGTAGGCTGGAAGACCAGGATTAAAGATATTCTCCAAAAATATTCTGGTAATCTGATTTTGTTTCTGCGTGAACTATTGCAAGGCGCAGAGCCGCTCCGCCGTTTAAGCCTTTTGAATATGCACAGAATCTTTTTCTCATGTCTTTGCACGCGGCTTTTTCTCCGCGGTCTTCTATTAAAACATCAAGCTCTTCAAAGCCTGCGGTAAGTCTTTCTTTTGGTGCGATGTCGCCGTATGTACCGTTGAGCAAAAGTTCCCTTGTCTGACGGAATATAAACGGATGCCCCATAGCACCGCGCGCAAACATAACGCCATCAACATTTGTTTCTTCAAGCATTTTTTTTGCGTCTTCCGGTTTAAAAATATCGCCTGAACCAAAAACCGGAACGCGGCCTGCGACAAATTCTACAAGCTCTTTTAAATAATCCCAGTTGGATCTTCCTTCGTAGCCTTGCGCGCGTGTTCTCGGATGAAGCGTTATGGCAGAAGCTCCGGCTTCTATCGCGCGCGAAGCACACTCTGTAAAGTTAATCGAAAGCTTGTCCCACCCTGAGCGGATTTTTACTGTAACGGGGATGAGTCCCGCACCTGTCGCGCTCTTATCCTTTACCGCCTGAACAACTGCCGCGATTATATCGTGAAGGCGTTCCGGGTCACGCGTAAGAGATGAGCCTGCCCCTGTCTTTACAACCTTCGGAACCGGGCAGCCGGCATTTATGTCGATGCAGCTGCAGTCTGTCTGCTCTAAAACAAGGCAGGCTGCGTCGTACATTACTTCGGGAGTTCCGCCAAAAATCTGTACGGCATATTTTTTTTCGTTAGGGGCTGCCTTCATTATTTCCTGGGTTTTGCCGTTACGACGCGTAAGTGCTTCTGCACTTACCATCTCTGTGTATTCAAAATTTGAACCGCCTTTTATGCAAAGACCGCGGAAAGCCCTGTCAGAATAACCTGCGACAGGCGCTAAAAAGAGATTGCCTTCAAGTTCGAGACTTCCGATTTTTACAGGGTGATACAGATTTGTCGATGCCATTTGTACCGGCTGTTAAGCTTCGGGGAGCTTAAATACCTTGCAGCTGTTCTTCCAGAGCTGTGCGGTAAGTTCTTCAAGATCCATATCCAGGATTTCTGCCAGGAACTTTGCAGTTGACGGAAGATATTCCGGCATTGTGCGTTTTTTCTCGCGGAATTCTGACGGAATCATAAAAGGACTTTCTGTCTCTATTAAGATACGGTCAATCGGAACGTTAAGAACCGTCTCGTGCAGGTTCCTTGCATTTCTATAAGTCAAATTTCCTGCAAACGAGAAATAGATGTTCATATCGAGGCAGTTTTTAGCATATTCAGCATTTTCTGAGTAACAGTGGAGAATTGCGCCCGAGTCCGGAATTCTCTGCTTTAAAATGTCGTAAACGTCCTTTCCTGCATCCCTGTTGTGGATAATTACGGGGAGATTGTGTTTCTGGGCTAATTCAAGCTGCTGAATAAAAAGCTCAATCTGTGAGCGTTTGTCGCCAAACTGCTTGTAATAGTCGAGTCCTGTTTCTCCTACGGCTACAACATTAGGAAGCTTTAAGTTTTCTTCTATAGTAGTAAGGTAATTTGCACCCGGACTGGTTACTTCTGACGGAGCTACTCCGCAGGCATGGTAAATCCCCGGAATGTTCTTTAAAGTCGGGTAAACGCGGGCAAAGTCGTGGAGGCTGTTATTTATGCTTACAATACGTGTAACGCCGGCCTGTTTAGCCTTTTGTATTACGCGTAATTGTTCAATAGGGTCATCGTATATAAGCCCGATGTGGGCGTGAGTATCAAAAAATTGCATGGCTTTTTCTCTCAAATGTTTGTGCGGGTGATATTAGCCTTTTCAGACGGAAAAAACTAAAACTTTTATATCATATAGAATAACATAGGAATTCTGTGGAGTCAAGGAAAAACATACAGGGTGGGCACCCGCTTTTTTCGGGAGTCTGCCCGCCCAGGGTATAATTGTTCATTAAAGCCAAATCCATTTGACACCGATTAATTAATAATGCTATACTTTTATAACTATCGATAAAACGGAGAAAAAAGTGTCCATGCGAAGAAATTCAGTAGAAAAGTCTCAGAATCATTTCTCTAATTCTTCCAATAAAAATTTCCTCAAAAAGACAGGTGCCTTCTTCTCGAAGGTTTTCCATATATTTGACAATAAACTTACGGTTATGATTGTTCCGCATGAAAAAGGAAAAGTCATAAACTTCCAGACAAACGTTTTTGCAATGGTACTTGCTATTCTCGTCATTGCAGGAATTCTGTTTTCATTCATTTTCTTTAACAAACATGCAGTAGCTTCAAGCGCAGAGATTGACCGCCTCTATGCAGAGAACAGTCAGACAATGGCAAGCCTTGATGAACTTCGCGATGAAAACAATAATCTTTTGCAGACAGCAAAAAGATTCCAGGCATCACTTTCACAGTCACTTGCACTTCTTGGAATCGAAACAGAAACAAGCGGAACAAATTCTAATTTCGGAAACAGTGATTTAAATTCTATATTCAGTACAGAAGAAATGGCGACAGGTTCTATAAGAGAAACCGCAGACATAAGGCAGCTTACTTCATATCTTGAAGGAGCAGTGCAGCCGATTGAACAGATTGGAAAAATGCTTGAGACACAGAACTCTCTCTTTAGCGACATTCCGTCTATCTGGCCTGTAAGATCTCCATCACTTCACGTATCGATGGCATTCGGTCCGACAATCCATCCTATTACAGGACAGTGGTACATTCACAAAGGTATCGACCTTTCTACATGGCGTTCAGGTGATCCGATTTATGTAACTGCAAACGGACAGGTTGTAAATGTCGGATATGATTCAGGATACGGAAACAACGTAATCGTAAAACACAAGCATGGTATTTATACACGCTATGCTCATATGAATACAGTTCATGTTCAAAAAGGTGAATTCATTTCACAGTACCATGTTATCGGAACTATCGGTAACACTGGTGTAACAACAGGACCACACCTTCATTACGAAGTTCATATCGGTTCTGATGTTGTAGATCCAATGAAATATCTTAATATCAAGGTTTCGCGATAATGGCTTCTTCTGATGATGACTTTTCAATGAAAACAATGATAAGCACCGGTTCAGCGTTCTCGGGCAATTTACGTGTGTCCGGAGGAATGATGGTAGACGGTGATATCGATGGAAATGTTGAAATAAGCGGAAACATCATCATCGGTGATAAAGCACGCGTAAGAGGAAACATCACTGCGCGCTCTGCTACAATCCGCGGAATCGTAATCGGGGACGTAACTGCTCCCGAGGGAATAAAATTGACGCCGACTTCTACTGTAATCGGTGATGTTACAACGCATAGACTTCAGGTAGAAGATAAAGTTGTACTTCACGGAAACTGCATTTCGATTGCTGACGTTGAACGCTATGACAAAGAGTCACAGGCACAGAGCCAGTCAAAAGAAATAAGGAACAAGGCGTTTGCAAGATGAATCCTGTTGATGCGACATCCGGCTCACTTTATTTTGCCGCTGCAGCAAATGCTGCCCAGAATCAGGCAGCAAAAGAAACTCAAAAGCAGAAAGGTGCAGGCAGGATAACAAAAGGATTTTCATCTTTAATAAAAGATAAGCAGGAAGAGAATCTTCTTCTTTCACAGGGACTTCCTCCGGAAATTTCTGGAATGTCAGTTGATGACGCAATTGATTTTCTGAAGGACGAACTTGATATTGCCGGGGACCAGTTAGGAATTAATGCAACTCCCAAGGCATACGACAGGTATAAAAAGGCCGTTGGCCAGTTTGTAAAATTCTTGGAGAAAAACAATTATACGGTAGAACGCCACAAGCGTTTCGGGAGAAACAGAAAGGGCCGTCCGCTGGATCCTGCAGTTCAGATTGCTGCAATCAACGAAAAGCTCGAAAAACTTTCTTACGACATATGGTATAATCATCTGGACAAGTTAAAGCTGCTCGAAAAAGTTCACGAAATAAATGGGCTTGTCATAGATTTAATGGCTGCATAACCGGATAACTGTGATGGAAGAAACATGAGTGATATCTTTGAAAATGACATAGACTCAGACAATGACCTTTCTGGTCTTGAAGATAACGACACAAGTTATGAATCTTCGTCTGACGAACATTATGTCTTTAACGAACCTTTATACCGTCTTAAACTTGAATATTCATGCGAGGGTCTCTACGCAAACGTAGATAACGATTCGCTTGTTTTAAATCCCGGAGATAAAGTTATTGTTCCGACACGCTACGGAAAAGACCTTGCAATAGTTCTCGGTAAGGCAACTACTCCGGTTGGAATAAAACCTGATGACGTCGTAATCATCGACCGAAAAGCAACAAAAGAAGATTTAAAGAAGGCAGAAAATTTTAAACAGAAAGAAGTTGATGCCTTTAAGGTCTTTAAGGAAAAAGTTGAATACCATAAGCTCGACATGAAGCTTATTTCTGTCCACTTTTTAATCGACGAACAGAAAGCGCTGTTTTTCTTTAGCGCAGACAACCGTGTAGACTTTAGGGAACTGGTAAAAGACCTCGTTTCTGTATTTAAAATGCGCATTGAGCTTCGTCAGGTAGGCGTTCGTGATGAATCGCGTATTACCGGAGGCCTTGGCGTTTGCGGTCGTCCTTACTGCTGCCATGCCGTTTCTGATAAACTGCGCCCTGTATCGATAAGAATGGCAAAAGACCAGAACCTTTCACTCAATTCGATGAAGATTTCGGGGCAGTGCGGCCGTCTATTGTGCTGCCTGTCATATGAGTTTGATTTTTATGCCGAAGCAAGGAAAAAACTCCCGTCAGAGGGCATTCATATTTTCTATGATGGTACAAACTTCAGGATTACAGAGATTAATCCGTTAAAGTCCATGATTAAAATGCTCGGTGACGACGGCCGCCTTATCGAAGTAAATGCCAGTCGCTTCGTAAAAGAAAACGGCAAGTGGAAGATTAACTAGAACCCGGATTGCCGCATTTTTCGTTATTTGAACATATTCTAAGATCTCGCAAAAATTTTTAGTTCTCGCCTTGAATTCAGCTTAAAAATTCTTATCGATTTTGTTTGCAAATCCATATATCTGATGTTAAAATTATATGGATATCTCTATTTTCTCTATAAGCATACACAGGTTAAAATTTGGGAGGACGTTTAGTCTTGTGAAGAGAACGTCGGGTTATTCCGCGGAGAGATGTAAAAACTGTAAAGGTATTTTCCTTAATGAAATAGTGCTTCTTTGCCGATACTAGAAGAGAATAAGTGTAGATATCGAAGAAGAGAGTTATTTTAGTGAGGTACATATGAAAAAAGTTGTCCTGCCATTATTAGCTGTATTTATTCTTACTCTTACCGGATGTGAAGTAGGTATGGGAGAGGCCCTGGATCTTGAGGCGCCTGAACTTACTATATCTTCGCCGGGGAAATTTACTTATCAGCCTTTGGAATTTGATTTAAAGGGAACATGTAAAGATAACATCGGTGTAAACAGTGTTACAATTTCTAACAAAGAAACTGGACGAGTTTATGGAAATGCAAGAATTACCGGTGAGAATTGGGAGTTCCATGTAAATCTTCCAACAGAAGAAGAAGGCGAAATAACTTTTCTTTGTGAAGCAAATGACCGCTTAAAAAATACTTCTACAAGATCTGCACGAACAATAACTTTACTTGTTGATGAAAACGCTCCTGTCGGAAAAGACTGGTATACAGATCGTGGAAATTCTGTACAGACACAACTTCAGGATAAAGATTTTCTTGAAGATCTCGATTTTACTTTATCTGTAAATAAAGATTATCCTCAGAATCAGGAGTTTACACTTTACGGAAGTTTTTATGATGCAATGAGCATCGATACTATAACAGTAAAATTATTTGAAGATACAAAATCAACAACAATTCCTATTGCAGAAAAAACTGTAAATGCATCTGATGCATCTGCGTTTTATATCGGTGACGGTAAATCAATTTACTCGCCTTCATTTAAATTTACTCAGTCAGATTTAGTTAATGGTTCCGAAGGTGGCAGTGGAAATCTTGCATGCAGTTCTGGAAAACATTATTTAAGAGTTGAATATTATGCAAAAGATAATGATGATCCAGTTAACTTTAATGAAGATACAAGAGATACCGGAAAATATATTTTATGGTATCCTGAAAGTGATAAACCGGGAATTCAGCAGACACAAGTTAAAGATGGAAAGATAAGGGCAAGTGTAGGTTCTTCTATTCCGGTAGACTTCTTTGACGATGATGGTTTAAAAGAAATTTATTGTGCACTTAAAAAAACAATTACTGGAACATGTGAAGCTTATGCTCAGAGTCTTATAACAAATTCTTCTTTGAGAAGTAATGTATTCGGATCTCCTACGTCTGAAGAGCCTGTAGTTTCTAAAACAGGTTTTGCAGATAATTACAGAGATTACCCTGAAACAATCGTTGCGCCGGATGTCCCTCTCCAGATGTATCTTGTATGCGC
>JAEEGL012670126.1_pt1 | contig 43522 bp, 33 predicted proteins | sample 9134231 | NCBI WGS metagenome assembly JAEEGL01 (sample SAMN16246548, study PRJNA631951) | gut metagenome | biome: gut microbiome; feature: rumen; material: fiber-attached | host: Bos | place: Iran: Karaj | collected 2018-10
GAAGTTAGCGATTGCGGTCTCCTTGTCGCCGGCAGCCACGGCAGCAAGAACCTTCTTCTGAAGGGTCTTAACCTTGCTCTTGATCATCTTATTTCTTAAAGTCTTGGTCTTGATGACTTTGATTCTCTTCTTAGCGGATTTAATGTTTGCCAATTTAAGTTCACCTCCCGTATCAGATTCTTTAATTCTTCTTTTGATGACGAATGCACGGTAAATCCGGACACGGACGTATTACCGCACACAAACAAAAATATTTTAGATACTGTAACTATATTTGTCAATACCAAAATAAACAAATATGCAGATTTTCGCCAAAATGTTGGCTGGGGTGGTCCCTAGGGGACGGGGGTTGTGGACCATATTAGTCTCCGCGCCCGAAATGTTCTCCGAAATGCTCTGTCGAATGTCGGTACTTAGTGACCGTGTTTTGGTCACTTATGTACCGTTACATGAGACCGAGAGCGAGAGCGCCTTTCGGAGAACAATTCGTGGCAGGAGACGTATAATGTGGTCCACAACCCCCGTCCCCATGGGTCCACATTTACTCATCATCTGACAACTTCAGTACCGCCATAAATGCTTTCTGCGGTATTTCAACATTTCCGAAGGTCCTCATGCGCTTCTTTCCTTCCTTCTGCTTCTCGAGGAGCTTCTTCTTACGAGTGATATCACCGCCGTAGCACTTGGCGAGGACATCCTTACGCATGGCTTTAACAGTTTCGCGGGCGATGATCTTGCTGCCGATCGTTGCCTGGATGGGGATTTCAAAGAGCTGACGCGGGATCTCGTCCTTAAGCTTCTCACACATCTTCCTCGCGCGCTCATATGCATTATCCGCATGAATGATAAAGGAAAGTGCGTCAACCTCCTCTTTGTTGATGAGGATATCGAGCTTCACGAGTTTCGAAGGAACATAGCCCTTGAGCTCGTAGTCAAAAGATGCGTATCCCTTCGAGCGCGACTTGAGAGCATCGAAAAAATCGTAGATGATCTCGTTGAGCGGCAGCTCGTACTTGATGAGAGCACGATTCGATTCAATGTATTCGATACTCTTGTATACGCCGCGTCTGTCCTGACAGAGTGTCATGATCTGACCGACGAATTCCTTTGTAACGATTATGTCGGCATTTACAAACGGCTCCTCCATATGCTCGATCTCCGAAGGGTCGGGCATGTTGGCAGGGTTCGTGATGGTGACCATCTCGCCGTTTGTCTTAAATATCTTGTATATAACGCTGGGTGCGGTCGTGACAAGATCGAGACCATACTCGCGTTCAAGCCTCTCTTCTATGATCTCGAGATGAAGAAGTCCGAGGAATCCGCATCTGAAACCAAAACCGAGCGCTATCGAAGTCTCAGGCTCGTACATAAGCGATGCGTCGTTGAGCTGAAGCTTCTCGAGGGCGTCCCTGAGGTCCTGGTACTTCGAACCGTCAGCCGGATACATTCCGCAGTAAACCATCGGAAGCACTTTTTTATATCCGGGAAGTGCCTCTGCCGCAGGACGGAGTGCCTCGGTAACGGTATCTCCGACACGCGTATCGCTTACGTTTTTAAGGCTCGCCGTGATATAGCCGACGCTTCCCGCCGAAAGTTCTTCGCATGGGATGAATGTACCGGGTCCGAAGATGCCGGTCTCAACCACTTCCGCTTCCGCCCCTGTGGCCATCATCCTGATGCGTGTTCCCTTGCGGACAGTACCGTCCATGACACGCATGAACACGATAACGCCTCTGTAGGAATCATAAAGCGAGTCAAATATAAGCGCTTTGAGAGGTGCTTTTTCATCTCCCTTCGGTGCCGGAATCTTATGAACTATCGCTTCAAGCACATCTTCAATATTTATGCCGTTCTTAGCGGAAATTCTGGGCGCATCCTGAGCTTCGATGCCTATTACGTCTTCGATCTCCTCGACAACTTCATCGGGTCGTGCGCTCGGAAGGTCGATCTTATTGATAACCGGGACTATCTCAAGATCGTGGTCGATCGCAAGGTAAACATTCGCAAGCGTCTGCGCCTCGATACCCTGTGCTGCATCAACGACAAGAACCGCTCCCTCGCAGGCAGCGAGCGAACGTGATACTTCGTAGTTGAAATCCACATGACCGGGCGTATCGATGAGGTTGAGGATGTACTCCTGCCCATCCTTGGCCTTATAAACGGTCCTGATGGTCTGCGCCTTGATCGTGATACCGCGTTCGCGTTCAAGATCCATGTTGTCGAGCACCTGCTCCTGCATCTCACGCTGTGTAAGCAGACCGGTGATCTCGATGATCCTGTCGGCAAGCGTCGATTTGCCGTGATCGATGTGGGCTATTATACAGAAATTTCTGATTTTCGATTTGTCCATTTATAACCTTCCGTCAAACAATAAAGCCCGCAAAAGTCCGGTAGGCGGGCGTCTGCCTGTCTTTCCGGGCTTTTCGGTCATTATATTATATTTCATTAAGCCTCGTTAAGAACGAATTCCTTCTCAAGCTTTTCTGCCGTTGCATTAAGGATATCGCTCTCGTAGAGTTCGATAAGACCTTCATCTACAGCCTTAGCGACATGAGGATCGAGAGGAAGCTTCTCGAGAACCTCGAGACCGTACTTAGAAGCCATCTCATCCACATGACTGTCACCGAATACCGAAATCTTCTTCCCACAGTCCGGGCACTCGATGTAGCTGTAGTTCTCGACAATGCCGAGGATCGGGATCTTCATCTGCTCGGCCATATTGACTGCCTTGCCGACAACCATCGAAACAAGCTCCTGAGGGCTTGTCACAACGATAATACCGTCAACGGGGAGCGACTGGAATACAGTAAGAGGGACGTCACCCGTTCCGGGGGGCATATCGACAAACAAAAAATCAATATCCGACCATACAACGTCTGTATAAAACTGCTTTACAACGCCTGCGATAACAGGTCCTCTCCAGATAACGGGAGCGTCCGCATTTTCAAGCATCATGTTTACTGAAATAACTTGAATTCCGTCCTTAGTCTCGCAAGGCATGATACCGAATTCGGAACCGAAAAGTTTTCCCTTAAGACCGAATGCAGCAGGGATCGAAGGTCCGGTAATATCCGCATCGAGAATTCCGACCTTATATCCTTTTCTCATCATCTGTACTGCGAGAAACGATGAAACGAAGGATTTTCCCACGCCGCCCTTTCCGCTCACCACACCGATGATCTTTCTAATGTTGCTGTGTTCGTTCGGCTGCACGCGGAAGCTCTCCATGTTCACCTGTTCTCTTGACGAACAAGCCTCACCGCAACTGCTGCAATCATGTGTACAATCACTCATAACATTTATTACCTTCCTTATTTTTTTTCGAAATCTATTTACAAGTTGCTTTGCAATTTGCCCTTTATAAAGCAGCTTGCTTCGCAATCACGCGTCGCATCGTAAATATCCCGATACGATGCGAACAGAATCAATTCTCAGATATGATTGATTCCGTTTGCTTTATATGTTGTCCGAATAATCCTTCGAATCGGCACGCATAAGACCGGTGACACCTGTTCTTACCATTTCTATGATTTTGTAATCTACCAAAAGCTTAAGGAATGAATCAAGTTTATCCTGATTACCGGTGAGCTCCATCATAATGGAATCGTTCGAAACATCGACGACCTTCGCATGGAAGATCTCGGCGATCGTCATGATCGCACCGCGTTTCTTAATGTCGGCTGCAACTTTTATAAGCATAAGCTCGCGGCACACCGACTCACGGCTTGTGAGTGTTGTGATGCTGATGACATCCTCAAGCTTATCAAGCTGGTTCTGTATCTGCGTGAGGATCTGCTCATCACCGTCCGCAACAACAGTCATACGGGATTGCTTCGGGTCCTGCGTCTCGGCAACGGTAAGGCTTACTATGTTGTAGCCTCGTCTGCTGAAAAGACCCGACACACGACTTAAAACACCGGATGTATTCTCGACAAGTATCGACATGACTCTGCGCATATCAAAAACCCTCCTCACAAAATATCGATCAGCTCACATAAAGCCAATAAAGACTTTACCATGAGCTGACCGAAATTAAAAGCATTTTGTCATTTTTTCATAAGCTTGACCATGACGGCCTTCTGCGCATGGAGTCTGTTCTCGGCCTCTTCGAAGATCTCCTTTGCATGCGCTTCGAATACTTCGTCGGTGATCTCCTCTCCACGGTGCGCGGGCAGGCAGTGAAGGATCATGCAATCCTTAGCGGTAACGCTCATCAGCTTTTCATCGACGCAGAAGCCCTTAAATACCTTTGCCCTTTCAAGAGCTTCGCTCTCCTGACCCATCGAAGCCCAAACATCTGTATAAATTACATCAGCGTCTTTTGCCGCTTCAAAAATATCATTTGTGATCGTGAGGTTACCCTTCTTGCTCGCCCACTCGCAAAGTGAGGCATCGGGGCGATATGTGTCGGGACATCCGATCGCAACATCCATGCCGGTGAGGATTCCGCCCGCAATAAGCGAGTTCGCCATATTGTTGCCGTCGCCGATGAAGGCAAGCTTAAGTCCCTTAAGGCTCTTCTTAAACTCCCTGACTGTCATAAGATCCGCAAGTACCTGGCAGGGATGGCAGTAGTCGGTAAGTCCGTTTATGATCGGGATCGAGCCGTACTGGGCAAGTTCTTCAACGTCGCTCTGCTTATATGTGCGGATCATGATTCCGTTGACATATCGGGAAAGAACCCTTGCGGTATCACGGATAGGCTCACCGCGTCCGAGCTGAATGTCATCACTCGAAAGGAAAAGCGCTGCGCCACCGAGCTGATACATGCCCACTTCGAAAGAAACGCGCGTACGTGTAGATGATTTCGTGAAGATCATGCCGAGAGTCTGTCCCTCAAGATGACGGTGAGGGATCTTGTGCTTATTCTCATATTTGAGCTGGTCGGCAAGGTTAAGTATTTCGGTGATCTCCTCGGGTGAGAGATCCTGCAATTTAAGTAAGTGCTTCATTTTCAAATCCTCCTCGTAAGATTTTGATTTAAACCCCAAATATCTGAAATTATATTTTATCTGAACGTCCGGGTCAAACCCGGAAAACGCTGTATATATCAATCTATCGAAGTCTTAACAGACATTTACCTAGATGATCGCTCACTCCGCGTGATAAACCGTCTTTCCGCATCATCTCTCAGATGTTGCGAATCCGCCGTCTTTATTTTGCTCGGCCACGCACTCCTTAATAGCGTCAATCAGGATATCGAGACCCTTTTCAAGTACCGGCATCGGAATGTTGAGTGCGGGAAGAAGTCTTACTTTTGTCTTGGCAGTAAGCGGGATACAACCCTTTTCGATCGCCTTGTTAACGACGTCTGTCGCAGCCGCTCCCTTAACGCTCACACCAAGCATAAGACCGAGTCCGGTTACCGATTCCACCTCAGGTACCGCTTCAAGCTTCTTTTTAATCAGCCCGGATCTCTCGGTGACGCCCCTCAGAAGCTCATCATCGATTCTCGAGAGTATCGAATATGCACCCGCAGCGCAGATGGGATTACCGCCGAATGTCGAACCGTGATCACCCTTACCGAGTGTGTTTTCCGTCTTTTCTCCCATGATACAGGCCCCAAAAGGAAGACCACCCGCAAGACCTTTGGCTGTTGTAAATACGTCCGGCTTTATGCCGTAGTTTTCAAATGCGTAAAGCTTGCCGGTACGTCCGTTGCCTGTCTGAACTTCATCAACAATAAGAAGGATGTCGTTCTCCCCGCAGAGCCTTGCAATCTCATCGACATAATCTTTGTCGAGCGGGATCACTCCGCCCTCACCCTGAACAAGCTCGATCATGATACCGCACACACCGCCTTCTTTAACAAGAGCATTTATCTCGTCCTTATCGCCGGCATGGGCAAATTTGAAGCCTTCCGTAAACGGTCCGAAATGCTTATGGAACACATCCTGACCTGTTGCCGAAAGGGTTGTGATCGTCCTTCCGTGGAAGCTGTTTACAAGAGTGACGATCGTCGATCGACCGTCCCCGTACTTATCACTGCTGTACTTTCTGGCAACTTTGATGGCACATTCGTTGGCTTCCGCACCGGAGTTGGCGAAGAAAACCTTCTTCATCCCCGTCCTGTCACAAAGCAGCTTCGCAAGCTTTGCCTGAGGTGAACTGTAGTAAAGGTTTGAAGTGTGGGATACTTTATCGAGCTGTTCGATCACGGCGTTCTTCCACTCATCGTCACAGACTCCGAAAGAGTTGACAGCGATGCCCGATCCGAAATCGATGTATTCCTTTCCTCCCTCGTCATACAGAAGCGATCCCTTTCCTTTTGTGATCAGGACATCAAAACGTCCGTATGTATGAGCTATATATTCATTGTCAAACACTTTGTAATTATCCATACAAACCTCTCTTTTGTGGCGGTTTTGTCGCCACCGATTCATCGCCCCAAACACCACTATGTACCTATTTACTCTTTGGTGGCGGTTATATATTTATATTTTTAATCAGACAAACATCGTACCGATACCTTCATCGGTAAGTATTTCCACAAGGATCGAATGAGGTGTGGTGCCGTTTATGATGAACACTTTTCGGACGCCCCGTCTGATAGCTTCTATGCAGCAATCCACTTTCGGGATCATACCGCCCGATATTATTCCTTCTCTCATAAGCTGCGGAGCCTCGGACGCATTCAGTTTTCTGATAAGCGTCGAGGGATCGTCCTTATCGCGGAGAAGCCCGTCGATATCCGTCATCGAGATAAGACTCTCTGCCGTGAGCTTACCCGCAATTCTTGCCGCTGCCGTATCGGCGTTTATGTTATAGACATTGCCTTTCTGGTCAAAGCCTACCGTTGAGATAACGGGAATATATCCTTTCTCAAGCAGGTCAAGTATGGGCTTCTGGTTGATGTGCGTGATCTTGCCGACGAATCCGAGATTCTCATCATACTGCTCCGCCTCTATCATTCCCGCATCAATACCGCACAGACCGATCGCCTTTCCGCCGAGACTGCCGATGATGTTTACGAGATTCTTGTTGATCTTGCCGGCAAGAACCATGAGCGCTATCTGCGCGGTCTCCTCATCGGTAACGCGGAGACCGTTGACGAACTTCGATTCCTTGCCTACAGCCTTAAGCATATCGGAGATTTCGGGACCGCCACCGTGCACGAGCACGACCTTGATACCGATCAGAGAAAGAAGGACGATGTCCTGCATCACGCTGTTCTTGAGGTCCTCGTTGATCATGGCGTTGCCACCGTACTTAACGACTACAATCTTGTTTGTGTACTTCTGGATGTAGGGAAGGGCATGAACGAGGATGTCCGTCTGCATCGAATTTATAATTGATTGCTTGTCGAATGTATCCATAACACTTCTCCTTGTAATTTATTTATATATTATTATGTTTTGCATACGCATCCGGGCTTCACAATAACTCTGAGGTCGCAGGCGGATCCGTACGTGGATTATTTAATCAATCAGGTCCTGTAATCTCCGTTTATCTTGACATAATCGTACGTAAGATCACAGCCCCAGGCAGTCGCGGTTCCTTCACCGTCACCCACACTGATGTCGATGTAGATCTCATCCGCGCTGAGGACCATAAGTGCTCTGTCCTCATCGAATGCGAGTCCGTTGCCGTTATGGCAGACAAGGACGGAGCCAGCATCGGAACGCAGCGTCACGCTTGTGTCCTTTACACTGAAGGGAACTCCTGCGTAGCCGAGTGCGCACATAACACGACCACAGTTTGCATCGCGACCGAAGATCATTGCTTTAACAAGAGGCGAGCAGATAACGGATTTCGCAAGAGTTTTGGCTGTCGCCTTATCCTTTGCTCCGGTTACCGTACACTCGATGAGCTTTGTGGCGCCCTCGCCGTCCGCTGCCGTAGCGCGTGCGAGGTAGGAAGTGCACTCAAAAAGAGCTTTTTTGAATTCCTCGTAGTCAGCGTCCTCATCGATGATCTCATCGTTTTCTGCCATTCCGTTGCACAAGATAGTGAGCGTATCATTTGTTGATGTGTCGCGGTCGACGCTTACCATGTTGTATGTATCCTGTACATTCTCACTGAGCGCCTTCTGAAGAAGAGCGGGACTTATGGCCGCGTCGCATGTCATGAAGCAGAGCATCGTTGCCATGTTGGGATGGATCATGCCCGAGCCCTTGCTAATGGCACCCATCTTACAGGTTTTTCCACCGATCTCAAATTCAACAGCGATCTCCTTAAGCTTTGTGTCTGTCGTCATAATCGCTTCTGCAGCATCCTTTGACGCCTGAGGGGTATCGTCAAGAGCATCGACAAGTTCTTTCATGCCCATCGCCATAGGACCGATACTCATTTCCTGACCGATAACACCCGTTGAAGCCACGATGACATCCTCGGGATCGATCCCGAGGTGCCTGTTGACAAGTTCGCACATTCCGCGCGCTATCTCCATACCGTTCGCGTTACATGTGTTGGCATTGCCGCTGTTACATATGACAGCTGTTGCGTGTCCGTCTCTGAGATTCTGCATGGAAAGAATTACGGGAGCTCCCTTAACAAGATTCTGTGTGAATACGCCTGCCGCAGCAGCCTTTTTTTCACTCACGATAAGCGCGAAATCTCTTTTTGTGCGTCCTTCCCTGATTCCGCAATGTATTCCCGAAGCCTTGAATCCTTTTGCAGCGCAGATGCCGCCTTCTATATGTTTCATGTTTCCTCCTGTGGGACAAGGAAGTAATCTTCCTCTGTGTATTCACATCCTATTTTACAATATCCGATTGAAATCAATCTGTATTTTCACAAGACCGGTACGTCGGTTTTTCTTGCGATCAAACGTTGTATGCATTCACATCACTCAGCAACAAGTCCGGCGGCCTCATCGAATCCGAGAGCTATGTTCATGTTCTGAACCGCTGCCGCGCTTGCGCCCTTACCGAGATTGTCGAATCTCGATGTGACGACAATCCTGTCATCATTACCGGTAACGATGATCTCAAGGTAATCCTTACCGGAAAGATTATTCGAACCGATGAATCCGCCGAGTTCTTCCTCGATACCGTACTTTGTAACCTTAACAAGCTTCGAGCCCTCATAGTAATTTTTGTAGAACTCATTGATCGATTCGGGAGTTACGGCCCCGTCAAACATCTCTTTGTATAAATATACCGATACTTCCATTCCGCTGTAGAAGTCACAGATGATTGGTGAGAAAAGAGGCGCTTTATCAAGACCGCAAATCTTCTGCATTTCTTTAAGATGCTTATGATTCTGGGAAAGCCCGTACTGACGGGGACTAAAGAGTTCCGGGTCTCTCTCCTCCGACTGATACTCGGCGATCTTTTTCTTTCCGCCGCCGCTGTAGCCCGTAAGTGAGAAGCAGCAGAGCCTGGTATCTGCCGGGATCATACCTTTTTTCACAAGCGGATAAACAAGTGAAACGAATCCGCTGGCGTGACATCCGGGATTGGCAATCCTCTTTGATGTCCGAACTGCGTCCCTGTGTTCTTTGTCGAGTTCGGGGAAACCGTAGTCCCAGCCATCTGTCGTCCTGTGCGCCGTCGATGTATCGATGATTATCGTATCGGGGTTCGTACAAAGTGCAACCGCCTCGATCGCAGCCGCATCAGGGAGACACAAAAAAGTGACATCCGACGCATTGATGAACTTCGAAACCTCTGCGGGATCCTTACGAAGCTCGCTGTCGATCTTCAATATCTCTATATCGTTTCTTCCTTCGAATCTTTCAAAAATACGGAGCCCAGTGGTCCCTTCGCTTCCGTCAACAAATACTTTCTTCTTTTCCATAGTCTTTCCTCTGATGAATATTTATTCACCATTATATACATTTTTATGCATATGTCAATCAAAACATCACTTATCGTGCAAGAGAACCCTGTTTTCTTAATCATTTCACGAAAAAGCCCGCAAAAAGGCAGCACCCTTCACTAGCGAAGGCATTTTTTTCATACAAAAAGCATAAGGCTTTGAATGTATATTCATCGCCTTATGCATATTTGTATTTGTCCGTATCGGTGTTCTCAGACGTATGCAACTTCCGGAATATCCTTTTCTTCAGTATTAAATGTTACAATCGCCCTATGTTCAAAGAAATATCTCATTGTAGTTTGAGATTGTGAACCATCGGTAATGGGTTCCTCGTAATTTCCATCAGGTCCCAAATATAAAGCTCCCGATCGATTATTTATCACATTATTGGTGGCATCATAATAAGCATCCCAAATACCGATAAAATTCTCACTTGAGGGATAATCCCCATGAACAAGACCGAGTCCGAATGTATTATCCGGATTATGATTATACTTAAAGCCCGAATACGGTCCGTCGAGATACACGTTATATTCTTGAGACATAAAGGACTGACGAACATAAATTTCAGTACCCGGGTTTTCAACTTTAACCGACTTATAAGGATTAAATAACCAGATTCCCGCCGCTCCGCTGTCGAGACCGTAGAAAAGGTTGCTCATCTTTCTGTCGGCAATATCTGCGTAGAAAGCATTTGCGGGATTCGAACCGGTATATTGCGTCCTGACCACATTTTTAATATGGTCTTGGGCATTGTATCCGGTTTCCGGAATATAATAAAAGTCATTGACGGTGCCGATTTCTCCGCCGTAGTAACCGTCGTCCACCTTATCCACTCCTATCAGATCCGCGATCACTCCGTTTATCTTTTTTCTGACTTCATTATTGCTGTTATAAACAAGAGAGACAAGCGAAAACTCATCATTCTTTCCAAATACTCTGCCGAACTTATAATCATAAACATCATGATCTTCAATATCATACTGTTTGGTCACTACGCAGGAATATTTATATGCCTCTGAAGCATCAACGGTAGCTTTGATACTTCCGGGTTTATATGAGTCATAGACAGACGAATCACCCGCCGAACCGGAAGTTGAACCAACCGTATCATATCGACTCATAAAATCAATATATGTCTGTTCCGTTTCCATCATTAAGCCGCGAACGAAACAATTCTTCTGCACGAACCAATTAAACGGATCATTGCCGTCAGCGATCGCATGAAGATACGTGATCGGAATTCTGAGAGCAGGCACAACCGGTCTGCCGTCAGACGAAGAATAAACAGGAATCACATTGGGATCTGTGTTAACGCCGTCATTCCTTCTTACAGCATATGAAGAAGCACTATCAAGGTAGGTAACAGTGTTCGAAAGGGAATTCATGATAAACCCGTTACTGTTCGTATTATTCAATGTGTTTTCCATTGAGCAGAGGTCCGCAACAAGGTTATTAAGCTTTATTTCCTTCACATAGCTTGTATCAATATTGGTAAATACGAGGCTAAAGTTTTGACGTACAGAGTCTTTCTGTACGTATCCTCCGCCGGACTGTGCCTCTTCGGTATACTCAAGGCTAACCTCAAAAGGCTTGATCGGGGCAAACACGGGCTTCAGCGTCCACGCGCCCGTTGACTCAAGATAGTCTTCAATAGAATCTTCGACATTCTGCCAAAGAACAAGCATGTTGGCAACGCTTTCACCATCTCCGTGGTCTTTAACGCAGGGATATGCGTTATCAACATAGCCTCCGTTTGTTTTATGCAGAATAAACGCGGATTCAACGGGAAGACCGTCATCAAGGTAATTCTCCTTAAAGCCGGCAAGCCTGTAACTCCCATTTATAAATGCACGTTTACTGTATAAAGTGAAAAGGGAGCGTTTCCGCTCCCCAATTGTTATTCATTCTAATAAACTAAGTATTCTAAGTCAATACTGATTTCATCAACTGCTAACCTGATTTCATCGACTACTGACCTGATGACGTCCAATCACATCATATCCCTTATACATCCGTCATATTCCCGGCTTCCGTCCCTATAGAGATACATCACTCCCGTGCCTTCCGGAAGCTCTGCTTTTATACCGTCCTGCGCCAGCAAAAAAAGGCTCGTCGAAAGGATGTCTCCCATGATGCCTTCACGGCAGACAACACTGACCGCTTCAACATTACCTGCGGACGGGAGTCCCGTCCGTGCATCAAGGATGTGGTGATAAAGTGTGCCGTCCTTTTCAGCCGAACGCTGATATATTCCGGATGTGATCACGCATCCGTCGCTGATCTTTAATATGATCGATTGCGACCCGTCCGTTTCATTTTCGGTGCAGGCTTCTTCTTCGCTCAAGGGATTATATACACCAATGTTAAATGCTTCCTCTTCCCCGTTTTCGAGTATTTTGTCTCCTATGCACATAATATTACCGCCAAGGTCGATAACTGCGCTTTTGACACCCTTTCCGATCATGAATTCTTTCAGTCTGTCACTGATATAACCCTTTGAAACGGCTCCCAAGTCAAGCATAATGCCGGGTATGTTTCGGTGCAGGAAAAACTCCCCGTTGTTCTCATAAACCGATATGTTCTTATATGAAACATGTTTAAGAGCATCCTCTATCGATTCCGGTGTCGGTGGTTCAAAGCTTTCGGTCGCGAAATCGTAAAGCTGCGACACGGGTCTTATCGTGATATCAAATCGCCCTTCTGTCAGCTCACACCACTCAAGCGAACGCCTTATCGCATCAAACAGATCCGAACCTATCTTCAGATCCTCTCCGTCCGTGATCACCGAATGATTGATCCGATAAAGCTCGCTTGTCTCACGGGTTGCCGAGAAAACATCCTCAAATCCCTCAAGATAAGAACGGCATTCTTCCATGAGAGCCTCGTCACGGGTTCCGTAAAGACTTATGCCGACTACCGTGTCAAACATAAAGAAAGTCCTTGTCATGGACCTTCCTTCGTCCGACGAGCACGCCGTCAGGAGAGACATGAATATGATCACCGTGCATAGGATTGCTGTGATTCTTCTTAGCATCTGATCCCTCCGCAGCACATGTTCATCGCCACATTACAGATTATCATTTTACAACACGTATCACTTACAGAGTTCGAATGATCGTAGGAATTATATCTTTCGTTATATCTGTTCATCGATCCTTCCATTCTTTCAAGAAGATCTTTGTAATTGTAATCATTCGGGTTCATCGAATAAGCCCTTCTGGCATAATCAAGAGCAATATTGTTGTTGCCGAGGTTGTACTGGCAAACGGCCGAAAGATAATACCAGTCACCGTTTCTGTTGCCGATCGAATCAAGGACACGCACCGCATCAGCGTACGCCCCGTTCTTAACGAGTTCCGCTGCGCGCATCAGCTCGCTTTGATCACGACCGTAATTGCTGCCGGCATTAAAGCCGAAAAATGACGAATAGTCACCGCCCCCGGCATTACGGTACGTGGTATGCGAACCGTTTCGTCGCATATCCATTATCTGTTCATAGGCCGCTTGTACGGTCTTGAAACGTTCCTCGGCCATCTTATTCCCGGGATTGTTGTCGGGATGATACTGCTTGCTGAGACTTCTGTATGCTTTTTTTATAGTGTCTTCATCCGCATTCGGTGAAACACCGAGTATCTGATAAGGATCCATCTTTTAACCTTTCGTTGAAACATTGTCATTTTGCCGGTTATCCTTTATAACCTTTGGCACTGTTTCCTTTATCCTTTTTTTCATTTGTCGCATATAAAAATATGCCCGAATAAAGGATGTTATCGATTATGGCTTTATTTTTTACTATCGGAAGCATCTCATATGCATCCGTACATTCGGCAGCCATCATCCCGAGAAGCTTTTGCTTTTCATCCTCCGTAATACATGAGTCCGCAAAGGGATTGTATCTTCCGTTCTTTTTGTCTTCATCAAGATCGCAAAGCGCGTCGGCAATGTATATGAATTTCCCCAGATAAAAGCCCATGCGCGAAAGATACTTTTCCCACTCATCATGCCTGAAGACAAAAACCCCGGCAATAAGCCTTCCGAAGCATCCGGCAACCTCGTCTATATTCCCGCTGTTCTTCTTTTCAAGTTCATAAAGAGCTTTAAGCTCTTTTACGATCGCTTTTTTTTGTCTCGGATACGCCCTGCCGGCGATCCTAGCGCTCTTTCTGAGGAGTCTCGAAAACACAGCCGCTTTTTTACTTGCTTCATCCCGGACATCATCAAGGCATTTACAGTACGAAAGAAGAACGTTCATATAAGCGCAGTAACGAGTGAAAGCATTCGTGAGCGAAACATGTCTGTGAAGAGGATGAACCATGCATCTGCCCTCATGTCGCTCTTCTTCGGGTTCATAAAGACCGGTGAGCAAAACAGAAAGAAAAACCATATCGTATCCGAGCGTCATCTGTCCTTTTATGCCGAATGCTTCCTTGAGTTCGCGGCAAATTCCGCAGTAATAGGCATTATATGTTTCGTAATCTCTGACCTTCAGCTCGTTTTTGTCCGTTCTGACATAACCGAACATTCCGACACCTCCACTATTAGAAGCGTTTTCTTCGACATTTTTCCGAGAACGATACGGGTTCCGTAACAAAGCCGTCAAATGAAGAATAAAAGCGCGATATTCCTGAGCAGTCCCGACTTGAAGAACCTGTATCTGAGAATCAGGAACCTCTTCATGAAGAACGACTTTGACGAAAGCTTCGAAAATTCATTTACGACCATCGCATTTTTATATCCGAGCCGTCCTTTGTAACATTCATAAAAAGCCTGTGCCTGCGTGATCGTCTCAGCAAGCCTGTGTTCAATATCGTTCCTACTGTTCATACGGCTTTTGACATATGCGGAGAAATCGCTCTGCCCGACCTGATTGCCGCTGTGCTGACGGTAAAGAAGCGTCGGGATCCGAAGAAATCTGATACCTCCGAAAGCCGAAGCTATGAGAGCCATCCACCAATCATGATATCTGACATTCTCATATTTGCTTCCCAGCATATCTACAAGCGCCCTGTTCATCATGATAGTGCAACCGATACATTTATTCTCGATGAGCAGCCTCGAAAGAGAAAGATTTCGCACACTTCTGTGACCCGATTTGTAAAATGAATTATCGATATACGAAAGATCGGATCCGACCAGCACCGCATCGGTGAAAATTAGCGAGGGCTTGACCGAGCCTATCTTCCGTTCAAGCCTCTTCATTGCTTTAAGGGTCACATAGAGCTTGTCCTTGAGCCAGACATCATCCTGGTCACAGAACATGTAATAGACAGGCTCACCGCACTCGCTTTCTTCCCGTGACACACGTTTAAGTGCCGTAAGAAAATTAACGGTGGACCCCATATTTGAATCGTTGATATGAAGTGAAATCTTCGTAGAATATTTCTGTACATATTCACGAAGAATATCGCATGTCGAATCTGCAGAGCAATCATCAGAAATGCTGATATGCCAGTTCTTAAAAGAACTTCTGATTATTGAATCAAGCTGCTCCCTGATATATTTTTCCCCGTTATAGGTTGATAAGATTATCTCAATCCTGCTCATTCCCAATCTTCCCCGCCAAAAAGCCAAGATATTTGACCGCGCCCGTCGCGATCAACCCAAAAGCTGCTTTAAAATTGCATCTGTAGATAAAATATCTGATTCCCTTAACAAGATATTTTATTCCCTCGGATTCCGATTTTACTCCCCTGAATTCTTCCCTGTGCTGCTTTTGCGACCGCGCGATATGCCTGTATCTGCGAAACTGCTCTTTAAGAGTAAAATCATGCGAGTGAAAGACATGCGCGTCCGAAACATATTCCACGCTGCAACCGCAGTTGACGGCTTTACACGCATAAAGCATATCTTCGTTAAAATTCGCTGTCACATCAAATCCGCCGAGTTCGTTGTGGATCTCAACATTGTACATTGCGCAGGCATCGGAACAAAAATACGTTTTGATGCCCATCCGGGGCAGGTCAGCCTTTGTCTTTGACATACTGTACGACGGATAATTATATCTTCGTGAATACTTTTCTATGTCGGATGACGAATTGTAAGGGATCTGTCGCGCATAGGCAACCGCCGCATCCTTTTTCATCAATGCTCCGTAGAGGTTACGTACAAGATACCTGTCCGCCGGGATCGCATCCTGGGACATAAAAAGAATAAATGCGGCCTCACCGGAGTCGACCGCATATTGTCTGGTCCCGCCGTGAGAAAAATATTTCTTTTCGATCTCTTCGACAATCGTCCCCCGGGGGAGTCGCGAGAGCAATTCATCTTTCTCACCCTCACGCGATTTTGTCAAAATGATCCGAATCTTTTCCGGCTTCATGGTCTGCGCCAAAAGCGCTTTCACACACCTCACGAGTTTTTCATCAGGCTTGTACGCCGGTATGACTGCTTCAACCTTCATGTCTTTCTCCGGTAGTCATTTATATTTTATTTGAAATCCGCTTCTGTAAAATCAACTTCTTCGCCGTGGTCGCTGCTTCCCGGGATCTTATTGATGGGATTGAGCGCTTTCACAATCTCATCTCTGTTACCCTTAAGGACCTCAAGGTTCTTTCCGATCGCTTCAACAAGCCTCTCCGAAAGCTCCTTGGATTCACGGTGCGCGCGGTCCATCTCCGAAACCACTTCCTGAAGAATGGAGTTGGCATAAACGAGCACGTTGATCCTCGCGGTCTCGGCACTCTCGTTACCGTTTCTGATGGTTTCCTCGGCGGTCGCGGTCGCATTCTGGATAGTCTCGTTTGCCTGAGCATATGCCTTTTGCATGATCTCCGTTTCATCGACAAGCATTTGAGCACGTTCAAGAGCTTCCTGTTCGATCTGCGCAGCCTTCTCACGAGCCTGGGCAATGATGTCTTCCCTATTAGCAATGATCTTCTGATATCTCTTGATCTCATCGGGAGTATGTGCCTTAAGATCGTCAAGGAGAGCCATAAGTTCGTTTCTGTTGACGCTGATACATCCCGGTGAAAGCCTGAGCGGCTTACAATTGTCAACATATTCATATATTGAATTGATTATGTTCTCTATCCTTGTTACTGCCATCGGTGTGTCCTCCTCTATCTTATTACCTGATTATTTGCACGTTCGGCAATCCGCCTGCATTTTTCTTTCAGATCGTCCCTGATTTCTTCGGGAACCAACCCGCTTAAATCTCCTCCGTATTTTGCCACTTCTTTGGCAATGCTGGAGCTGACATATGAATATTCAACGCTTGTGGTAAAAAATACAGTATCAATATTCGGATTGAGCTTGTGGTTTATCTGTGCGATCTGAAGTTCGTACTCAAAGTCCGTAACGGCTCTCAGTCCGCGCACTATAACGCTCGCGCCGATCCGACTCCCGAAATCAACCGTAAGTCCTTCAAACGAATCGACCACAACGCCGGGAATGTCTTTTGTGACTTTTCGGAGAAGCTCCATCCTCTCTTCAACGGAAAACCACGGATTCTTCGCGGAATTGTTAAGAACTCCGATCACAAGCTTGTCCACAAGGCTCGACGCTCTTATGATAACATCCCTGTGACCGAGTGTCACAGGATCGAATGTACCGGGGTAAAGACCGACCTTCATTGTTCTCTTCACTCCATTCTTTCTATAAATACATGTTTATTGGATCCGTACTCCTTGACCCTCACAGCCGTAAGCCCGATTTCCCCGAGATATCCGAAATCGGTATCGGCGGCGGCCTCAACGATAATGAGACCATCCTCATTCAGAAGACTGTCCTTCATCGCGTAAAGAACTTCTTTTTCGATCTCATGTTCATAAGGCGGATCCATAAAAATGATATCAAATTTCTTACCTTGCGCTTTGAGCCCCACTACAGCTCTCGCCGCGTCCGAGAAAACAGTCTGTGCCCTGTCGGCAAGCCTGCAGGATTCAAGGTTTTCCCTGATGCACTTCATCGAATCCCTGTCGTTGTCAACAAAAACACAGCCGGCCGCTCCCCTGCTGAGTGCTTCTATCCCAATTCCGCCGCTTCCCGCGAACAGATCAAGAAACCAAACGTCCGCAATACGGGGCGCAAGGATATTAAAAAGCGTCTCTTTGATCCTGTCTGTGGTGGGGCGGACCTTCAGTCCCTTGGGGGTCACAAGTCTGTGACGGTTGGCCGTGCCGGAAATCACTCTCATACAGTAGCCTTTCTGCGATATATCTAAGTAATTATAAACATATGATATATCAATGTCAAATGATGGCAGTCTATTTGGTTACTTCGATGATCTTAACCGTTTCATTGGAGAAGATAGTTTCGCCGAGTTCAACCAACAGATCTTCGCGCAACGTGTCGGGATACTTTAATCTTTCCTGTTCTCCGACGATGATAAAAGAAATGTTATACTTCTTTATGATGCTGCGCATCATTTCAAGGCTCGATGATGTATAAAACGATCCGATATCATTTTCGCGTTCTTTAAGTATTTCGGGATACCTTGTGTCACCCGAAGACCTCCACAACCACTCATGTGTATGCCATCCGAAAACAGTCGGAAGACCGGTCCATGCCGAGAACCTACCGGCGTTTGTATAACTGCTTCCGTCAGCTTCGATTATTACGGGCCTTCCCTGTACATATTCATCCAGGAAAAGGATTGCTCTGTATTCGTCAATGTCATAATTCTCAAGAAATGCGTCGGAAGAAAGACCGCTGTATTCCCTTGTGTCCGTTGTGTACCACGAATTCACCGCAAGACGCGAATATCCCGCGCTCAACAGAAGAAGGCACAGACAGACGGCGCCGAAAGTTCTTGCGTGACGCTTCCCGAATACAAGAAGTCTGGCAAGAATATATCCCATGGATAACCCGAAGAGCATAAACGCCTGATAACTGATCTTGAACATCGTGTTTGCTCTCTTGTAATCTCCCGAATAAATGTCCCTTATATAGACGAACTCCGGAATCAAAGTGAGTCCCATTGCGCAAAGAACTATGATGAGAATAAATATATCGCTCGGATTCGAACGGAGTAAGAAACCGGTAACGGGATTCTCTTTTTTCCCGACACCGTTCTTTCCGGTACTTCTCGCTTTACAAGCTGCCAATTCATCCGATCCGCTCCCGGTCAATTCTATTTTTCTGTTAATTGCAAATTCCTTTATCACGATGCAGATCGCAACTATACCGATGACAAACGGGAATCCCCAAAGAACTATGAACTGGTATAAGGGCGTCCTTGTTTCGACGAACATGATCTTTGATGAAATCTGATCGAACGAAAGCGTAAAGGGGAGGCAAACCAACTTAGATATTATTATTACTATCGCCGCATGAAATACCGTAAGAACGAACCCCCGACCAAAAGAACCCTCGGACGCAAGATTCACATAAAGTATAACGGCACCCGCCACCACAAAATAGATAGGATAATCCCAGAAATTTGTCACATGGAAGAATCCGACAAAAAAAGCGACAATAATGACACACGGGTCAAACACCTTTGTGTAGAAGCTCCCGATTCCGAAAAGAGTTCCGGGATTCTTTCCGTCAGGCGGCTCAAGCATGCCCGAGGCAGCAAGACCGATCTTCTCCCTATGACTCTGTACATAAGCATAAAGGACGGCTGCAAGGCATAATACAAATATGATATTAATGACATGCGCATGAAGATCTCCGATCACAAAGGAATAAGCGGGAAATTCATGAATCGTCTTATCGGCCGTTTGGGGCATATGACCGATATAACGCGTTGAATTGGGAAAGAAATACGCGTTGAGCTTATATCCTTCTTTAGCCGCGCGATCGGTATTCCCGAGGATATCGTTAAGAACCGGAACGACATAATAGAAAAGCAGGTAATGAAAATTACCGCAAAGACTCAGCGCAATACCGGATATAATACCCGCACCGTGAGACGACAGAGCTCTTTTAACTCCTCTTGAACGTGCATGATCCGAAAAAGCAGTCGATACAATGCTGTAAGGAAGCGCAAACGCAAAGGCCGCAACAGTCATGAGCATCAAATTGTATCCGTATCCGATTCCCGCTCCGGAGATTTTCGAAAGAAAAACTGCCGTGAACTGTCCGCCGTAATAATAATTAATGTTCTGACCGGCCAACCACATATCCGTTGCAGGCATATAATATGACCTGTCGAGTGATTTCATGATCGCGTAATCCATCACGCTCTCTGTCGTACCCAACGCTTCGGGCTTGTAACCGCGAAGATAACACCATACAATAAGGGCACCGAGCATAATAAGACCCGACAGTAGCATGGGCATGATTTTTGACGAAAAATCATAGTCCGCCGGAATGATCGCCCCCTTAACCTTTTTAACCGAAACGATAAATCCGACGTTGAGAGCGGCACAAATCAAAAGAACCAAGATACATCCCCACGAGGTGAAGGGTATAAATCCGATTGAAGAAAAGAACCAGGACAGCCAGCTCATAAGAGCGATACCGAGCACCGAAGAAAAAAGGACACCGCAATCATTAAAGCGGCGAAATATCAAAAAAGAAAAAGGAAAGAATATCACGCCGGCAGCCACAAGAGTCCACCACCATCCAAAAAATCGCACGAAATCTGCTTTAAGAAGGATTGTCGCAATTATAAACGCAGCCACATAAAGCATGATCATCATTCCGTATTTAAATAATTTACTTTCAAAAATCCTCTGCATTACAGCTCTACCCCTCATTCAACGGCATTAAACCGCTCTTGCTCCCTTTTCCCCTGATTTACGGAAAAATGCTCAGTAACGATCAAGTTTCTTTTTTATTTGATAAAAATCCTTAAGGGCATTAAACCCGATCTTGAAAATTCTTTTAACATTCACGGAATTGACACCCCCCTGCCTTTTTCTGAAGGTGATGGGGATATACAGACCTCTGTATCCGTTCCTTGCAGCCGTTACGGTAAGTATGACGTTTGAAAGATTGTAATTCTTGGGAATGTAGTTAAGGCAATCCGCAAGAAGCTCACGCGACATAAGCCTGAACGGAGTATTTATGTCTTTTAAGTCGATCGAGAAAAAAATTCTGACGACCGTTCTGAGAACCCTGTTCGTAAGTACCCTGAACCAACCGTCCTTTCTGCCTTTTCGATATCCGATAAGGAAGGAATAATCATGGCGTCTCTTAAAAAAGAGTTCGAACTCATCCGGGCGTGTCTGACCGTCGGAGTCGGTCTGAAAAATAAAATCGGCGCCGTGCTCAACAGCATAATGATACCCGAAAAGCACTGTAGCTCCATGACCCGAATTCTCCTTGTGAAGAGCAATCATGGCCGGTCTTTTTGACGCTTCCTCCCACATGATCTTAAATGTATCATCTTTGCTTCCGTCATCGATGATCACAAGCCTGCTTTCCTCTCCTGTTTTTACAATGACATCATACCATTCGTCGATGACCTGTCTTATATTGTCCTGCTCATTGTATGCAGGAATGATCGCATAAAGCTTTTCCATACGGCTCCTTCCGTGAGCACCCATCCTGAACGGGTTCTTTATAAATTGATTGATATCGTGAACAATGTCTTTATTTGTAACAAGGCATCATCCAACATCGGTCGTCTTGTAGATCGTAAATTTTTCATCGCCTTCTCCCATTGAGAACGCTGCCGGATATACCGAAGCAATAAGCTCTTCGTTGAGCTCATAATCCTCACTCTCTCTGTTGGCGGTCCCGACGGTGATATAGTCAATGCCGGCCGCGCGTACCATCTGCTTAAGCAGTTCCGCATCCTGAGCCTCATAAATATTGGCTGCGACCAGGTCACGCCGGGCCGTATCATATCCCGCCGACCAGCCGAAATACTGCCACGCCAGATACATGGATGCTCCGGACAAGATAAGGTAGCTTCCTTCGGTACCGTCAAGGAAATAATTGGCAGTAAGAAAAACATCATCACTCTTGCAGTTCTCGTGAACAAAATCCATGATTCTGTTTTGGGTATTTGTGATAATAGCCTTATCCTCGGTGTTCTTCCGAATGATCGTTGCAAAATCAAAAAGTCCCGTCGCCGTCATAAAGACTCCGGCAGCAACAGCCGCAATCCGCAAGGTTATCCTCTTATCGACAAGCATATCGCTTATGAAATATGCCGCATATATATCAAGGATCATGACCGCGAGCATAATATATTTATGGTTAACGGCTATATCGGGTGTAAGCGATACAACAAATGAAAGTGCAATGAGAACACATGCGCAGATCATCATCCATCTCGCACATGAATCATAACGTATGTATGCCGCAACAATGATAAACGGCAATAGCCCGAGAAGCAGGAAAAGGTACTCTCCCATACCGAATACGGTCGGTGAATCGCTTAAAAAGCCTAATCTTATTGAAGCGCTGACAACCGAACCCTTTACAAAGACGGAGCTCTGCAAAAGTGAAAGGGCAAGAGCTATCACCGCACACATAAGGTATTCGAGCCGGCGCATCGACACAACCGCCATTACAAACAATATCACAAAGGTTCCTATAAGCACGGCTCCGTTAAAGAACGCCGAAGCTCCCAGCAAAAATCCGGCAAAAACGGGAGCAGCAATCTGTTGAGCCGCAAATCCCTTTTTAGAGAAGAGATCTACCGTAAAAAATGATTTAAAAGACCATTTTCCTTTCATTTCTTCGAATGTCTGCTCAAGGATGGGCATAAAAATGATGAGAGCTATGAGCATTACACTTATGGAGAATGCGAAGTGTCTTTGATTAAGATAAACATTAAAATTCCAAAGTCCCCAATCCTCGTGGGCGGTAATACCGACAAAGGAATCATTGTTCGCTATCCCGTCAAGCGCTTCGCTGTAGCTTCCAAAGCCGGCGAGATACGAGAACAACGACCAGGAGCTTCTGAAGGCGACAAAGAGCACTGCCAGACCGCCCGCAAGTTTTTTCCCTGTGATCCTGACCGCAAGAACATACAAAAGACTTAACATCGAAAGAATGCCGAGCGCACTCATTGTATTAAAAGCCAGATCGATCCTCATTCCGAGATATTCAAGGTTGCCGCACAAAAATTCAAAAAGAAAATGATACCTGATATCTTCTCCGGCAGCCACCGTATAGACTGTGGGAAAATTATTCATTTTTGAAAAAGATCTGATCATCGAAAGATGAGGAGTGAAGTCGCTGAACACGCTTCCTCCCGTGTAGAGCTGCCCGCCCCTGACATGAAAAGTCAGATAAAGAAGATAAGTTACGACAGAAACCGCAAGGATCACGGCAATTATCTCATTGTGCGATATCTTTCCGAATTCACATAAAAACGGTATCTTTTTTTTTCTGAAAAGTATTATAAATCCAAAGATCACCGTCGCAACCGAAACGGAAAGCACAACCGTGTTTGCAAGAAAAAGCGGATTGCTCCTATCGGAAAAGACGCATGCCAGGATGTATGTCATCCATGTCATAAGAATCGTTCCCGTAACAAACCACAACGGAAGTCTGTAAAAAAGCTGTGAAAGTCCGGTCTGTTTTCCCTTAAATGTATCGGTCACGGCATGATCGAACGGCAGTATCGCGGTAGAGATCACATATCCCATCAGAATGCAGAGCGCGATATAAGAAACCGCAGCCATAAGTTCCTCCTTTTCCGCCAAATGCGGAGTTACATAATAACATCCTCTTCGAGAATGCCGCAGAGATCTTCCACTTCCGGTTCTTCGATAAGACACACTCTGTTGGCCTGAGCAGTGACCATGCGTTCAAACATATTGCGGATTCCGCGCGCATTTCCGAATTTGTATTTTTCTGCAGGATCCATGGCACATAGGATCTCTCCTGCTTTTTTCATCGCACTCTCCGATATTTCGTATCCGGCTCCCTTGGCCATGGAATCCAGAATAGCGAGAAGTTCCTCGTCATTGTAATCGTCAAAACTGAAATATTTATTAAAGCGCGAAACAAGTCCCTGATTTTTCTTAAGGAATTTCTTCATGTCATCGGTATACCCCGCTACTATGACAACGAGGTCATCACGGTGATCTTCCATGAGCTTGACGAGCGTCTCGATAGCCTCATCGCCGAAATCGTTCTGAGTATCCGAGGCAAGCGAATACGCTTCATCGATAAAGAGCACTCCTCCAAGAGCCTTATGTACAACATCCCTTACCTTCAGAGCGGTCTGACCAACGTAACCCGCAACCAGTCCGGAGCGATCGGTCTCGACAAGCGTTCCTTTTGAAAGAAGCCCCAGTTCCTTATATATCTTGGAAATAAGTCTCGCGACCGTGGTCTTTCCTGTTCCCGGATTACCCATAAACACCATATGAAAGCTCATGTCCATGAGCGGTAGTCCGCGCTCGCGGCGCATATTTCTGACCTTTATAAGATTAATGAGAGAGCCGACCTCATCCTTTACCGACGCGAGACCCACCAGACCGTTAAGCTCTTCAAGAAGCTTTTCGAGAGCGCTCTCCTGTTTTTTTTCTTCAACAACGGGCTCGGGAGGCGCCTTCTGCTCTTCTTCCTCTTCGATTTCTTCCGGAGCCGGTGAAACGACCGCTCTTGCCGCCAAGGGCTTGGCAGTTCCCGAATAGATGTAAGTATTTACATAAGTTTCAAAGCTTTCTCCCGACTCCTTAAGGAAACCGGCGCTTTTTTCGAGAGAATCGTCACAAAGCTTCTTGAAAATGTATCTTTCATTTACGATCGCGCTGTAATTTGAGGAGTTCCCGAGAAACGCCTCAACCTTAACGAAATAGTCATGTATAAACGAGGCGACAAAGCCCGTTTTAACAGTGTCAATGAAAGCCATTGAAAGCTCAATGTTAAGCAGTGCATCAAAAAACAGACCGATCAGACCCGAACCGCAGCTGTTATCACGCAGTCCGCAAAGCTGAAGAAGTATGGGAGGCGAATCGTAGAAACGATCGACTTCGCTGAGAACACGCTTGTCAACTTCACGTTCGGCATCAATTTCGTAGATGTTTGTATCGGTGACTCCCGCTATAAAGCGTCTCTCATCGGGACCGAGCTTATGACAGTAAAGGGCGAAACGTATAAGAACCGTCTGAACATACATATCGAGTATTGACCGTACGGACTGTCGGAGGATGTTCCCGGGCGTCTCCCAATAGCCCTCGGATTCAAGAATATTGCAATATGAAATAAGAAGTCCGTAATTATCACGGGCTATGGCATCAAGCTGCGCTCTTGTATATGAATGAGCCATTTTCCACACCTCTTTTTCTATCGCGGGTTTCTAAAACGTGTCTTTATCTAATTTTCCGACACATGCGGACCTGATCGTCTCGTGCCCGCTAATTTATTACTATAACACATCTACCGTACTTTTAACAGATATGATTCCGTTTGCTTTTTCGATCAGTTCACTCAGAGCCTTTTTATCAAGCGAGTCGATATAGTTTATGGCATCCCTGAGGATTCCCGAATCCGTCGAGATATCCGCTATCCCAAATGCCATATCACCGCTCTGCCTTACTCCGAACATATCTCCCGGTCCCCTCAGCTCCAGATCTTTCTGTGCAACAAGCATACCGTCGTTATACTCAACCAGGATATTCAATCTCCTGTCGATAAGCTCACTCGAAGAATTTTTGATAAATATGCAGTATCCCTGAAACGTGCTTCTCGCAATCCTACCGCGAAGCTGATGAAGTTGCGCGAGTCCGAAGCGTTCCGCATTCTCGATCATCATGACCGTTGCATTAGGGACATTTACCCCGACTTCAACAACGGTAGTGGATACAAGGACATCCGTTTCTCCATTGTAAAAAGCTTCAAGAACCTCTTCTTTTTCCTGCTGCTTCATACGTCCGTGAAGGCATCCGACGGTGATATTCCTATCCTTGTAGATTTCGCCGAGCATTTGCGCATAATCCGTGACATTTGAAGCATCGAGTTCTTCACTCTCCGCGATCATGGGACATATCACGTACGCCTGTCTGCCCTCCGCCACACGCGCAGCGATAAAATCATAGGAAGCTTCTCTCTGTAGGGGACCCACAACACAGTTTTTAATCTTTAGACGACCTGTGGGCATTTCGTCAATGACCGAAACGTTTCTGTCTCCGTACATGACCATCGCAAGAGACCTTGGTATCGGCGTAGCGCTCATAACGAGTGTATAAGGTCTGACCTTTTTTCGCATAAAATATTCTCTCTGCTTTACTCCGAAACGATGCTGCTCGTCTATTACAACAACCGCGGGGTCAAAGGTTATCGCTTCATTTCTCAGGACCGCATGCGTTCCGACGATGACTGCTCCCTTGAGGTTCTTCTTTTCATCCTTTTCTTTCGCGGTCATTTTTCCGATGTAGAGAACCACTTCAACGCCGAACGGTTCAAAAGCCTCCTTCATATCCTTGAAGTGCTGAACCGCAAGCACCTGTGTCGGCGCCAGACAGCAAGCATTCTTCCCCGAAAGAGCGCAGGCAAGAAGCGCATACATTGCCACAAGCGTCTTTCCGCATCCGACATCACCCTGAATGAGTCTTGTTGAATACAGATCCACGGTCATGTCCCTTACCACATCCGAAATTGCAAAACGCTGAGCCTTTGTGGGCTCAAACGAAAGGCTGTTCAAAAATTTATCACACAGTTTTATCTCTTTTTCACCGCATATAGGTTTCTTTAATCTTTCCTCATCCCTGAGCATGCGTATGTCGTACGCGAATCCGAGAAGCTCATCAAAACAAAGTCTTCTGTGCGCCTCAATATATTCCTCGCCGCTTCCGGGCATATGCACGGACATAAGCGCCTGCGCACGATCCATGAGCGCCAATGCTTTCAGATCCTTTTTCGGAATAAAATCTTTAATCTCTCTCTTTATAAGGTCAAAAAGCCCTGCTATCGTTTTCCGAACAAATTCGTTTGAAAGCCCCGATGACAGTTTATATACGGGTTGCATAAGTCCCGAAAGCTTTTGATACTGTTCGGGAGTGTAGACTTCCGGCTGGATTACATAAATACTTCTGCCGCGCGTCGAAACGCGTCCTCTGAAGAGCAACCGTTTTCCGGGAGTAAGTGACTTTCTGATGAATGGCATATTAAACCACATGAGAGTGACGGAATCCGTTCCCTCCCTGACGGTCAGCATAACAATCCCCCTGCCCCCTCGTGAAATAAGCCTCGGTGCCGACGTAACAACGGCTGCGATCGTTTCAACATAACCGACTCTCAGCTTACCGTAGGGCACGGGCGGCATGAAAATATCGTAAGCCCGCGGAAAATGCATGATAAGGTCATTGACCGTCATGATCTTGAGCTTATTGAACGCTTCGGCTTTAACCTTACCGACACCCTTTATTTGTGAAATCTCCGAATTCAGGTTCATACGATATTATCCTTATGCATATGTTTTTTCAAGCATTCTTTATGATAGCATACAGCGAACATATTTTCAATTTTCCCAAATGCAAACTCTGTATGGTATTGAATTTATATACAAATATTCACTTCCATGTGATATTCTGTTAATAATCTGTCCGCTTAAACACAAATCCGACAGTATCATAAGGAGACTCATTATGAAAACCGACAAGCTTTACTACAAAGATTCATTTATATACGAATTTAATGCCTGTGTGGAAAAATGCGAGGCTGTTGATGGGAAGGAAAAACAATATCGCATAGTTCTCGACAAAACCGCCTTTTTCCCCGAAGCGGGCGGACAGGAATGCGATACCGGAGTGATATGCGCCAAAAGTCCTACAGGTACGGAAGCAAAGGCACGTGTTCTCCATGTAAGCGAAGACAAAGACAGGGTGATCACTCATCTTTGCGATACCCCTCTTGAACAAGGTTCGATCGTCAAGGGAACGCTCAACTTTGAGAAGCGTTTTTCGAACATGCAGCATCACAGCGGCGAACACATTATGAGCGGGCTCATAAAGTCTCTGTTTGATAAGGACAATGTCGGTTTCCACTTAAGCGGCGGGAGTGCCGTCTTTGATATAGCGGGGACATTCACGGACGGGGAACTCGCCATCCTCGAAAGAAAAGCAAACAAAGTCGTTACGGATGATCTTGAAATCGTTTCAAGGATCGTGACCGCGAATGAACTGAAGGTAATCCCCTGCCGCAGCAAATTCTATGAATCCGATGACGGCGCTTCGTCCGCATCAGAGGTTACAGACGACAATAGCGGTACTCTTTCGCTTCCCACAGAAAGGTCATCCAGAAATCTGATCCTGCTCCCCGAGGAAATACGTATTGTCAGTATCGGCGATGTGGATTCCTGCGCTTGTTGCGCTCCCCACGTGAAGACAACCGGGCAGATCGGTCTTATAAAGATCATGAGCGCAGAGCATTTCAGAGGCGGTACAAGATTCACGATCGTCTGCGGCAGCGCGGCTTTGGAAACCATGTGCAGGCTTCGCGGGGATGAACTGAAGATCATGCACCTGCTATCCGCAAAACAGGGTGAAACACCCGAAGCTGTTAAACGTCTGAGCGATACACTTACGGAGGCGCGACAGTCAATCCATTCAAAAGACGGGCAGATCGCTATGATGCTCATGCAGCATGCCCGTACTACGGGCTCCCGGATACTTTTCTGTACCGAGATCGATATCAATTCAGCGAGGAAATGCGTAAACGAACTGATCGCCGATGAAACGAACCCGGATCGAAATTGTAACGGTGACAATGCAAAGACTCACGAAAAAGCTGTTTTCTTTTTTATCGGAACTGACGAAGCGGGTTACAGATTCATTATAGGCGGAGGTAAGGATGCACGTGAAACACTTGCACAGCTGAAGAAGACGATCGATATCAAGGGTGGAGGCAGCAACCTGATGGTAAGCGGAACAACCGGTGCCTCTCGTAATGATATCGAAGCCGCTATCGGATCGATTCAACCTGAAAGCCATGATTCCGCTCCATCAAAAGAGCACAGCGAATGCTCCGCAATGATAAACCCCCATGAACACACAAATAATGTCCGCATCATACTTGCTTCGGCTTCTCCGAGGCGCAGGGAGCTTCTTTCAAAACTCGGCGTTCAATTTGAGGTGACAGTTTCCGACACCGATGAGAACATTGATTGCAAAGAACCCTGTTCTTTTGTAAAGGAGCTTGCACTACTAAAGGCACGTGATGTCTTTAAGAAGTTAATACTGCCCTCTGCCGAAAGCCCTTCATCAGATACGGCTCATCACACGACATCTGATCCCTTGCTTATCGTGATCGGCGCCGATACGGTTGTCGACCTAAACGGCAAGGTTCTCGGAAAACCGAAAGACAAGCGAGATGCTGAGATGATGTTACGTGGGCTCTCGGGCAATGCCCACATGGTTCACACCGGAATCGCGGTGATCGTCCGCGACACTTCGGGGAACATCACCGAATTCTCCGACTGTGAGACAAGCACAGTCCATGTCGAAGACCTCACGGACAAGGAGATCGAATCTTACATCGCGACAGGCGAGCCCTTCGACAAGGCCGGATCGTATGCTATTCAGGGCGTTTTCGCACCATACATCTCCTCAATAGAGGGAGACTATTATAACATAGTGGGGCTGCCTCTCAATAAACTGTACAGAATACTAAAAAAACAAATAATAAACTGACGAAATATACTTGCCTAATTTCTCCCGTTTATTTATAATTCTTCACAGTGAGTCGAAGCGACTCGGTATTCAGAGGTAATAACAGAGTTGGAGGTTTTGATATGTCAGAAGAAATTAACACTACAAAAGAAGTTGCTGAAGAGAGCACCAAAAAGGAAGGCTTCTTCTCAGAGAAAAAGATTGAGATCCTCGTTGCTGTATTTCTTGGTATCACAGCAATCCTGACCGCATGGGCTTCATGGATCGGTTCACTCCACGGCGGAAATCAGGCAACAAACTACACCAAGAGTAACAACGTTTCCGCAGAAGGAAATTCGGAATATAACTCCGCATATCAGTTGTATCTTTCCGATCAGCTTGCCTGGAACACAATGTCGGAATACATTTTCGATCTTGAGATCGCAAATGCAAAGGGCGATGAGATTTCCGCCCGGCTCATTGAGGAAAAGCTTGATACATATATACAGGATAATTGCAGCGAAAACATGTATGAAGCCTTCGGAAAGATGACCGACGACATGAATTCTCCCTTCGAAGTCGAAGGCATGGTTGATAAATACTTCGAAACAGCGAACGAGCTTCTTGACGAGTCACAGGCTCTCCTTGAAGAAGGTCAGCGTGACAATGCGAACGGTGATGCGTACAACCTTGTTAATGTTATTTATTCTCTTGTACTGTTCATGCTCGGTATCATCGGTGTTTTCAAGAAGATTCCGAATCGCGCGGTTGTTCTTATCATCGCGGTTGTTTGTCTCATTCTTGCAACCGTATATATGTGCACGATCCCGATGCCCACGGGATTCAGTATCGGAAGTTTCTTCGGAGCATGATTTATCAAAGATTCCGAACAATGTGCGCGTCCGTTTAAAAGACCCTTACAGCGTGAAACGCTCTGAAATTAAAAAGGCAGTTCCCCACGAACTGCCTTTTATTATTTCACATCGATCACATCTTTTTTTCTCTCAGATACAGAGCCAACGCGGTACCGACAAACGCGTGACAATACTCACTGTTCCCGAAAGACTCGAAAACTTCTTCTATAGGAACGCGCATGTAATTAAGGATCTCGTCACTGTCGGGATTGTTTTTCCCGGTATCGACCGGGTCCTCCGCCAGATAAAAATACACGATATTACCGAATATCGCCGGGTTCGGATTGAGTGCGGCGAGAAGCTTCATACTGCCCGGTCTCAGTCCCGTTTCTTCATGCAGTTCTCTTGCCGCCGCGGTAGCGGGATCCTCTCCTTCTCCCACAAGTCCTCCCGGAAATTCAACCGTAATCTTGCCATAGGCATGCCTGAATTGCCTTACCATACAGAAGCATCCGTCAATAACAGCTATAATACTGACCCAAACGGGTGCGTCTATGGCGATGTAATCACCCTCGATTCCGAGTTTGGCGTTCTTCTCGTGCTGTTCCTTAACATCAAAGATCGCGGTATGAAGCACTTTCCTGCTTCCGGTCTTTTCCCAGATCAATTCACTGTCCTTATAATCCATTATTATCCTTTTTCCTCTGTTTCCCGAAATGCGCACTATGCATACGATCATTTATGACCCGTTATAAAGCACAGATCGGATCATTAAAATATAACGAAAAGATCATGACAATCTGCTCGTAAGGAAGTAAACAAATTCATCCTCCGGTATGGGTTTCGAAAAATAATAACCCTGGTAAAAGCTGAATTCCATATCGGAAATCACTCCGAGAAGATTGTCGGTTTCGATTCCGCATGCTACCGCTTTGAGGTTCAGATCACGTATCATGCGAACCATGTTGCCCGTAACAATCTTACATTTGTCGCTTAGCAGCGAATTCCATATTACCGATCTGTCAAACTTCACATATCTGACAGGGAACCTGACTATTTTCTCCGCATTCGTAGCGGCCGTGCCGAAATTATCGATTGTAAATGTCATTCCGTAATCCGTCAGCTTCTTTATGTTGCCCATCATCGTGCTGTTCTCGTCAACCATGAACGCCTGATCTGTGATTTCAAGGTTGATGAAACCCGGCGAAAGGTGATATTTTTTAGCGATCGATATAAGCTTATCCGCCATATCCGATCTGATGCACTGCATATATGAGATGTTTATGTCTATAAAGTCCATTCCGAGAGAATGAAGATTATATTTTGAAGCGATGCTGCACACCCGGCTGAACACAAGCTCACCAAGCTTGCCCATAAGTCCGTTCTTCTCGGCAACAGGGATAAATTCCGAGGGATAAATAAGCCCGAGCTCTTTGTCCTCGATCCTCAGCAATGCTTCAGCCGAAACAAAATCGGAATTCTCACTGTTAAAGATCGGCTGAAAATACACGATAAAAGACTCATTCTTGATAGCCCTCATCAACGCCGAGTACACCTTCAGCTCTCTGTCATAATAGTCAAATCTCGATGTGTTGAGGAAAACGATCGAATCCGAATCATTCTCTTTTTCCTTCTTGTCCTTAACATAAGAAAGCGCCTTGTAGATATGATCGAACGAATAGAAAGCATCATATCGGAACGCATATATCTTCGGCGAAAGTGTTTTCTTCATATCAAGGTCAAAGCATATTTTGTCAACCTGATTTGAAACACGGACAACAACCTCTCTGACATCCTGAGTCGTAATTATCGCGAAAGACAGCTCATCAATAATGAATACGTTTTTCTTCTTGCATACCTCGTGAAGCATGCTTATGATCCTATTCTCAAGTTCAGTTCTCTTTGTCTCCGGAAGCGCCTCGACAACAAGTCCCATATTGTCAATGCCAAGGAAGAACACAGAAAACTTCCTGCCATCGCTTAACTTATTGTCTACGCTGTCAAGAAAGCATCGTTCATTAAAGCAGAGATTGTATTTGTAGTAATAAAGGTACGGATCCTGAAGCGTCGTGTACAAAAGCATACCGACGATCATATATGCGTAGGCAAAGAGCTTGATATCAAGTTCTTCCGCAAAAACAATCTGCCATATTCCTGCCAAAACAAGAAACATACAACTCAAGACCACAGCAACAATACCCGATTTCGAAAGCTTTTCCCTGAAAAGGAATGCCAATATGAGTATTATAGAAAACGTAAATAATCCCACATAATAAGGGATAAGATATAAAGGTCCTCTCGTCACCACCCCGTCAGAAATCGATAAAACCCAACCCGTAAACGGTGTCGTAACGATTATGCCGGACATGATAACGACATAAACAAAAACAACGATCTTGAAGGCCTTTAAAAGCTTTCGATACGACATTACCGCAAGGAAATAACGAAGTACTATGTAAGTCAGGAAATACGCGCAAAAAATGCCTGTAACTCTGATGGAATACCACCATTCCACGCTTAAGGAAAAGATCCCGGAATGATCCATATCAAGGACGATTTCCGCGCACGACAAAACAATGAGGAAAGCAAGGTACAGACTGTAATAGTATCCGCTCTTCATGAATATATTACGTCTGAGATAATATGTAAAAAGCATTATGAGCGACACGCAAAGCGCCGTAATATCAAAGCATAATGACATTTCAGGTCATGTACCTCCTTTCATCTTTTTGTATGAGCATTAAGAAATTCAATATAATCGTCCTCATAGAGAGGCTTTGAAAAATAGTATCCCTGGAAAAGATCGAATCCCATCGAATAAAGGGAACGATAGAGTTCCTCGCTCTCAACACCGCATGCGACAGCCTTGTAGCCGAGTTCCTTGATCATTTTTACAAGGTGCATGAGAATAGCCTTGTTTTCGGATCCGAGTGCAGAACTGACTATTGTATGTCTGTCAAACTTAATGTATTTAACGGGGAATCCGGTAATCTTGTCAGCGCTCGAGAATACACACCCGAAATTATCAATAGCAAAAGACATGCCTTTTCTTTTAAGGCTTAACACATTTTCAAGAATAATACCTTTGTCCTTTATGCAAGAGCTCTCCGAGATCTCAATTCCGAAAATTCTCGGATCGATCTCATATTTGCGGCATATGGCGCCCATGCTGTCGGAAAGCCTGTTTCCGATACACTGGGACTGCGAAATGTTAATATGCATGAAGATCGTGCCGAGGTCCTTAAGGTTATTACGTTTTAACGCTTTACAGACAAGTTCAAATATTCTGTCCCCGATCTGACCGGAAAGACCGTATTTATCGGAAACCGGAATAAATTCATCAGGAAACAAAATACCGAGTTCGGGATCTCTCAGACGCATAAGAACCTCACACGAGGAATATGTATCGATGGAAACATCGTATATCGGCTGATAGCAACACTCGAAATTGTTATTTGCAAGACCGTCGGTAATAGCGGAAAGAACGGCTCTTTCTCTCCGGTGCAGTCTGAAATCTTCTTTTTTGAGTTCAAAAAGACGTTTTCCGCTGTCGGATCCCGGATTATGCGCCCTGAACAGATCCGCAGCAGTAAGACAATCCTCTCCGATTTCGATATCCTCTTTTCTGAGTACAGAAACATAAGGCTCTATCGGAAGGATCGATCCTACTCCCAGACAGATGTCACACACTTTTTTATATATGTTCTCCGCCGAATCATCCCTTATCTTTGAAATAGCGATGGCAAAGATTCCGTTATCGAGATAAAAAACATTTTTTTTGCCAAATCCTTTAACCAGGCCGGAAACAAGCCTGTTTTCAATCCTTTCTATCATGTCTCTCTGAAGATAAAGGCTCATCATGGTAAAACCGACTATTCCGACATAAACGATACCCTCAAGATTATATCTTCGGAAATTGCCTTCAGCTATCTGCTTGAATGCATGCTCGTTAAAACACATATTATATTGATAATAGTACTCGGAAGCATCCTCGATCGAAGTAAAAAGGAATAAAAGCGCCAATGCGCTTACCATACTCCCCGGCTGATATCTGGGAACGATAGACTGACTGGCAAATGCAAGAACAAGCGCAACTGTGGCTGCGACAAGAGAATACCTCTGATATTTTCTGATGTTCTGACCATATTTAATGATATAGACGGCAACAGCCACGTTGAATGTTATGATAACAACGGTAAAGAAGACATTATATATCGTTGAAGTATATACAATTCCTTTTTCAATGCCGAAAAAGAAGCCTGTCATGGGAGTGATCGCTATTCCGACGATCTCTGAGATTGCAAATGTTAAAAGAATGGCTTTCACATAGACAGGAAGCTTTTTGACTCCGAGAATAGCAAAGAAATAAAAAACTATACCGAAATAGAACGAGCAGAAAAAGAACATTGACAGACAAACGCTCGTCATGAGCGCTCCCTCGTTAACATTTTCGGGATCTGCCGTTATCCTGACTATTACCTCGTTTATGACGTTTACCATCGAAAGGACAATGATGCAAAAAAGGAAATAGAAGCCTGACTTCTGATGAGTATTGCGTCTGGTAAAAAAAGCGATAAGAAGCACAGTCAAGAGACCTGCTGTCGCAAATGAAAAATCGCCTAATACCATACCCTGCTCCTCTTTAGAAGCGGTTTACAAACCGCTTCTGATTCCTTGCCCAAAACTTAACCATGTACCAAGGTTCTCTTTAGAAGCGGTCTACAAACCGTTTCTGATTCCTTGCCTCCGCAATCAATCCGTGTCATTCTTCACCGGAATCGCTCTCATCAAACAAAGCCTGAGCGAATTCCTTCGGATCAAACCTCTGAAGATCTCCAAGCTTCTCGCCCACACCGATATATTTCACCGGTATCGAAAGTTCCTTCGCGATAGCTATCGCAATACCACCCTTTGCGGTCCCGTCAAGCTTGGTCAAAATAATACCCGTTACCGGTGCCACTTCACTGAATTGCTTCGCCTGTACAAGCGCATTTTGTCCTGTCGTCGCATCAAGGACGATAAAAGTCTCTCTTCGCGCACCGGGCATTTCTCTGTCCGTAACCCTGTTAATCTTTGCAAGCTCGTCCATAAGATTTTTCTTGTTATGAAGACGACCCGCCGTGTCGATCATTAAAATATCGGCTTTTCTTGCTTTTGCGGCATTAAGGGCATCAAAAACAACGGCGGCGGGATCCGAGCCTTCGCTCTGTGAAATAAGCACCGCTCCCGCTCTGTCCGACCATTCCGAAAGCTGATCGATCGCTCCCGCTCTGAATGTATCGGCCGCCGCAAGAATCACGCGTCTTCCTTTTTCTTTCAGAAGCGCTGCGAGCTTTCCGATCGATGTGGTCTTGCCTACGCCGTTGACGCCGATAACCATAACAACGCCGCCCTTTTCTTCAAATTCATAGGCTTTTTCGTCCACTTGCATTTGACCGGCTATAATATCGATAAGAAGCTGTCTGACCTCAGCCGGTTCTCTGAGACCCAGTTCTTTCACCTTCGCGCGAAGCTCTTCTATGATATCCTCCGAAGCCTGCATCCCTATATCGGCCATAACAAGTATTTCTTCGAGTTCTTCATAAAAATCATCGTCAAGCTTCTTCGAGAAAAGCCCGCTGAGACCGTTAGCTATATTTTTACGGGTTTTGGAAAGACCGCTAAAAAGTCTTCCGAAAAAACCGCTTTTCTTTTCCTGTTCCATTGATCATACCTCGTCAAAGCACACCGAAACGGTAGGTATAAAAATACTTACTACCATTAATATACTATAATTGAATACCATATTCAACAATTCAATATCTACTTATCAAGCTCGTTTTCTATCATACTCACGCTCACAAGAGTCGAAACACCCTTTTCCTGCATGGTGATTCCGTAAAGGATGTCGGCGCATGCCATGGTACCACGCCTGTGCGTGATGATAATGAACTGCGAATGTCCCGTCAGCTTTTTAAGGAATGACGCGAATCTTCCGACATTTGAATCATCAAGAGCTGCTTCTATCTCATCAAGAAGGCAGAAAGGCGAAGGCTTGAGATTCTGTATTGCGAACAAAAGCGCTATGGCGGTGAGTGCTTTCTCTCCACCCGAAAGCTGCATCATGTTCTGCAACTTCTTTCCCGGCGGTTGTGCAATGATCCTGATTCCGGCTTCGAGAACATCTTCCCCCTCAACAAGCTCTATCTCTCCCTTTCCGCCGGCAAACAGATCCTTAAAGACCTTATCAAATTCTCTGTTCATCGCCTCAAACTGCTCTGCAAACTGCTTGCGCATCTTATCATCGAGGTCATTGATAATCTCATTTATGGATTCCCGTGATGCGATAAGATCTTCCTTTTGAGTCGTAAGAAGATTATATCTTTCCGAAACATTTTTAAAGTCCTCGATCGCTCCGATATTGACATCACCGAGATCCTTTATGGAACTCTTAAGAGCTGCAATATCCTTTCGCGCCGTGGATGGCTTAAAGTTCTCATCACTGAATTTCCTGGCTGTTGTAACGGTTAATTCGTATTCTTCCCAAATGTGACTGATCCAGCCGTCAAGAGATTCATTGATCCTGTCACGCTGGTTGGAAAGTCTCATGCCTTCCTTTTCAAGATCTGTAATTCTCGCTGTAAGCTGTTCCCACGAATCAAAAAATGATTTATGCTCTTTGGTAAGCTTTTCACGTTTTTGAACAATATCCTCTATTCTTTTATCAAGCTCTTCTATACGTTTTTTGTCTTCTTCCACCGACCGTTTAAGATCATCATTTTTTGCCTTGACGGCTGCAATATTCGCAATGACCTCATTACCGGATCTGTCCGATTCATCGATCATGGCGGTCAGGCGTTCTTTCTCCGAGGCAACTCTGGCAAGGTTTTCCCCGAGATACTCCGCAGCTTTTGCCACATTTGCTTCATCGATTCTGAGTTCCGATACGCTATCTATGGCTTTTTGCTTTTTATCGGCCAGCCCGGTCAACTCACTTTCGCGGACATTCCTGTTTGCCACAAGTTCCTCATGACGGGTCCGGCTTTTCTCAAGACCTTCTTGCGCTTCTTTGATCTTTTCCGCATTTTGAAGAAGTTCCGCGTCGAGTTCCTCTTTTTCTTTCGAAAGTCCCGCAGCAGCCGAAATAATATCATTTTTCTTCTTGGTTTCGTTTTCAAGGCTGACCTTAAGACTGTTGTAATCGATCGACATCCTGCCGATAAGAGTTCTGTACTCTTCGCTTTTTGCCTTTTTTGACTGACGCTCCTTATTTATTTCTTCGTACCTCAACGAAGATTCCTTTATCTGTCGGTCGAGAGAGGCAATCTCATCTTCAAGCTCCTGCATAAGTCTCTTTCGCCCGAGAAGATTGGCGGCATTTTTAAACGCACCGCCCGCGATTGAGCCACCCGGTGCAAGCTGCTCCCCTTCAAGCGTGACAATCCTGAGATTATGGTCATATTTTCGGGCAATCACAAGAGCGTTGTCCACATTATCGACAACCACAAATGCTTTCAAAAGAAAAGTAAGCACCTTTTCATATTTTTTTTCGGTACGAATGAGCGAATACGCATCACCGAGAACTCCTTTTTCCGAAAAAACGGAATCCTCAACAACCGTATTTCTGTGACCTATACCGTCAAGAGGAAGAAATGTCGCACGTCCAAGTTTTTCCTCCTTAAGTCTTCCTATGATCTTCTTTGCTGTCTGTTCATCATCCACAACTATGTGCTGAATCGAGGCGCCAAGCGCAGTTTCAACAGCGGTCTCATACTTCTTGTCGACATCGATAATGTCGGCAACCGGACCACTTATTCCTTTAAAATCACCGGACATCTCCATAACCTTTTTTACGGTTCCCTGATATCCTTCATATCGTTCGGTCATATCGGTAAGTGTTTCAAGTCGCGATTTGACCGCAGACTGTTTTCTGCGCAGTTCATTTACGGTATCAACTACTTTTTTTGCCTGCTCACCGCTCTGCGCGATCTCGTCAAGCATTTGCGCGAGACCGTCTTTCTTTTCTTTTAAGGCTTTCTCTGCTTCGGAAAGCTTTGAATTCAATTCATCCGTGACGGCATCGGATTCTTCCGCAAGCCTGGCATTTGTAAGAAGCTTTGAAGCATTCTCACTTCGCCTGATATTGATCTGTTCAGTGAGCGCCTTATAACGTTCTATGCTCTGTTTGAGAAGCGCTTCGTCCGAAAGAAGACCGGCAAGCTCCCTGTCACATTCTCCGACACCTTCGGTGATCTTTGCCATTTCTTCTTCGACCGATTTTAACGCATCATTTGCATCGCTCAGAGATGCGGTAACCTTTCTCTGCTTCCCGTCAATCTGTTCTTTCTGCTCGAGGAGTGCTTTTTCTTCATCGATACGCGCCGAGAGTTCCATCTTGATACCGGCGACGGTTTCGTCGGTTCTTTTTTTGTTTTCTTCGAGAGATTCTATCTGCTGGTCAAAGAGTCTTGTTTCACCCTCTTTTTTTTCAATTCCCACAAGAAGCTGCGTCTTGTAGCTTCGTCCTTCTTCGAGAGCTCCGGCATAATCATCAAGTGTTGCTTCGAGCTTTTCATATTCCGCCCTGGTGTTTTCATTCGCGGATTTTGTATTGCTCAGGTCTTCTTCCACTATTCTGAGCTTTTCTTCTACAGACTTTCTCAAAGAATCTGATTTGTCATATTCGCTGAGGAATGTATTAATCTCAAGATTTTTCAATTCATCACGAAGTTTCAGGTACTCCTTTGCAACAGCAGACTGTTTTTCAAGCGGTGAAAGCTGTGATTCAAGTTCCCTGATGATGTCCGTGACTCTGACGATATTGTCGTTGGCTTCGACAAGATTGGAAATTGCGATCTGTTTTCTCTTTTTATATTTGACAATTCCGGCAGCTTCATCAAAAAGCTCTCTCCTGTCTTCAGGCTTTGTACTGAGAATCCTGTCGATCTGTCCCTGACCGATGATTGAATAGCCCTCCTTGCCGATTCCGGTGTCCATAAAGAGTTCATTAACATCCTTAAGCCTGCAGGCCGTTCCGTTTATAAGATATTCACTTTCTCCCGAACGGTACACTCTTCTGGCAACACTAACCTCATCATATGCTATCGGAAGCTTATGATCGCTGTTGTCAAATGTAATTTCCACATACGCAAACCCTATAGGACCTCTTGCCTCCGAGCCGGAGAAGATAACGTCCTGCATGTTAAAGCCACGCAAAAGCCTGGCGCTCTGTTCACCGAGAACCCATCTGACGGCGTCGGCAATATTACTCTTTCCGCTTCCGTTCGGACCCACGATAGCTGTGATTCCATCATGAAACTCAAGCTTTGTCTTAACAGCAAAGGACTTAAATCCGTGAATGACTATATTTTTAAGATACATAGATCAACCTGTTTCCTTACAATCAAAATACTATTCACACAAAACGATTACCGCACCGGGATCGCTATAAGGCACATTTTCCACCGCATGATGCAAAAAACCGAAGTTCAGTTCTCGAGCGCGGCTGCTGCTGCATGCTGCTGAGCTTCTTTTTTGCTCTTTCCCGTTCCGGTGCCTTTCAGTTCACCTTTGATATAGACACCGACCTTAAATATCTTGCTGTGATCCGGACCAATTTCTTCCAAGACCTTGTACTCGATCGGAACATTACCGTCATGAGCCCATAATAACTGCTGAAGTTCAGATTTATAATTTCTTACATGCAATGCTTCCGTATTATTCAAAAGATTTGAATGTACAAACACTACGGCCTCCTCATAACCTCCTTCAAGGTATATCGCGCCGAGAATCGATTCAAATACGTCACACAGAATGGAACTTTTGTCTCTTCCGCCATGGAATTCTTCTCCTTTTCCGAGAATAAGATAATCGGGTATTTTAAGTCTCTTTGCGATTTGGGAGAGTGACTGTTCACAAACAAGCTGCGCCCGAGTACTTGAAAGCATCCCCTCACGTTTATCAGGCATTCCGGAATAAAGATATTCGGAGACGATAAGCTCAAGCACCGCATCTCCGAGGAATTCAAGTCTTTCATAGCATTCTATTCCCTCGAGCATACATTCATTTTTATACGAGCTGTGCGTCAACGCCGTCTTTAATAGTTGTTTGTCCTTAAAAGCATAACCCAGTCGCTCTTCAAGACCGGTGTAATCTGTCTTTGTCAATTCAACCTCCGAGCTTTGCTATCTGACGGGCGGCATCACCCACCGTAACGATAGATTGGGCATCTTCATCACTTATCTCAATCTCAAATTGCTCCTCAATCGCCATGATTATTTGAAAAATATCAAGCGAATCAGCTCCAAGATCGTCGGAAAACGAAGTGTCCCCGTCTATAGATTCAGGCTCCACACCCATAACCTGAGCAACAATCTTCTGTATTATCTCAAATTCCATATAAACATTAAAACTCCTGTTATTCTTTTTCAATAAATCGTTCACGTCCTATAATCTCAAAAAGCTTATAAGCCTGCCTTTTATGTCTTCACCCACAAGACTTGCCGCACAACCGACAGCTTTTTGTACAGTTTCACGGTAAGGATTGTCACAAATCGACATGACATTTCCCGAAAGACCCGGGAAGAAAGTCATACCTCTGGTTGAAAGGTCGATAGAGCTTACCTGAACATCTTCCGTTTGCTCTTTCGATTTTCCGAAGAACAAATGCTTCCGTTTGATCGTGCCGACAGGCGCTAGATCTTTAACAAGACCCGCAAAAAGATTAAGAATAAGGCCTCCGGAAAAACCGTCGCAAACTACAACATCCGCTTTTCCTCTGTTGATTTCCTCGGGTTTTACCGTACCGGCAAATTCAATCTCACGACACCTCTTAAGCAGTTCATAACTGTCTCTGTAAAGCATCCCTCCATTTTCGGGAACGACCGATTCACTCAAGAGTCCCACAGTGGGTCTTTGGGCAGAAGAAAGATATCTCATATATAGCGAACCCATGCGCGCAAACAGCACCATGTCCGAAGGCTTTATGTTCGAACCCATCGAACCGCTGTCGAGCAAGAGAACAGGCTTTGAAAAGCAAGGAATAAGAGTCGCCATCGGAGCGGAACTCAGTCTTTCAATCCTTCCGAGAATCATCTGCGCTCCGGCATTCAAAAGTCTCGGAGACACACAAGACAAAAATGCTCCCGCCTTACCGTCTTTAACAAGCGTAAGCCCCTGAACAAGGGCGCTGTTTCTCTTTGCTCGAAAAGCCTGAACGGGGGCATCTGCCTCACTGATTTCCTCTGTTACGGCAATCGTCCTTATCCTGTCGGAATAGTCTTCGTATGCGACCATTTCCGTTCTTATCCTATCGGAATCCCCGAGAAGGATAATTCTGATATCTTCATTACTTTTACATGCATTAATGCAACCTACGATTTTTTCATATGAAAAATCATCGGAACCGGTTACGTCCACTGCTATACAGATGACCCTGTCCATACACTGCCGCTCCACCCTTATAATTCTGTCAGAACATTACATCTTTGAATAGAAGAATGACGAAAGTGTTCCAAACCCGATCTTACCGGGCTGTATGATCTGCTCCGTGCTTCCGAGGAACAGAATACCGCCTGTTTTAAGAGCGCTGTGGAACTTAAGATATATTTCATCTTTTGCTTCTTCCGTAAAATAGATAAGAACGTTTCTGCAAACTATCAAATCACACATGGAGGGATAAGGATCCTTTAAAAGGTTATGTTCCTTGAATTCGACACACTTCTTTATATCATCACTGATCTGATAGCTGGTTTCCGTTTTTTTCTCAAAATATTTGGTAACAAATTCTTTGGGAAGTCCCTTCAAACTCTTTTCATGATAAAGTCCGACACGCGCTTTTTCAAGGACCTGCTTATCTATATCCGTAGCATAAATCTTGATTCTGGAGAGAGGAAGATACCGGGATAAAAGCATAACAAGCGAATAAGGCTCGTCACCCGTCGAACATGCTGCGCTCCAGATCTTAAAGCCGGGAGTCTTCACGAGTGTCGGAACGACCTTTTCTTCAAGGACCTTCCACTGTTCGGGATTACGCCAGAATTCGGAAACGTTTATTGTGAGAAAGTTGACGAATTCCTCAAATCTGACCTTATCGGACTTGATAAGGTTTACATAAGACACATAATTACATTTATGCTTTTGGATAAGAGTATCGATACGCCTGCGCATCTGACCTTCTTTATATGCATTAAGGTCGATGCTTGTCAGCTTATATATCTGTGCCTTAAAATACTCGTAGTTTTCTTCCATATCATTCCCAACTTTCAAATCCTTATATATCGATGTAAAGCAACCGGCCCGTGTTTTTTTGCACGGACCGGCGAGGAAAAAACGTAACTTTATCTTTTACCCGAATCTAAATCAGGTCTCTGTCTCATCCTTACTTCCCTCATCGGCTGCGCTTTCTTCTGTTGCTTCCTCTGAGGTGGCTTCATTCTTGGGTTCGGGAGCGAGAAGAGCCTTCATGCTGAGACTGATCTTCTTGTCGGCAAGAGAGAAATCAACAATCTTAGCCGTAACTTCCTGACCAAGCTTTAATACTGTCGAAGGCTTGTCGATATGCTCCTTAGAAATCTGCGATACATGAAGGAGAGCGTCCACGCCGGGATAGATCTCAACGAATGCGCCGAAGTCGGGCATACGAACAACCTTACCTGTAACAATGGTACCGGGCGCAAAACGTGTCTCTGCGTCAACCCAAGGGTTCTGATCGGGGAACTTCATGGAGAGAGCAACCTTCTCACCCTGGATATCCTTGATAAACGCCTTTACTTTATCGCCAACCTTGAAAAGCCTTCTGGGATTCTCGATCCTACCCCATGACATCTCTGAAATGTGAAGAAGTCCGTCAGCACCTCCGAGATCGATAAATGCGCCGAAATCGGTAATATTCTTAACGGTACCTTCTACCGTATCGCCAACATGAATCTTCTCAAAGAGAGCCTTCATGGCCTCAGCCTTACGTGCTGCGAGGATCTGCTTTCTGTCTCCGATTATCCTTCTCTTGCGGGGATTGAATTCAGAAAGAACAAATTCGATTTCCTGATCCTTATACTTTTCCAGATCTTTTTCGTAAACATCCGATACAAGACTTGCAGGGATGAATACCCTTGTTTCATCAACCGAAACACAAATTCCGCCGCCAAGTACGGAAATAACTTTAGCTTTGAGGATCTCGCCCTTTTCGAACGCTTCCTCAAGTCTCTTGCTACCGCGCTCTGCTGCAAGCTTACGGTAAGAAAGAAGAACCTGACCCTCGCCGTCATTGACTTTGAGGACCTTAACCTGCATCTTGTCTCCTTCCTTAACAACTGTACGGAGGTCAAGACCGGGCTCGTTTGTATATTCGCTTCTGGTAATGATACCGTCTGCTTTGTAATCAATATTAAGAGCGATCATGTCTTCCTTAACACTGATAACTGTGCCTTCAACTACCTCCCCGTTGTGTATTGTTTTCAATGAATCGTTCAGCATCTGCTCAAA
>JAEEGL014417804.1_pt1 | contig 43522 bp, 39 predicted proteins | sample 9134231 | NCBI WGS metagenome assembly JAEEGL01 (sample SAMN16246548, study PRJNA631951) | gut metagenome | biome: gut microbiome; feature: rumen; material: fiber-attached | host: Bos | place: Iran: Karaj | collected 2018-10
ACCGCGGCTGCTGGCACGGAATTAGCCGGTCCTTATTCATACGGTACCTACAAAAACCCACACGTGGGTCACTTTATCCCCGTATAAAAGCAGTTTACAACCCATAGGGCCGTCATCCTGCACGCTACTTGGCTGGTTCAGACTCTCGTCCATTGACCAATATTCCTCACTGCTGCCTCCCGTAGGAGTTTGGACCGTGTCTCAGTTCCAATGTGGGTGACCTTCCTCTCAGAACCCCTACCGATCGAGGGCTCGGTGGGCCGTTACCCCGCCGACTACCTAATCAGACGCATCCCCATCCCTTAGCGGTGAACCTTTGGGATAAATCAGATGTCCGCAATATACAACATAGGGTATTAATCCGCATTTCTACGGGCTATGCCCTACTAAGGGGAAGGTTGGATACGCGTTACTCACCCGTGCGCCGGTCGCCATCATTGGTTGCCAGCAACCAACATGCTGCCCCTCGCCTTGCATGTGTTAAGCCTGTAGCTAGCGTTCATCCTGAGACAGGATCAAACTCTTCTTTGTAAATCTTTACCGTTATTTGGTATAGGTACATAAAAAAACGTGCAATGAAGCACGCATCTCATGGGCCTACCAGTCTGTCTTTTTTTGCTCAGGTCCGTCTCGTTTCCTTGTCTAAAGTTTCTTCTAATTGACGGTTCGTATTACCCTTGGACATACTCTACAAAAAGAGCACGCCCGTCGTACTACTTGTCTGTATGAAATCGTATCAAAGATCGTCTTACAACGCGCTTCCTTGACGAAAGCGGATGCAAAGGTAGTGCTTCCGCAGATTACAACCAAACAAAATGACAAATATTTTTGCGAATATTTTGTTAATAAATATAACTGGCTGGAACTCAATGGGGACGGCACATGCGTAGGAAAAGAAAAGAGGTATGACCGATGGTCAAACCTCTTTTATATACGCGCGCATGTACAAAAGGAGTCAGACCCCAATTGCAACATTACTCAACCTCGGGAACGATAAGCTTATAGCCTTTACCGTGGATATTTATTATCTCTACAGTGTTGTCTTCCTTAAGATGCTTACGGAGTTTGGTTATATAGACATCCATGCTGCGGGCATTGAAGTAGTTGTCATCTATCCAGATGGATTTAAGCGCGAAATCACGCTGGAGTATCTCATTCTGATGGGCGCAAAGAAGACCTAAAAGCTCCGACTCCTTTGTGGTGAGTTTGGTTGACTTGTCACCAATGGAGAGTATTTGCTTCTTGGAATCAAATGTAAATTTCCCTATCTGATATAATGTTACTTCACGATTCTTCTTGCCATGTACCCTACGCAAGATTGCTTCCATGCGAAGCGTGAGTTCCTCCATGCTGAAAGGTTTTGTAATGTAATCATCAGCACCTATCTTAAAACCCTCAAAGATATCATCCTTAAGGTTCTTTGCGGTAAGAAACATGATTGGCACATCTGAGTTGATGGCACGAACCTCCTTGGCAAGGGTAAAACCATCTTTCTTAGGCATCATGACATCAAACACGCAGATGTCATACTTGTTCTTGATGAAAGCCTTATATCCGGCCTCACCATCGGGACATAGCTCTGCATTATAGCCTTTGGCCTGGAGATACTCGCGAAGAAGCATTCCCAGATTCTCATCGTCCTCACACAAAAGAATGTTCAGTTTTTCTTCCATAATCATATTATTTTGGGTTATTCATTATTTTGCGGCAACATTATTATGAACTTGGTTCCGTTTCCAAGTTCACTCTCAGCCTTAATAGTGCCTTTATGATTCACGATAACTTTCTTGACATACGCCAATCCCAAGCCAAATCCCTTGACATCATGGCGGTTACCGGTATGAACGCGATAGAAGCGATCAAAGATCTTCTTAAGGTCATCTTTCTTGATACCTATGCCATTGTCAGCAACTGATATCATTAGTTTTCCCGGTTCATTCCATGTATGTACCTCAAGATGAAGCGGGACCTCGGAACGTTTGTACTTTACGGCATTATCCATCAAGTTGAAGATTACATTGGTAAAATGCATCTCATCAACCATACCGAACGGGTCCTCGGTCTCAAACTGGGCATCTATGGTGCCACCTATGTTTTCGACTTTAAGCTTAAAGGTATTGACCACTCCATTTATGAGTTCATCTACATCCATCTCCTTGAGCTTCATCGTGTTACTTTGTCGCTCAAACATAGACATCTGAAGAACCTTTTCCACTTGGAAGCGAAGTCGCTTGGTCTCATCATTGATTACTCCCGATATATGCTTGAACATCTGCGGCGACTTGGCTACCGACTGATCATTGAGCATCTGGGCCGCAAGAGAGATGGTAGATATAGGGGTCTTGAACTCATGTGTCATATTATTCACAAAGTCATTCTTCATCTCAGTCACCTTACGCTGTCGCATTATGACGAAAAGGGTAAATGCAAATGTAATCATAAGAATGGCGATGAAAATGAGTGACGGTATCATGAAATCAACCGACTTGTCTATATAATCATCAAGAGTGGGGAAATAAACTCTTATAACACCGGTATTGTTGGGGTTATCACTTTTAAACACCGGCTGAGAGTAACTGTTTTCAACCGTATTGGGATCAACATCCTTGCAACAGGCATATATTACGCGACCTCTATTGGTGGTAAACACATAATGGAACGGGATCTCAATCCCGTTATTGGTAAGCCGATATGTAAGTTCATTTGCCAAAACCGTATTATCAATACGCTGAGAGAGAGGTCTGGAATTAGAGCTGTTAAGCATATTGTATATAACCTCGTCAACAAGCGATTTGTTGGCAAGATAATGTTCCAACTGACGCTGCTGCAATGCTCTGGAACGCTCAGAAAGTTCATTTTTGCTGTCAGACTGCGAGCGTGGCACCTGCAACGAAGGCATGGTAGGCGGCGTTGTCTGGACAGATTGTGATTGTGAAGAAGAATTAGGAGACTGGGAAGGTGTCTGAATTGTTTGACTGAATGAGAAAGTACCATTCTGGAATGAGAATGTCTGTGTCTGGTTGTAGAATCCATCCAACTGGATATTCCCGAAATTGGAGTTACGCTCCTCCATCTCACGGATATCCTCTTCAAGATACCTTTGAGCCTCTGCCACCTCAAGCTGATGGGCGACCTCCGCCAAAACACTTTTGACCTTATCGTCAAACTCCTGATGGCGCATAGTGCTCATCACCTTAATATATCTGAACTGCAAAGAGAGCAGGATAATAAAGGAGATGCACATTACAGCGCTCAGAACCCAAACTACTGTTTTTTTCATACGGACAAATATACAGATGATTCTGGAAACGCAAATAGTTAACTTAATTTTTTGTACATTTTTTAGATAAAAAAGGCGAAATCTGGATGATTCCGCCTTTTGAAGTTGTCAAAATAACAATTATAGTTATTATTCCTCTTCTTTCTGCTTTGCCTCAAACTCCTTGATGAGCTTGTCCTGAACATCAGTGGGAACAAGTTCGTAACTGCTGAAGCTCATTACGAATGATCCGCTACCACCAGTGATTGAGCTGAGTGAAGTTGAATAGGTCGCCATTTCCTTGAGAGGAACCTTAGCGCGAAGCACCTGATAGTTACCCTCACTCTCCATACCCATGATCATACCGCGACGACCCTGGAGATCACTCATGACATCACCCATATACTCTGCAGGCACAAGCACCTCAACATCATAAACAGGCTCAAGAATCTTAGGACCAGCCTCCTTGAAAGCTGCGCTGAATGCGTTACGGCCTGCAAGCAGGAAGGAAATTTCATTTGAATCAACGGGGTGCATCTTACCATCATATACTATAACGCGTACATCACGTGCGTACGAACCGGTAAGCGGGCCCTGCTCCATGCGCTGCATGATACCCTTGAGAATAGCGGGCATAAAGCGCGCATCGATAGAACCACCGACGATACTGTTTACATAAACAAGCTTACCACCCCACTCCAGCGGATATTCCTCAACACCCTTAACGGTCATCTTGAACTCCTGGTTGCCGAACTTGAACATCTCGGGCATGGGCTTGCCGTCCTCATAAGGCTCAACGATAAGATGAACCTCACCGAACTGACCGGCACCACCTGACTGCTTCTTATGACGATAATCAGCGCGGGCTGCCTTGGTGATGGTCTCACGATAAGGAATCTTGGGCTCCTCAAAGTTAATCATCATCTTATCATTGTTCTCAATGCACCACTTGAAAGTACGCAGATGGAACTCACCCTGACCGTAGAGGATAACCTGACGGAGCTCCTTGGACTGCTCGATAACAAGTGTGGGATCCTCCTCACGCATACGGTTCACGATGGTCATCATCTTTTCCATATCAGCCTCATTTACGGGCTTGAGAGCACGTGAATACTTGGAGTTAGGATACTTGATGAAGTTGAATGAACGATCAGCGCCCTCATTGAGGGTATTGCCGGTACGGACATCCTTGAGTTTTACTGTGCAGCCTATATCACCGGGAAGCAGTTCAGGAACCTGAACGCGGTTGTTACCCTGGCTTACGAAAATCTGGGCTACGCGCTCCTTGGAACCACGGTCGGCATTGATCATATCCTGACCCTCATGGGCCTTGCCGCACATTACCTTGAAATATGAAACGGCTCCGATATGGGGCTCAATGGTTGTCTTGAAGAAGAAGAGTGATGTGCCGGAAGCATCGAGCTTAACGACATCGCTCTTGGCGTCCTTAACCTCCTTACCCTGCAGGGGTGAAGGAGCCACATTACCAAGGAACTCAATGAGACGGCTTACACCGATATTGGGAGCTGCGGCAGTACATACAATGGGGAACAGACCGCATGACTCGATACCCTTACGGAAACCGGCACGGATCTCATCGGTTGAGAGCTCACCCTGATCAAAGAATTTCTCCATGAGTTCCTCATCATTCTCGGCTGCTGACTCTGTAACGGCATCACGCATTGCCTGAGCCTTATCAGCCACTGCACCGGGGATATCCTCAGCCTTCATGGCTGAACCATCAGCAAATGAAAGCTTCTGGTTGAGCAGTACATCGATTATGCTCTTGAAAGCGGGGCCGGCCTGCTCGGGGAACTGGATGGGCACACATGTGGTTCCGAAAGTAGAACGGATCTGCTCTACAACGTTATCATATTCGCACTTATCGCTGTCAACATGGTTGATCACGAAGAATGCGGGCTTGTTAAGTTTCTTGACAAGACGATAGCTGTTGATAAGGCCTACATCAACACCACGTGAACCGTTAACAACCAATAAGGCTGAATCACAGATGTTCAAGGCGGTTACTGCCTGACCTGAAAAATCATCTGAACCCGGGCAATCAAAGAAGTTGAACTTCTTGCCGAACATCTCAACTGCGAATACTGTAGAATAGACTGAATAGCCATACTCCAGCTCTACTGCTGCGGTGTCACTTACGGTGTTCTTGGAGTTGACTGAGCCACGGCGCTTGATGAGGCCGGCCTCAAAAAGAATACTCTCGGTAAGAGTGGTTTTTCCTGATCCGGCTCCGCCGATTATGGCGATGTTCCGGATGTCTTCTGTTTTATAATTCTTCATATTGTTGATTATTGATTTGTCTATCAGTTAGGGCCTTCTTTGCAAAGGCTCGCAAATTTATTCAATAATAAGAAGAAAAACAAACTTTTTCATTAGAAGTTCTAATGTTTGGACAGGAAAACTTGAAGTATATAATCCCAAGAACTACGCGCTTCGCGCTATCCCATTGTCCATAGCCAATGGGTTGACCTTCTTTTATTTTCGCTATCGCGAAAAGCTCCCTTGTAGTGGGCCCCTCCCTCTAACGCGCCGAGGGTGGCGACGGTTCTTGAGACTATATACTTCAAGTTTTCGCTCAATTAGCCGACCTTATCAGTCCTTGAAAAGGGAGCTGATAATGGAATCGCTGATAAACATGTGGGATTCAGGGATACGGAGGGTGTTATTTTCAAAAAGCAGCAGACCATCTTTTATGAAAGCATGGGCGGAGTTCAAAACAGAGAGACGGTCCTGGGGAGTGAGGACAGAGAGATTGAGGCCTTGAGCGGTGCGGAGGGTGAGCATGATTCTCTCATTGTATTGGTCAATGACAGAAAGGTGCTCCAGTTCATATTGCGGATTGCTGGCCTCAACTCCGTTCATATAGGCATCAAGGTCATTTGGATTCCACTGGCGGGAATGCCCGTTGTATGAATGGGCTCCCGCGCCTATGCCCAGATATGGAGTACCGTCCCAGTAACTGCTGTTGTGTCGGGAACGGTAGCCGGGCTTGCAGAAATTGGAGATTTCATAGTGTTCAAAACCTCCTTCACGAAGAGTTTTGCACATCAGAGAGAACATTCGGGCACAGAGTTCATCACCTGCCGGGGTAAGTTTCTCCTGCTCACGCAAGGCTTGCAAGGGGGTATTCTCTTCATATGATAGACAGTATGATGAAATGTGCTGCACACCTGCCGCAAGAGCAGTTTCAAGGTCTGCACGAAACATCTCAAGAGTCTGGCCGGGCAACCCGTACATCAGGTCAATGCTTATGTTCGATATGCCCGAATCACTGCATACATGCACGGCATCCAGAGCTTGGGCAGCAGTATGGCGACGACCCATGAAACGGAGCATATCATTATTGAAGGTCTGCGCCCCCATGCTTATCCGGTTAACCCCAAGAGACCTCAGAGCACTGACATACTGGCCGTTCAAATCGTCAGGATTACACTCAACGGTGAATTCCTCGAGACTACCCAAACCAAAAGTTCTTTCTATGCAATCCTTCACGCGCCCTATCTGTTCCGGACTGAGACGGGAAGGAGTCCCGCCTCCGAAATATATGGTTGAGACTTGTTCGCCCTCAAGATAATCCTTACGTTGGACAAGCTCAGCACACAGGGTGCGGACATAACGTGCGGCTTCTTCCTCACGCACGGTGGAGAAGAAGCCGCAGTATATACAACGGCGGGCACAGAACGGGATATGTACGTATATGCCCGCCAAAGGGTCAGATCATTGAATTTATGACTTTCATCACATCCTGGCCAATAGCGTCGGCAGCCTCCATTGTAGATGCCTCGGAATAAACGCGGATGATTGGCTCGGTATTGCTCTTGCGCAGATGGACCCACTTGTCGGGGAAGTCTATCTTAACTCCGTCTATGTCATTTATCTCCTCTTTGGCGTAGATGCCCTTGACCTTGGCAAGGATGGCATCGACATCTGTCCCGGGCTTAAGGTCAATGCGGTTCTTGGCGATAAAATATGGAGGATAGGTCTTGCGGAGTTCACTGACTGTCTTTCCCTCATGTGCCAGATGGCTCAGGAACAATGCGATGCCTACCAGAGCATCACGGCCATAGTGAAGTTCGGGATAGATGACTCCTCCGTTTCCTTCACCTCCGATGACTGCGCCAGTCTCTTTCATCTTTGTAGTCACATTAACCTCACCCACAGCAGCTGCGTTATACTGACCTCCATACTGACGGGTCACGTCACGCAAAGCACGGGTGGAACTGAGGTTGGAGACCGTATTACCCGGAGTATGCTTGAGAACATAATCGGCCACGGTTACGAGAGTGTATTCCTCACCGTACATGGCACCTTTCTCATCGATGAACGCAAGACGGTCCACATCCGGATCAACAACAAACGCCACGTCACGGCCACCTTTCTTCATGAGATTCATAATGTCACCCAGATTCTTTTCCAAAGGTTCGGGGTTGTGCTGGAAATCACCTGTGGGGTCACAATAGAGTTTATCTATGCTCTTTACGCCAAGCGCATCCAAGAGCTCAGGAAGAATGATGCCACCCACCGAGTTGACGCAATCTATGGCAACCTTGAAACCTGCCTTACGGATAGCCTCAACATCAACGAGATCAAGAGCCAGGACAGATTCAATATGACGACGGTTCATGGTGTCATCAGTATGATAATGGCCCAAATGGTCAACATCGGCATAAATGAACGCCTCCTTGTCGGCAAGTTCAAGGACACGGTTACCATCGGCGGCACTGAGGAATTCGCCCTCACGGTTAAGAAGCTTGAGAGCATTCCAGTGACGAGGGTTGTGACTGGCAGTCAGGATGATGCCGCCATCAGCCTTGAGCCAGGTGACGGCAAGCTCGGTAGTGGGAGTTGTAGCCAGACCTATATCCGTCACATCAAATCCCATACCCATAAGCGTTCCGCATACAATCTGACGAACCATCTGACCCGAAAGACGTGCATCGCGGCCTACTACGATATGGCTAGCCTGAGGATTACCCTCACGAACCCAAGTGGCGTATGCCGAAACGAATTTGACTATATCAAGAGGAGTAAGGCCGTTTCCGGCCGGGCCACCTATCTCTCCGCGTATGCCGGAGATTGATTTTACCATTGCCATAGTTTACTAATTGTATTTTTGTTTACTGATTATTATCTCATAGAATGTGGGATATACCTCCGAAGCCGCCGTTTGAGTGCCTTGATTATGCGGGACTATGAGACGGATCTTTGCAGACGGACTACCATTCAGCACGCCGGGTTTAATGAACGGGAAGGCCATTATCCAGGCATTAGGTACGGAATTACCATAACCGGTCATCATTATACCACTGGTAAAAGACGCGGCATAATTGCCTCCATTGCGCTGGACATAGAATTGGTCCGGTTCCTGCTGATAAAGGTTCATGGTCATTGTATCACCTGTACCAATATATCTTTCCACATAACGGGCATTCAAATTCCACATCTCACCGGAATTAATCATCCGTCCCTCCCCCCTGCGTACTATCTGCATATAGACTCCGTTATCAGAGAACAGGACATACTCATTCCGGCTGAAATCAGGGCCTGTATCAGGATTATCGGTTATGGTATCCTGCAGGAAATCAGACATGGATATTACGTCAATGCCATTATTATCCAACCATTCGTTTATCTGTCTTGCCTCACGCTCTTTCTGATCTGCATAAGTCTCCTCTTCATCACATGACAAAAACATTGGCAGAACCAGAGAAAGCATCAAAAAATAAAAGCCTTTCATATTATTTCACAAAAAGTTGCCCAATACATTTTTCAGTTGACTCAGACCATTTCTCCAAACCGTCAATGAATATCCTGACAGCTTGCTCCATAGTACCTTTGAATTCGCCCCCAGCTGCATTCTGGTGTCCTCCGCCATTAAAGAAATCCGAGCTGAAACGGTTACAAGGCACATCACCGACTGAACGGAACGACAGCTTTATGATACCCGCCTCTGCGTCTTCACGAAAGAAAGCACTCATGAGAACTCCCTTAATCTGAAGCGGCATATTCACAAAACCTTCCGTATCACCTTTATTGTAATTAAAACGCTTAAGCTCTGCATCATTCAGGGTTATAAGCGCAGTTGACTTATCAGGAAACAACTGCATCTTGTCACACAGGACAAACCCCTGCAAACGCAGGCGTGACTCTGAATAGTCATGGTAAACCAGACGATATATCTCATCCTTGTCAATGCCCTTGTCCAACAGATGGGAAATAATCATGAACAGATTGCTGCTGTTACTTTTATATGACAGGGCACCAGTGTCAGTCATAATACCTGTATAGATACACTTGGCTATCTCTGAATCCATCTTCCGATAATCACCAAGGGCACATATCAGATGAAAAACAAGCTCTGAGGTAGATGATGCCTCAGGATGTGACAAGAGGACATCAAAGGTGTTTCCGGGATACGGATGATGGTCCAGCAGGAATTTCTTGGCTTTTGAGAAAAGGAAAGCGGAGGCCACCTTGTCAATACGCTTGACGACATTGAAATCCAGACAGCAAATCACATCGGCCTGATAAATCAACTCCTCACAGGCATCGGGATTGTCAGAAAAGACCTTTATGTCATTTGCCCCAGGCAGCCACTCGAGAAAACCGGGAATTGAATCAGGAACAATGACAACGACCTGTTTGCCCTTGCCTTCCAGATAATGGCGCATTGCCAAAGATGAGCCTATGGCATCGCCATCAGGCCCCATATGAGTCAATATGACGTAACGGCCCGCCCATTCCAACCAGTTGCGGAATTCCATCACATCACTGCCGGATAACATATTCTTTATCATAACCGCGCAAAGTTACTTATTCTTGCTCAAACGACAAAGTTTTGGAGTACGCCCAAGATGCTTGCGACGGCAATGCCGGCAAGCGCCTGCACTATCCGGTGTGTACGTCCCTCCTTGAGCCATAGGAATACGAATATGAACACTGCATAGATGATCAGCACATTCCAACCGTTACGGATGGATAGTTCTATGTTGGAATACGGCAAAGCCGCAACACGGGTAAGGAAAGCGGTGAGAAGGTTTACCATCCAAGTGAGAACGCTCACCGCCACACCCCGCAGCAACGGTATCCAGCCTATTATCCATAGAGACATGGAGAGCGCGACTATCACGAACATGGCCGGTACCACAAAGAGGTTGGCCAGCAGAACGTATGTAGAGAAACCGGAAAAATGATACATAATGAGCGGGGCAGTACCAATCTGCGCCGACAGAGAGAGAGCAGACACACGCCATACATATCGGACAAGCGGATTGGCAGGTTTGTATGATTCAACAAGCGGAGGAGTCAATATTACGATGAAAAGCACTGCACTGAAAGAGAGCTGAAAACTCATGTCAAACAGAGCCGACGGATTGGCGGCAAGCATTAACAGGGCAGAAATACCCAACGAGTTGAGAGCTGAGCTTTCACGGCTGGCGGAACGGCAGACCGCAATTATGGAGAACATGATCAAGGCACGGGTCATAGATACCGGGAAACCTATTACAAATGCATATACCCACATGATTCCTATAACCAGCAGCTCACGCATCCATTCCCGTTTACGGAAAAGGAATGACGGGAATATGAGATATAGGAACCAACACATTATGCCCACATGTAATCCTGAAACAGCCAGGACATGACTCACCCCCGATGTGGAATATATTTCCCGCAGGCCGTCACTGAGAGCGCGTTTCTCGCCCAATGACACTGCCGATGCCACAGCCAGCGCATTGTCCTTCAACCCCCACTCCTGATACTTGCGGATGATGCTGCGCCGGAACAGCACGGCACGGACACGGATGCCCTCGGTTCCATCGGAAGGCAGGAAATGCCAGTCCTTGGCCTGGACCCTAAGTGTACCGGATATGCCATGGCTCAGCAGATATGACTCATAGTCAAATCCCGCACCCTCGCTGGAAGGTTTGTTCACCATGCCATCAAACACTATTATCATGCCCGGTTCCAAATGCTGTACCGAGCTGTCCTTTGGCACATAAAGATAAATGTTGCGCCCATGATACAGACTGTCACGTAAACTGACATCTAACCGATAGGTACGTTCACGTTCAACGGGATATGATGTAAGAGTGCCATGGTATATGGCATAACCTGCAGGCCACTCCACCTTGACCTGTTCCATCCGGTTCCTGAAGGAGGCTATGCCGGCAAACAGAAAAGAAAGGGACAGGAAGAACCCTGAAACACGGGGTTTCCTGTCACTGGCAATAATCATTAAGGTTATAAGGATTGCTATTACTGTAAGGGCACACCAAACCGGCACCTGAAAGGGGGTGTTCTCAATGGTATCCGATATGAATATCCCTGCAATAAAGGGGATGACCAGCCTTAAAGAGGGCCAGTCCGAGAGCTTCACGTCTTATCCTAGATTCTTCAGTTCTATGATAGCCTGCTCCGGATCTGGTGCGGAGAATACGGTGTTGCCCGATACCAGAACATCTACACCTGCCTTGACAAGCCTTGGGGCAGTCTCAAAATTGACACCTCCATCAACCTCTATGAGAGCATGTGAACCGGTCTCTGATATCAGACGGCGCAACTGCTTGACCTTATCAATAGAGTGTTCGATGAACTTCTGGCCACCGAACCCCGGATTGACGGTCATGAGCAGCACCATATCTACGTCACGAATCACATCGGCAAGCATGCTGACCGGTGTGGAGGGATTCAAGGTCACTGCGGCTTTCATGCCACGGTTCTTTATCTCGAATATGGTGCGGTTGAGATGACGGCAGGCTTCATAATGCACATTATAGGTAGATACGCCTATCTCATCATGGAAACGGTCCAGGAATTTCTCCGGTTCCACTATCATGAGATGAAGGTCGAGAGGCTTGGTGCAATACTTGGCCACATATTTCAAAACCGGAAAACCGAAAGATATGTTAGGGACGAATACCCCATCCATGATATCCAGATGGAGCCAATCCGCCTGGCTGCGGTTGATCATCTCCAGGTCCTTGCGCAAGTTGCCGAAATCGGCCGACAGGAGCGAAGGGGCTACAATTGTGCTCATAGTTTCTGTTTTATGAAATGAATCCTATATACGGATTCTGCCACAAATGTAGTCAATATTATGCCACATTACACATACTTGCCGCAAAATTGCGGATGAAATCAAGCGTCTTTTGTGCAGGCTCACCGTAGGAAACACTCTTTACGGCAGCACGGATAAGGTTTTCAGAAAGATAAGAAGAAGCAGTAGAGGTCTGATCCATAGGCGTACAATTTTACGTTCACCTATAAAACGCAGACCTTACGCAAATAGTATATAGATACCGATTCTTTTTTCAGACTGCCAGTGCAAGAGATATGCTGTTCTCTACCGACATCTTGCGGATGTTGATGAGAGCGTAGCGCATACGGCCCAGCGCAGTGTTTATTGAAACACCGGTAATATCGGCTATCTCCTTGAAGCTGAGATCCTGATAATAGCGCATGAACACCACCTCACGCTGATTATCCGGCAAAGCGTCAACCAGACGGCGCACGTCACGCAGAGTCTGCTCGTTAATGAGTGAATCCTCAATGTTGGCTTCCGCCAGACTGGCATCATTCAGCAGGTCATACTCCTGTGCATCATTGCTTATGGTATTCTCGGTCTTGTCCTGGCGGAAATAATCTATAATAAGGTTATGGGCTATACGGGTAAGCCAGGCACCAAACTTGCCGGTGCTGGTGTAACTACCCTTCTGCAGGGTCACGATTGCCTTTACGAATGTATCCTGGAAAATGTCATCGGCAAGGTCGCGGTTGCGCACAACAAAGTTGATGTACGAATACAACTTGTCCTGATAACGTGATAAAAGGGTATCGAACGCCTTTGTGTTTCCGTCTGAATAGAGCGCTACCAACTGGTCGTCGGTTAGCTGAATCAAATTCTGCATTACTTCTTCTTTACTTGGTTTCTTGGAGTAAAGTTCAGTCTATAGGCAGTTCGGTTTTAGTTGATAATTCTGTTAGTGTTGTGGCAAAGATAATGTGAATTTTTCTTAATTCGCAAACAAAATGTCATTTTTAACACTTTGGAGGGGATTTTTCCTTGTTACACCGCCGGTTTTTCAGATTGGGGACCAACGTTCCGAGGCTACTCCGAGCCCTTACGGACCCTAAACGTCGAACTCCTCCTTATCGCCCCCTGCGGGGTCGAACGTTCGTCAGACATGCGCCGTTCTTAACGGGATCCTTCGTGGCTCTACGCTTACGCCTCTTCACTGATGCTCCCCAATCTGAAAAACCGGCTACTGCAAAGGGAAAAATCCGCTCGTTGGGAAGCTGCAGATCAGATAAAGGAGCAACCTGAGATGGTGCAGCCGCAGAGGAAGGCGGAGATGGGCATGCGTTTCTTGCCGGCCAGCTGAACGTCAAGAAGGCGGAGGGCTCCGTCGGCGGTAGAGACGATCAGGTTTTTGCGGCCATCGCAGGTTATTGTGCCGGGCTTTTGTACGGATGCATCTGCAACGGGTTCTGCTGCGTAGATTTTTAAGTCCTGCTCAGTGCCTTCAGTAGTACGCAGGACAGTCCAGGCTGCAGGATATGGGGATAGGCCACGGATAAAATCGTTTATGCGGGATGTAGGCTGAGTCCAGTCTATGCGGCAGGTCTCCTTGAAAATCTTTGGGGCGGGACGCAAAGCATCAGCTGGAATATCGGACTGCGGGATGGACTTGACGTTACCGGCAATGATATCATCCAGAGTCTTTACCGTGAGGCTGGCTCCAAGTTCCATTAACTTGTCGTGGAGCGTGCCAACGTTATCTGTGGGCAGGATTGGAATACGCTCCTGACGGATAATATCACCAGTATCAATCTCATGCTTTAGGAAGAATGTGGTAACACCTGTCTCCTTATCGCCGTTTATTATGGCCCAGTTTATGGGAGCTGCGCCGCGATACTGCGGAAGCAGCGAGGCGTGAAGGTTGAAAGTACCCAGGCGGGGCATGCTCCATACTATCTCAGGGAGCATACGGAAAGCCACCACTATCTGAAGGTCTGCCTTAAGAGCCTTGAGCTGCTCAATGAACAAAGGGTCTTTAAGTCTTTCCGGCTGCAGCACAGGTATGCCCTGCTCCACGGCGTATTTCTTTACAGGGCTGCTCTGCAGCACGCTGCCGTGACGCCCCATAGGTTTATCCGGCATTGTAACCACACCTACTATATTATACCGGTCATCGACAAGCCGGCGCAGGATGAACTCCGCAAATTCCGGAGTACCCATAAACACTATCCTCAACTCTTTTTTCTCCATTTCAGGCATTATATCAAACAAATTGGGGATATCTTCTTTTTTCCTATCACTCCTCAGAAAGTTCAAGTAAGACATTACGGTATGAATTAAATATCTTTGACTTGGAAACAAAACCCACATAGCGTCCATCCTCATCCTCAACAGGTAGATTCCACGCGCCGGTCTCATCAAACTTTTTCATCACGGTATCCATAGGATCCTTTACCGACAAGCGGGCTGGAGGGAGCTCCATGAGTTTCTGGACATTGAAACGATGATACAGTTCCTGGCGGAACATGATGTTACGTATGCTCTCCATATTTACAACACCTACCAGACAGTCCGTATCATCAACCACAGGGAACAGGTTACGCTTGGAACGTGCTATCACGTTTACCAGCTGGCCCAGATCCATATCAGGGCGGACCTTGAGAAACTCTTTCTCTATAAGGTTGTCCATACTCATGAGCAGAAGGACTGACTGGTCCTTGTGATGGGTCATAAGCTCTCCCTTCTGTGCCAGACGCATGGAGTATATGGAGTGTGACTGGAACAGCTTTATGGTCAGGTATGACATGACGGAGACCATCATAAGGGGCAGGAACATTGAGTAGCCGCCGGTAAGTTCAGCTATAAGGAAAACGCCTGTCAATGGGGCGAACATAACACCGGACATAAGACCGGCCATACCCAACAGGGCAAAGTTCTGTACCGATATGTCCGTGCCGGGTGAAAGACGGTTCATGAGCGTGCCGAAAATGAATCCGGTAAGACAACCCAGGAACAGGCTGGGTGCAAATATACCGCCACATCCTCCGCCTGCATTTGTGGCAGTGGATGCAAACACCTTGAACAGTAGCACGAGCCCCAGATAGAGCAGTATGTTACCACCGTAAAACAGGGAGCCTTCCATCACCTTATCAGGGTTCTCTCCTGCATTGAGCAGCATTCCTATGGTATCATATCCTTCACCAAAGAGTGACGGGAACAGGAATATGAGCACACTCAATATAACGGCTCCTATCACGAACCTGACCCAAGGATTTGCAAACCGCTTGAACCAGGTTTCGAACCAGTGCATGGTCTGCGAGAAATAGAGTGATACAAGTCCGCAGGCAACTCCTAACAGCAAAGCGTATGGTATGCGCGAAAGGTCAAAACCATGCTCCGACACAAAGTGGAACATGGAATCCGTGCCGGTAAACACGTATGATATGGTGGCGGCTGTTACCGATGACACCAGCAACGGCAGAAGCGAGCCCATACTGAGGTCAAACATGAGTACCTCCAGCACAAACACAAGACCGGCTATGGGAGCCTTGAAGATACCGGCAATAGCGCCTGCCGAGCCGCAGCCCACAAGCAACATCAGTGTGCGGTGCTCCATCTTGAACATACGGCCGATATTGGAGCCGATGGCCGAACCGGTGAGTACTATAGGAGACTCTGCACCCACCGAACCACCCATACCGATGGTTATGGCACTGGCAATGACCGATGAGTACATGTTATGGGGCTTGATGCGGCCGTTCTTCTTGGAGAGGGCGTACAGTATCTTGGTTACGCCGTGACCAATGTCATCACGCACGATGTAACGGATAAAAAGCCCTGACACCAGGATACCTATGACAGGATAGACCAGCAGGCTGTAGTTTTCCTGACTGATGAACAGATGCCCTGATATGAAGCCGTGAATGACTGAAATCAGGTACTTGAGCAACAGCGCGGCAAAGGCGGTAAATATGCCTACGACCAGGCTGAGCAGCAGTATGAACTGACGCTCGCTGATATGATCCTTACGCCACAGGTTGAATCTGTTTAGCAATGATTCGGTCTGACGTTCTATTTCATCTGTTGTATTATCCATTATTCCCTGATTACTTTTACCAATCCGCCGGAACCAAGCTTTATTATTCCCGATGCAACAGAACGGGTCTGCTCCCCGCGACGGTATTCAACAATATAATCCACACCTTTCAGTATCTCATCCGATATCTCACTGTAATTGGCCGGCGACGGTTGTCCGCTTATATTGGCCGATGTGGAGACCACTGCCCCACCCATCCGGCGGCACAGCTCACGCGAGAACTCCTCTTTTGTGACACGGATGCCGGCACTGCCATCATCGGCAATGAGTTCCGGTGCCATATGGCGGACATTGTCATAGATGATAGTAAGCGGCTTTTCCGAAAGGTCCATAAGGTCATAAGCCACATCGGGGATATCCGGTACGTAATAGCCCAGTTTGGCATCGGAATCTATGAGCGACAGCATGGACTTGCTGTCACTCCGGCGCTTGAGCTCAAAGATGCGGCGTACGGCGGCGCTGTTGGAGGCATCACATCCTATTCCCCAGATTGTATCGGTGGGATAAAGGATTATGCCGCCATTACGCATTACCTCTACGGCCTTCATTACATCTTCAACATACTCCTTCATCTAGAACTCACTTGTAAAGTGGAACTTAATGTGCTTGAAGTCTATCTGGGCCATCTGCAGCACATAGCCGCTGTCGGCCAGGAAGACGTCACGGCCCTCCATATCTGTAGCCATAAACTGATACTTGCGCTTCTTGAACGCCTCCAACTCGGCCTCATCATCACTTTCTATCCAGCATGCCTTGTAAAGGCTGGCAGGCTCCCAACGGCACAGAGCGTTATACTCATGCTCCAGACGATACTGGATTACTTCAAACTGAAGTTGACCTACGGTACCTATAAGCTTACGACCGTTGAACTGACTCACGAACATCTGGGCCACGCCCTCACCCATAAGCTGGTCAATACCTTTGGCCAGTTGCTTGGCACGCATGGGATCGGCGTTCTCAATATATTTGAACATCTCGGGCGAGAAGCTGGGCAGGCCCTTGAAGTGAAGTTTCTCTCCCTGTGTCAAGGTATCACCTATCTTAAAGTTTCCGGTATCAGGCAGTCCGATGATATCGCCCGGCCAGGCCTCTTCGATGGTGCTCTTGCGCTGCGCCATGAACTGGGTGGGCGACGAGAACCGGAAAGTCTTGTCCAAACGAACATGATAGTACGGCTCGTTACGCTGGAACCGGCCCGAACAGACCTTGCAGAACGCCACAGATGAGCGGTGGTTGGGGTCGATATTGGCCGTAATCTTGAATATGAACCCTGTAAACTTGCTGTCCTCAGGTTCCACGATACGCTCCAGTGCCTGCGTGGGACGCGGGCTGGGTGCAATCTGCACAAAGCAGTTGAGCAGTTCCTGCACGCCAAAGTTGTTCAAGGCAGAACCGAAGAATACCGGAGCAAGCTCACCGTCCAGATACTGCTGTCGGTTAAATGGCTCATATACCCCGTCTATCAGCTCCAGATCAGAGCGCAGTTTCGCAGCCTCGCGCTCACCGACATGAGATTCCAGGTCAGAACTGTTAATGTCAACCTCAACCTTATCGGTAACCTTCTGTTTATCGGGGGTGAAAAGGTCCAGTTTCTGCTCATATATGTTATAGACGCCCTTAAAGCGTGCGCCTTTCTCTATCGGCCAGCTAAGGGGCCTGACATGAATCTGCAACTCCTCCTCAAGTTCATCAAGCAGGTCAAAGGGGTCATTACCCTCACGGTCCAGCTTGTTGACAAACACAATGACCGGAGTCTTGCGCATGCGGCACACCTCCATGAGGCGGCGCGTCTGCAGCTCAACGCCCTTGGCGCTGTCAATCACAATGATGACGCTGTCAACAGCGGTCAGGGTACGGAACGTATCCTCGGCAAAATCCTGGTGACCCGGGGTATCCAGTATGTTTATCTTGTAACCTTCATAATCAAACTCCATGACCGATGTGGTTACCGAGATTCCACGCTGTTTCTCAATGTCCATCCAGTCAGATGTGGCGGTCTTGCGTATCTTGTTAGACTTGACCGCTCCGGCCACCTGGATCTGGCCGCCAAACAGCAGGAACTTCTCGGTAAGGGTTGTCTTACCGGCATCGGGATGCGAAACTATCGCAAACGTACGTCTTCTATCTATCTCTTCCATAACTATTCTAACACCAATGTGCCTTCCCTGTCCTCACGGTAAAGCAGAGCCAGCTTTCCGATGAAAGCCGATACAGCCTTTACGGCCTGTTCAGTTGCAGCACTTACAGGTTTGCCCTGCACTTTCAGCAGCCAAACTCCGTAAAGCAGGTTGAAGCAGTCACGCAACTCCTCATTATCAGTGCTATGGTTCTTGGCTCGGAACTCTACGATAAACGGCAATGCCTTGTAGTACAGGTCCCTGTACTCCTCTTGCTTATGAGAATCCAAAAGACGCTGATGCAGATCCTCAAGCAGGATAAGCACGTTTTCATTGATTTGAAGATGCCCCTGAGCGGTCTTTCCCTCAGTGCGCATCATCTCAATCAGGTCTTCATACCACTGACGCCACTCACGGCACTCGTCATCACTGCGTCCACTGCCTTTGATTACAGCATCATAGAGCCGGTCACTGTCCAGTCCGACAGCACGTATCATATCCTCAACCTGCCACATATAAAGCAGGTATTCGGCAATATTCTTCTCTCTAAGTTCTTTCTGTACAAACATTCTACAACTTAATCAAAATTGATGTACACCACGCCACGGCGGCTACAATCAGTATGGTGCCCAACACCCTGTTTATCATCCACAGGCCACGCAAATCAAATCGGTTACGCAGTTTGTTGATCAGAGTTGACAAGGTAAGCCACCAGCAAACATCGCCCATAAGGACAAACAGGTATGTCTGCATCTTTACGGCGGTACTGAAATCATCCACCGGAAGTGAGAAGAATGCAAACAGGCCCATATAGAAAAAGACCACAAGAGGATTTACAATGGCCACTCCGAATCCGGTAAGCATTATCTGCCAAAGAGAATCCTTTTTGACCTTAACCTCTTTTGATGCCGCAAGGGGGTTGTTCCTCACGGTCGTGATGCCGAACACCAGCAATAGGGCGCAACCTACAAGTTTGACCACCAAAGCAATGGTAGGATCCTCCAGATAGCCCAGCACCAAAGACAGGCACATCATGGTAACCATGATATATATGGCATCACTAACAGACACTCCAAGGCCGGTAAGAAATCCTTTCCACCGGCCTTTGTTAAGTGTACGCTGAATGACAAGCACCCCCGACGGTCCCGTCGGGGCTGCTGCCAGAAATCCTATAGCCATGCCTTTGAGCAATAACTCAAAGACTGATATGTCATTCATCAATCGTTACGTTTCTCTCCTAATGCCAGGTTGAATCCTAAACTGAAATTCAGGCCAAAATCGTGCAGAGGTATGAATTGTTTGTTAAAATCGGCATCAAGGCGGTCAACGGCCAGGAAGAAATTAAAGCCGGCCGGATGCAGGTTGATAAGCAATCCCATGGAAGTTCCCATGCTGGATAACGCCAGATTACCGGTTACATCAAACCAACTGCACGGTGACATACAAATAGATGTACGCGACTCAGCATATGGGTAGAGGCCGGTCTGATATGTCAACAGTTCACCGAATGACAGCCAATCCACATAAGGAATGGTATATTCCACGCCCATACGGATGGTTGCATCAAGACCAATATCCTCGCTCTCCACATCACCGGTACGATATAGTTTGATCATTTCCTCAAAGTCATCACGGACCTTATCAATGACCGCATCGTTGTCATTGCCGGTCACATCATAGTCTTTGAAACCTTCAAACTCCACGTACTTGTTCTTGTCGGTTTCAAAGGTTGTGGTCTTACCCCAATTCATAAAACCCAGATCCGTGATAGATGCCGATACCTTTAGACCATCGACCAAATCCTTGAAATCATACTCCGCTCCCAAATCAAATGCCACACCGAAACTGGAGGGCATTTCAAATTCATATTTGTCAAACCCGTCTAGAGTATTGTCATCCTTAAGTTTATACTTGGCACCCGGAGCAGAAGCGCGAAGCATGCCATTGGAACGAACAATCCATTTATCCTCATTCAGTTTGGCATCTATTTCATTGATATTCAGATCGGCATATGCCAATCCCTGTAAAATCTTGAGCGAACCGCCTATAGTAAGATTGTCACCTATCCTGTGAGAATGGGATGCAGAATACTCAATGTATGATATGGAAGTTACGTTGGCATTTTCAATGAGATAGTCACCCTTGGACAATCCGGCTTTCATAAAACTGAACAGTTCCTTTGGCAATGATACCTTCTCAGAATTCCTAAGTTTCATATTGAGCATAGTGTACCAGTTAGTGGAGCCGAATCCCACACTTAACAGGTCCATATTCAACCCTGCCCTTATCTGAGCGGCATCCGGTAAAGCATCCAGAAAATCCTTGGCATCGACATCAGAACTCATGAATGTGGTCAACATTTCCGGTTTGGATTTGGATTCATACAGGAAATTAGCCATACCCACATTGCTCTGGGCATCAACCTGAGTATTGCTCAGGAACGGGATAGCAAAATATAGACTGCTCTCGGGAGCGAATGCAGGATTCAGTTGGTAACGCTGGTTATAACCATCAAGGAAATATCCTGAACTTGAACTCTGCGCGTAAGACATGACCGCAAGAAGCAACGTGGCAGCCACAGCCGATAATTTGTAGATATTATGCTTTTTCATATCAGTGTTTCTTGTTGGGTTACTTATTATTGTTCTCAGTAAAATCAACGTTCACTCCACCGGGGAATTTCAGGCAGACTTTGTCAAGTTCCAAATACTGTCCTTTCCTTAGGCTTGCGTTGGAGTCACTGCCGGCTGACTCGCATTTGGCGGTGAACTCGATTGACTCAAGTTTGGCCAGAGCGCCTTTTTCAACTTTGGCCTCAAGTTTTACCTGGGACGAGCTACCCTGGTCATTACCTGCAGCAATAACGCACTGACCTATTGTTATGCCATTAACAGGCTTGCCATCCTTGTCAAGTACCTTAGCGGTAAGCCTGACGCCAAGCGGTATTGTGCTCGTGGCATTTGCATGAAGTTCCATTGTCACGGCATCAATCTTATCGGCAATATCCTTAAGCTCTTTACCAAGGTTGTCTATCTTATCCGAATATTCAACATAAACGCTTTCAAAGGACATGGGTATTGAAACATCGTAACTGCCTGAAACCGAGAATTCACGGGACAGGTCAATAAAATGGTTGTCTTCACTCTGGTCAACACTGGCATTAAGGTCAAACAGTATCTTGTCCGGCACCGTTGACATAAGGTCGGACAGATGGCTTATGCGTACCAGGATCGTATCCTCCGAAGCCGGTGCCGGTCTTGCATTCTTATGGATTACCAGAACCTTCTTATGTTCCGCAGCAGTTGCGGGACATGCCGGCAGATGAATCAGTCCGGCATCAGGTGTTATCCTGGCCGATTTGCTGTTGTCCGAAAATACAGATGAGATGCCAAGGTCAATGGCAACAGGTACGGTCACATTGCTTACAAGGCTGATGACAATCTGAGGATCGCTCAATACGAAATGGTTTGCAGAATCTTTCAGGAAGCCGGCATCATCGCCCAATGAAACCTTCACCTCCTCCTGATGCCCTTCAATTTTAGGATTCACCTTTCCGGTTACGGACTTTAGTACAAGCTGACCGGAAACCCTGAAACTGATATCCTTGTCGTTCAGTACATCCAAGGCACTTTTGTCAATACCGTTTGTTGCAGATACACCTATATTGGCACTGTATGCCACATCATTATTGACCTCTATCGACTTCTTTGTCTGGTCAACAGTCTTGTTCAATGTCAGTGAACTGACCCTGAGAATGACTTCCTTTCCCTTGACCAGTCCGGGGTATATATCCAGTTTATTGCCGTCTTTCCACTGACCTACGGCCACATCGCCGGCATAGACATTGCCGTCGCCCTGGTCAAACCCGAATCCCGATGGGAACGTGACCGTAATTGCGCTGTTGGGAGTAAACTCAAACGGAGCAATGTCGAAATCAGATAAGGAGAAACGGATGAAACTTGCGGATTCATCAAAATCAATCCTGTCAATTCTCAATATATTGTCCAGACCGGTAACCTCGTAAGATGACGGAATGACTTTCTCCTCAATGTTCAGCTCCTTACCGTTGGTGTCAACCGAAAAGTCGCGCATCTGCAGTTTCTCATTCATCCCGATATTGACATAAAGGTCCTTATTTCCAAATTCGGTAGATTTTCCTGAAATGGAAATGTCCAGCTTATATGAGAGCCTATCCTTAAAGTCTATGTTAGTTCCGTAATGGGAGAAATCAATTTCATCCAAGTAGATTGAAACCGGAAGTTTGTAATCATTTCCTATCCCCGATATTACTGCATCGTTTATATTGATTTTATTACCTGACACAAAAACATTCTCGGGCTTGATATAACTGTCCAGTCCCGGATCCTTGGAGATCTTACAGTTACTTGGGAACACTATCTCCAACGAGTTGATTTTAATCTCCGGACTGTTGCTGATGGAATATATACTGGTCAAATCCACATTCAGTGTCAGTTTCTGTCCGGCATCAGACCCGTCCTGACCGAAATATACCTTATTAAGGCTTGCCACATCGGCCGGTAGGTCATACTTGACATTAAAATCCACATACCGTATCGGCACAGAGATACTGGTACCCTCCGGAATGTCAAATCCAGGCCAAACCATAACCTGAATAGGGTCTGTCACGAAAGAACTGGATAATGAAGGCAGACTGTTGTTGATAGTTGTGAGATCAACGGAAGGAATCTCAAGCTTGGTTTCCTGAACCTTCTCGGATATCACGATATCAGAGACACTGAAACCGTCCGCCTTGATATTATCAATCTCACCATTCATGGAGAACCCGTACATTCCGTTACCCAGAGTGACGAGCGAAGAGGCGTCGCCTGTCTTGATGAGGGAATCAATATAGATCTTCTTCAGATTACCGAGCGGGATTGTCGGTCCTTCCCCTTCATTGCCGATCTGCATATCCAGGCTTATCTTCTTATCCAAATCCAACTCATTGGATGTTGTAATACATGAGCAAAGACAAGATGCGGCTGAAACGACGCATAGCGCCAAATACCAGTTGTTTTTTCTCATAATCTTTAGTTTTTTGTTGTTATCCGGCTTTTGTCAACACTTTATAAAGTTGCAAATATATAAAAAAACACATATGCGCGCTAATACACGCATGTTTTTATAGGGCAAATAAACAAGTCACTCAATCCTGTCAGCAGGTCTGTCGTTGCGTCTGACAGTTACACGGATGCCGGAGAGCCTACGTTCCTTCTTTTCCATCACCTTGAATATCAGGTCTTTGCAAACAAGTTCCTCATCCTTTCTGGGAAAATCTCCCTTTAGTTCAAGCAGGAAACCGGCCAATGTGTCGGCCTCACCCACATACTGGGCATAATCATCCTCATCAAGCCCTATAATCCTGAAAAAGTCAGAAAGAAGGGTCTTTCCTTCAAAGACATATGTATCAGGCCCGGTCTTGCGATAACCCACTGAATCATCGTCAAACTCATCGTTTATCTCGCCAAGGATCTCCTCAATCACATCCTCAAGTGTCACCAGTCCGGATGTACCGCCGAACTCATCTACAACTATCGCCATGTGAATGCGCCCTGTCTGGAAATCATGCAGCAGGTCATCAATCTTACGTGTTTCCGGCACAAAGAAAGCAGGACGGATAAGGGACTGCCAGCGGAAACCATCGCCTTTCTCAAGGTATGGAAGCAGGTCCTTAATATACAGAATTCCTTTTATGTTATCGGAGGTTCCGGAATAGACCGGTACTCGGGAATAGAAATTCTCCTTGATGCATCTCATGACATCACCATAGGTGGCCTTGATATCAAGCATTATCATGTCTATCCGGGATGTCATTATATCCACAACCGTTTCGTCGCCGAAGCGGATTACTCCCTCCAGAAGCTGATGCTCATCCTGAATGTCCTCCGAATCAGTCAATTCAAGTGCATGTTCCAGCTGATCGACCGATATATTGAAGTTCTTTTTGGTCTGTACACGGTCAGAAAGGGCCTTGGAACGCATCAGAAGCGACGACACCGGACGCAGTATGACCGTCAGCACCGAAAGCAGGGGTGCCGCCCTGAGGCTGAATGAAAGCGAATTATGTGCAGAATAGAGCTTGGGGATTATTTCACCGAACAGAAGCAGCACAAATGTAAGGATTACCGTGAGTACCACAAACTCCACCCATTCGGCACCGAATGAGAGCATCTGGGAGAAAGCCAGGTCAAGCAGAAGTATTATGGCCACATTCACCAGATTGTTTGCAGTGAGGATTGTGGCAAGAAGCCGCTCGGAATCGGAAAGCAGCGTTGCGGCCTTCACCCCACGAGGCGAACTATCGTCAGACAGACGCTTCAGCTCATCAGGAGAGAGCGAGAAGAATGAAGTCTCGGATGCGGATACGAAACCTGAGAGGAACAAAAGAAGCAGGGCCGTCACAATTGCTATGACGGACCCCGCTGTCGGAGCATTGAAATCGACCGCCCATCGGGCCATCGTTCCTGTAAAAACAAGACCGGTTTCTATAATCTTGAGGTTTTAAGTCAGAATGGGATATCGTTGTTTTCGGGTCCCGGCTGAACAGGAGCAGGCGCAGCCTGGGCATCCTGTTTCTGGGGCTGTCGTGATGAAAGCATCTCCATAGTGTCCACAAAAATCTCGGTCACATAGCGTCTTACACCGTTCTGGTCATCATAGTTACGCGTTCGGATGCTCCCCTCCACGTAGAGTTTGTCACCTTTGTGAACGTATTTCTCAACGGTTTCGGCCAATCCACGCCAGAAGACGAGATTGTGCCATTCGGTACGGTCCGGCACCTGAGTGCCGTTCTGGGCAGTGTAGCCACGTTCTGTCGTGGCAAGGGTAAGGTTAGCTACACAAACATGGTTATCCAGATACCTTACGTCCGGATCCTTACCCACATTTCCAATCAAAATAACTTTGTTAACTGACATAATTTATAGGTATTAATATTTCAGCAGCAAATTTAGTCACTAGAGCTTACGCTTCCAAAAATATAGCCAAGTTTTTTGCCGACCGGCAATTGCAAGGCGCATTTCGTATGAAATATGAAAAAATTTTAGAACAAAAAGAGAGAAAAATTTTTCTGTATCACCAAAAAAGAACTACATTTGCAACTCGAAATCAAAAAGCGACATTTTAGACTTAAATAATTGACAATATGACAAAAGCAGAAGTTGTTAGCGAGATTGCCAAGAAGACCGGTATAGACAAGACCGACGTTCTTGCATGTGTAGAGGGTTTCATGGAAGTAGTGAAGGATTCCCTTGAGAACGATGAAAACGTTTATTTGAGAGGTTTCGGAAGCTTCATCACCAAGAAGAGAGCAGCCAAGGCCGCCCGTGACATACTCAAGAACACCACAATCACCGTTCCTGAGCACAAGATTCCTGCCTTCAAGCCGGCCAAGACTTTCGCTGCTGCCGTAAGAAAGTAATAGTTAACCAAAATACATAACGATTATGCCAAGCGGTAAAAAGAAAAAAAGACATAAGATGTCAACGCACAAGCGTAAGAAAAGACTGAGAAAGAACAGGCATAAGAGCAAATAAGCCTTAAGACTGACAACAACTTTCAGAGAACAAACTTGCCGCAAATGATTTCCTGCAGGTTTGTTCTTTGCTTTATCAAACAATCATTTTCAACCGATGACAAGCGAACTGACAATAAACGTCCAGCCCGACAGCATACAGATAGCCATTACCGAGGACCATAATCTGGTTGAGTACCAGAAAGACGCCCAGGAAGTGACAGTCTCGGTCGGGAACCTGTATCTGGGCCGTGTCAAGAAACTCATGCCCGGACTGAACGCCTGCTTTGTGGACGTTGGGTCCGAGAAGGAGGCATTCCTGCACTATCAGGATTTGGGGCCACAGTTCGCGTCATTGAAGAAATACGTCAAGCAGGTGCGTGCCAACCGCAGGAAACTGGCACCGTTCAGCAAAGCCCAGCCAGTTCCGTTTGACGAGAAACAGGGAAACATAAGCACAGCACTGGAGCAGGGAGACGAAATCATTGTCCAGGTCACAAAGGAGCCGATATCCACAAAAGGTCCGCGACTGACCGGCGAGATATCGTTTGCAGGCAGGTTCCTGGTGCTCATTCCGTTCGGCGACAAGGTATCGGTATCGTCCAAGATAAAGTCCAACGAGGAGCGCGCCCGGCTCAAGCAGCTCATACACAGCATCAAGCCCAAGAACTGCGGAGTGATAGTACGCACTGTGGCGGAAGGCAAGCGCGTGGCTGAACTGGACAACGAACTGTCCATACTTTACCAACGCTGGGAGGACAGCCTGTCAAGGACACAGAAAGCCGAAAAGGCACCGGCATTGGTGTTTGAGGAGACCAGCCGCACCATAGCCATACTGCGAGACATGCTCAACTCTTCGTACGAGTCCATTCACGTAAACGACGAGAAGACATATCAGGAGATACGTGACTATGTGTCGCTCATCGACCCTGAGAAGACAAAGATTGTCAAGCTCTACAAAGGCGAACTGCCCATATTCGACAACTTTGCCATAACCAAGCAGATAAAATCATCATTCGGCAGGATAGTATCATACAAGAGCGGCGCTTACCTGATCATAGAGCACACCGAGGCTCTTCACGTGGTGGATGTTAACAGCGGTCACCGTGTCAAAGCCGGAACGCAGGAGGAAAACGCGCTTGAAGTGAACCTGGGAGCTGCCGATGAACTTGCCCGCCAGTTGCGTCTGCGCGACATGGGCGGTATAATTGTGGTTGACTTCATTGACATGGCGCTGGCCGAAGACCGTCAGAAGCTCTACGAACGCATGTGCCAGAACATGGAACGCGACCGCGCCAAGCACAACATCCTGCCTCTGAGCAAGTTCGGCCTGATGCAGATAACACGCCAGAGAGTACGTCCAGTGATGGATGTCCCGGTTGATGAGACCTGCCCAACCTGTTTCGGCACAGGAACCATCAGGCCGTCAATATTATTCACCGATCAGCTGGAGAACAAGGTCAGCTGCCTGAAGGACCAGATGAAGCTGAGCAATTTCACTCTGTTTGTGCATCCGTATGTGTATGCATATCTTACCAGAGGAATGTTCTCAATAAAACTGAAATGGCAGTTCCGATACGGATTCGGCATCAATCTGCTGCCAGACCAGAATCTGCCTTTCCTTTCTTACAGGTTCATTGACCTGAAAGGGAACGAGATTGACATGAAGGAGGAACACGAAATCCTCTAAATCCACAGCCGTTACATCTTTTCATTTACCTGCCGGAAAAACCGGCCGGTCAAAATATTATGCATTTTTTTGCCGGGAGGCATTAACACATTTGGTATTTTTGCGTCCATATATCGGAAACGGTCCAGAACAGACATGACACCAGAAGTCCTGACAGAATCATTCAAAGCTCTGAGCGACGGGCTCTACAGGGTTGCATACTATATCCTGGAGTCCCGGACTGACGCCGAGGATGCCGTACAGGACCTGTTCATAAAACTCTGGGGAAGCCGTGACCAACTGGATACGGTACTTAATTTCAAGGCCTACTGCACAACGCTGATGAAAAACCTGTGCATAGACAAACTCAGAAAAGAGCAGAAAGTGCAGGCCATGGAACCGGGGCCGGACATCGCAGAGTCCAGACTTGTTGATGATGACTATGATGCACGTGAGAAACTGGAGCGTGTGCTTGCCGCTATAGAACGGCTGCCCGCCAGACAACGTGACGTAATGAAGATGTATGTGCTGGATGAGATGTCATACGATGAGATTGCAGAGAGAACAGGAATGTCAAACCTGACTTTGAGGGTACTGTTAAGCAATGCCCGGAAGTCACTAAGGAGCCAAATATGAAACGATTGGAAGATATTGAAAATCTGAGCATGCTTGAACTGGACCGGATAGCGTCCGATGAAAGCATCAAGGTTCCTGCCACGCTCAAGCACGACATATCCGTTACGGCACGTGCGCTTGAGATGGCATCCAAAGAAGAAGATGATGAATCAAAAGAGAAAACCGTATCACACAAAAGATACAGGAAATTCCTGAGAATCATCTCCTATCCTGCAGCGGCAGTAGCCATAATCACTATTGGCATGCGCCTGTCATTCCAGGATTCCATTACCACGCCCAAGGATACGTTTGACGATCCCATGATGGCCTACGTACAGATGGAGCAGGTATTCGGATTCATATCAGAGAAAATGAACACCGGTATAGACCTGGCCGATGCGGCAGAACCGGTAATAGACAAAACCATAAATGCATTGATAAGATGAAAAGGATAGCAGCGTTTGCAGCAGTATTGTTACTGCTCACTGCCGGAGCCTGGGCACAGGACGGCAAAGGAATCTACAACAAATACTCCGACAACGAGGATGTAAGTGCGGTATATATCTCATCGTCCATGTTCAAGCTCATGGGCAATAAGGTCCCTAACATGGATCTGGGAGAAGGCTCCATGAATCTTGGACCCATAATCAAGAACCTCAATTCCATGTATCTTCTTGACTGTGATGACCCGGACTTGTCCAAGGAGATTAAATCCGATGTCAGCAAGTACATCAAGAAATATGACTTTGAGATGCTGATGGAGATCAAGGAAAAAGGTGAAGTAGTGCAGATTTTCACTACAGGCAACGAAAAGACGGTAACCCAGTTCATATTGACAGCTGCTGAATATGAGGCATTCACTTTCATCTGCCTGGACGGTACGATGAGCCGGGCCGAACTGGAGAAAGCCATTGCCAAGGCCACCAGTAAAATGGAATAGTCAACGTAGCAGGAGAGTCATTCCCACAGTAAGAGGATTGTCATCCGAAAGGCGGTTACGACGGGCAAGCGCATTCATCCTGATTCCGAACTGCTGGGAGATTGACCAGAGACTGTCACCTTTCTTTACCACGTAAGTCCTGTGCTCATGGTCAGCACGGGACTTTTTCCTTTCAAGATAGATATTTGTTCCTGCCGGCGGCGTGAACTTGCGTTCAGCCTCATTGAAACGGCGCAGCAGGCTCAGTTGCATTCCGTACTCGCGGGCAATATCCTTGAGCGTCTCTCCCTCACGGATACGGACACAACGCTGATTATTCACCAGCAAAGGCTGATGAGGCAGCTGCCCAGCCTTAAGCCTTCCGGGACCCTTGCTGTCAAAACGGTCCAGACCGTACCGTTCAATTATCTCAATCAATCTGGTGGCATATGTTGGACTGGTGGCATAGCCGGCAGCCTTAAGCCCCCTGGCCCACCCTTTGTAATCAGTCCTGCCCAGTTCAAACAGAGACTTGTAACGGGCGCCGTTCACAAGGAATACCGAATGGTCACGGAAAGAGTCATCGGCATTACGATAACAGCGGAAACACTCCTGTTTGGCATCATCGTCATGGTACATTTTACGGCCCGTCCAGTCAGAGTGGCACTTTATGCCGAAATGGTTGTTGCACTTGGTAGCCAAAGTACTGCGGCCGGCATCGGACTCAAGCAGGCCCTGGGCAAGCGTTATGCTGGCCGGGATGCCGTATTTCTTCATCTGTTCCACGGCCATGCCGCTGTATTTGGATATATATGCAGCGTATGCATCCTTGTCATTTACACTTAAAGACTGCCTGGAAACCGAGCACGAGACCAATGCCATGACTGTTAAGGCGATTGCCGCATGACGGAACCTGACAAAGACGCTGGATATCTTTTTCATTACGTTCTGTTTGTTTTGCGAAGTTAATCCAAATCAGCGACAAAGCAATTGGATTAATGCGGAAAATGACTATTTTAGCGGTCGTATTATCAAATTAAGCATTATGAAGAAACATAGCCGCAAAATAGAGTGGAGCGTTTTGGACCAGGATGAGCTGGAAAGTAATGACCTGATGCTGGTAAACGCCGCAAAAGAGGCCACCAAGGCCAGTTGGTCACCCTACTCAGAGTTCAAGGTGGGTGCTGCACTGCTGCTGGAAGACGGCACGGTTGTAACGGGCAGCAACCAGGAGAATGCGGCATACCCTTCAGGACTGTGCGCCGAAAGGACAGCCCTGTTCGCCGCAGGTCACTCATACCCCGGCAAAGCCGTGACGGCCCTGGCCATTGCAGCCAGAAATGAAAAAGGCTATACCGCTCAGCCCATCACTCCATGCGGCGCATGCCGTCAGGTGCTGGCTGAGACCGAACAACGCGGCGGCCGTCCCATAAGATACATACTGTATGGCACCGATGGAACCATGATAATTGACGGTGGCACGGATTCAATCCTGCCATTCTGTTTCGGTGCCGGTTCCATGAAATGAGTTTTTGTCTTTTTTACATGACACTGTGTCACCGCAACCGCTGTGGCACAAAGTTTGCTGCATTAAGAATGATGTTTCAAACATTGGGAGAATGAGTAGAGGAAACAAACATAAAATGTCAGAAAAATTCAAATTCACAAAGAACAAGGAAGAGATGGACAACGCCGGACAGGAGTCTGCTCCGGCACAGGACGAAAACGTACTTAAGGAAACTCAGGACGGGAATCAGGAAGACAAGGATGCGACTACGGGACAGGAAGCTCAAGAGGAGACCTTAGAGAGCAGACTGGCCAGGAGCGAGGCCGAGGTAGCCGACCTGAAGGACCGCCTTCTGCGTCAGATGGCTGAATTTGACAACTATCGCAAGCGCACCATGAAGGAGAAGGCCGAAATCATCCTTAACGGCAGTGCAGGCGTGGTAACCGACATACTTCCTGTCATTGATGACATGGAGAGAGCTATTGCCAATTCGTCCAAATCGGAGGATTTCAATGCGCTTAAAGAGGGCATTGAGCTTATCTACAATAAGTTCATGCATATTCTGGAGCAGAAAGGCCTGCAAAAGATAAGCCCTAAGAACGAACCTTTCGATACGGATTTCCATGAGGCGATAGCAATGATCCCCGCACCCGACGAGGCATCGAAGGGACTGGTTCTGGACTGTGCCATTGACGGATACAAACTTAACGACAAAGTGCTGCGCCATGCAAAAGTGGCAGTAGGAGAATAACCATATGGCTAAGAGAGACTATTATGAGGTGCTTGAGGTCCCAAAGACCGCAACAGCCGATGAGATAAAGAAGGCTTACCGCAAGAAAGCCATCCAGTACCATCCCGACAAGAACCCCGGCGACAAGGAGGCTGAGGAGAAGTTCAAGGAGGCGGCCGAGGCGTACAGCGTACTGAGTGACCCTGACAAGCGTGCCAAATATGACCAGTTCGGATTTGACGGCCTGAACGGTGCAGGCGGATTCGGCGGAAGCGGCGGATTCGGCGGTGCAGGAATGTCAATGGACGACATATTCTCCATGTTCGGCGATATATTCGGAGGCGGCGCCTTCAGCAGTTTCGGCGGATTCGGCGGAAGCCGTACCCGACAGCGCGGAGAACACAAATCACGCGGTTCTGACCTCAGGGTAAAGGTTTCACTTACTCTTGAAGAGATAAATACAGGCGTCGCCAAAAAATTCAAGCTAAAGAAACTGGTACCATGCCAGCACTGCAAGGGCACCGGAGCAAAGGACGGGTCGGCAGCGGAGACATGTCCTGACTGCCACGGATCAGGTGTGGTGATGCGTACCCAGCAGAGTTTCTTCGGCATGGTGCAAACCCAGACTGTATGCCCGCGTTGCGGCGGTGAAGGCAAGATCATAAAGGACCGTTGCCCGCACTGCAGCGGTGACGGAGTAGTCTATGGCGAGGAGATAGTGGAGGTAAACATTCCCGCCGGCGTAGCCGAGGGTATGCAACTGTCTGTCGAGGGCAAGGGCAACGCCGGAAAGCATAACGGCTACAACGGGAACCTGCTGGTTCTGATTGAGGAAACACCTCACAAGGATCTGGTACGTGATGAGAATGACCTGGTATATAACCTGCTCCTTACCGTGCCGCAGGCGTCATTGGGCGGAGCCATCGAGATACCTACGCTGGACGGAGCTGTAAAACTCAAGATAGAACCTGGCACACAGCCAGGAAAGATGCTGCGTCTGCGCGGCAAGGGACTGCCCGAACTGAACAGCAGCCGCCGTGGCGACATGATAGTGAACGTAAGCGTCTATATACCTGAGACTCTTTCACGCGACGAGAAACAAGCCATGGAAAAATTCCAGGCATCGGATCATTTCCAGCCCACGCAATCTGTAAAGGAAAAGCTGTTCCGCAAATTCCGCAGCTACTTTGAATGATAAACATACAGGCCGATGACATATCAGGAAGCGGTAGAATATCTATACACCCAGACGCCCCTTTTCCAGAACGTAGGCCAGGAGGCATATAAGGAGGGGCTTTACAACACGGTCACCATAGACCGCCATCTGGGCTGTCCCCACCGGCTGTACAAGACCATCCATGTGGCCGGCACAAACGGCAAGGGAAGCGTATCGCACACACTGGCTGCCATACTGCAGGCTTCCGGCTTCAAGACCGGCCTTTACACCTCACCCCATCTGACCGATTTCCGCGAACGTATTAGGGTTAACGGAAAGCCTGTAAGTCCGGATTATGTTGCAAAGTTCATAGAGAAAAACCGGGAATTCCTGGAACCGTTGCATCCGTCATTCTTTGAAGTGGCCACGGCAATGGCATTCAGCTGGTTTGCCGAGCAGGAAGTTGACATAGCAGTCATAGAGACCGGATTAGGCGGACGGCTGGACTGCACCAACATCATCAGGCCCGTTCTTTCAATCATAACCAACATAGGATTTGACCATACCAGGTTCCTGGGTGACACACTGCCAAGGATTGCATTTGAGAAAGCCGGAATCATAAAGAAGAATGTTCCGGTAGTCATTGGTGAGTATTCCGAGGAGACACGTCCGGTGTTTGAGCGCAAGGCCGAGGAGGTAAGCACAAGAATCACGTTCGCCCAGGATAATTGTAAGATTATTTCGCAAAACTACATAAACCCGTCAAAAGTAATTTATGAGACAGCCGCCTTGCCTGCGCTTGAAAGCGGACTAGCCGGTTTGTGTCAGGAGAAAAACGCCAACACAATACTGACAGCCATTGACGAACTCAAGCGCAGAAGATTCAAGATACCGGAGGCCGCCATCAGGAAAGGATTCAGGGATGTATGCCGCATGACCGGCCTTCGCGGACGCTGGCAACTGGTAAGCAAGAAACCGGACATCATCTGTGACACCGGACACAACAGCCACGGACTGAAATACATAGCACGGCATCTTGAGGAACTCTCATCCAAACCGGGCGCAGGACAATTACGCATAGTAATGGGCATGGTAAACGATAAGGACATCACCCAAGTGCTGGCGCTGATGCCCAAAAATGCGCATTACTACTTTACCCAGGCGTCTGTCAAAAGGGCCCTTGACGCCGGTTCATTGAGAGACCTGGCACGCGATGCAGGGCTTGACGGCAGGGTTTATCGGACTGTGGCACAAGCAGTGAAAACCGCACAACGCGAGGCCTCTCCTCAAGATCTTATCTTTGTGGGCGGCAGCACATTCGTAGTGGCAGACCTGCTCACTATGCCGGAATTCTTTATCCACGGCTAGAAAAAATGTTGTAATCCCGCTCATATTTTTGGGCTTTTCGCTTGCAATAGTATCTGAAATTGGCTTAATTTGCGTTGTTTTATTTTTAATAACCAATTAAGCCAATCATACTATATGAGTGATTTCTTTGTTAAAGACAATCTGGCCGGCCTCAAAAGAGAGGATTTCCAGGCCACAGTCCAGGGTAAGAAGACTGATCTTTACATACTCAGGAACAGGAAGGGAGCAGAAATAGCAGTAACCAATTTTGCAGGTGCCCTGTGCGCCGTCATGATGCCTGACCGTAACGGCAAGATGGAGAGCGTAGTCTGGGGCCATGACAGCATCCAGCATGTAATGGACAGCGAGGAGACATTCCTGAGCGTTCTTATAGGACGTTACGGCAACCGCATAGCAAACGGAAAGTTCTCTCTTGACGGAAAACAATATACACTGGCCATCAACAATGATCCCAACAGCCTTCACGGAGGTCCTACCGGTTTCCACAAGCGCGTTTTCGATGCCGAACAGACCGATGCCCAGACCATTCACCTGCACTACCTGTGCAAGGACGGTGAGGAGGGATTCCCAGGCAATCTGGACGTAAACGTTGTATATCGCCTTACCGATGAAAACGAACTGGCCATAGAGTATGAGGCAACGACTGACAAGAAAACCGTAGTTTGCCTTACCCAGCATGCCTACTTCACCCTGAACGGCATGAAGAAGAACCCGCTCACGGTTCTGGACTATGACCTTACAATCAACGCCGACCATTATATTCCAATAGACAACACAGCAATTCCTCTGGGAACAATCGATAAAGTTGAGGGCACACCGTTTGATTTCCGCACACCGCACAAGGTGGGTGATCGCATTGAGCAGGGCCAGCAGACCAAGAACGGCAACGGCTATGACCACTGCTGGGTACTCAATAAACGTGAGCCGGGAGAGCTTAGCCTGGCCGTAAAATGCGTGGATCCCGCCAGTGGCCGCACCATGGAGTGCTACACCACAGAGCCCGGAGTACAGTGCTACACCGGCAACTACTGCAGCGGCAGCACCTGCGCCCACGGTTCTACGCTTCCCAAACGCTGTGCCATCTGCTTTGAGGCTGAGCACTTCCCCGACAGCCCCAACCATCCGTATTTCCCCACTACGGTACTGAACCCGGGAGAGGTTTACACACAGACAACTATATATCGTTTCGGAGTGGAATAATCCCCTTATATGGATACAACCATTCTGAGAAACAGGTTCCGTCGGCAGTTCGGCACAAGCGGTGACCTCTACTTTTCGCCCGGCCGAATAAACCTGATTGGCGAGCACACCGACTATAACGGAGGTTTTGTGTTCCCTGGCGCTGTGGACAAGGGTATCACTGTTGAGATTTTCCGCAACGGCACGCGTCAGGTCAAACTGTTGGCAATAGATGTGGAGGATACCCCCTATCTGGAGTTTTCACTGGATGACTCACAGAAGCCTGAGCGTCATTGGGCATGCTACATCTACGGTGTTTGCAAGGAACTTGAAAAACGGGGCGTGAATGTAGGCGGTTTCAACGCGGCATTCACAGGCGATGTACCCCGTGGCGCAGGCATGTCGTCATCGGCAGCACTGGAGAGCGCATTCGCGTTTGCGCTCAACACGATGTTTGCCGACGGCCGAGTAGATAAGTTTGAGCTGGCCAAGATAGGACAGGCCACAGAACATAATTACTGCGGGGTAAAGTGCGGCATCATGGACCAGTTCGCATCCGTGTTCGGGCGCGAGGGATGCCTAATCCGTCTGGACTGCCGTTCACTGGAGTATGAGTATTTCCCGTTTGACCCGCAAGGATACAAACTGGTACTGGTCAATTCAATGGTCAAACATTCATTAGGCAACGAATACAACGAGCGCCGTGAGAGCTGCGAAAAAGCCGTAGCACTCATGAACAGGCAGTTCGGAAACGTTGAGACATTGCGCGACGCCAACTACCAGATGCTTGATGCCGCAAAGAAAGACCTGTCCGATCAGGACTACCGCCGTGCACGTTATGTCCTGGATGAAAAAGAACGCGTGCTGACCGTGTGTGATGCGCTTGAAGCCGGTGATTACGAAACCGTGGGCAAGAAGATGTACGAGACCCATTGGGGCCTGAGCCGCGACTATACCGTAAGTTGCCCTGAACTTGATTTCCTGGTTGAGACGGCACAGGCCATCGGAGTGACCGGCAGCCGTGTCATGGGCGGAGGATTCGGCGGATGCACCATCAACCTGGTGCGTGACACCATAGCTGACAAATTCATATCGAAAGTAAAACGCGACTATGTACGCAAGTTCGGAATCATACCTGAGATTTACAACGTGAGCATAGGCGACGGTTCCAAAAAACTGCAATAATTCAACAATCAACTAATAACAACAATCAAAATGAAAAAAACTGGTTTTATCGCTCTGATGGCAGGTATGCTTGCATTGACAGCCTGCTCACAGAAGCAGGAGGCTCCGGTCCTTAACAAGGCTGACTTCCAGATGGAGTTTACAGGCAAGAAAACTGACCTGTACAAGCTCACTAATGCAAACGGCTGCGAGGTTTGGGTTACCAACTTCGGTGCCCGTATCGTGGCAATCATGGTTCCTGACAAAAACGGCAAGATGCAGGATGTAGTCATCGGATTCAAGAACATCAAGGACTACACAACTCTGGCCAGTGACTTCGGATCGACAGTAGGTCGCTATGCAAACCGTATCAACCAGGGTAGGATCACTCTGGACGGCGTAACATACCAGCTGCCCCAGAACAACTTCGGACACTGCCTGCACGGAGGTTGCGACATAACCATTCCCATGGGATGGCAGAACCTGGTCTGGGATGTCAAGGAGGTCAAGGGCAACAGCATCACTCTAGTGATGAACTCACCTGACGGCGAAGCCGGTTTCCCGGGTAACGTCGTAGCCACCGCCACCTACACCCTGAATGACAAGAACGCCATTGACATTGTATGGAAAGCTACCACCGACAAGAAGACCGTGGTCAACATGACCAACCACAGCTATTTCAACCTGAATGGTGACCATTCAATTCCCATCACCAACCACATGCTCACTCTGAATGCAGACAACTTTACTCCCTGTGACGACACTTACATGACCACGGGCGAGATCCTGCCGGTAGCAGGCACTCCCATGGACTTCACCAAGGCCAAGGCAATCGGTAAGGAGATAACCAACTTCGGCTACGAGCAGCTTAAGAACGGCAACGGTTATGACCACAACTGGGTGCTCAACACCAAGGGTGATGACACCAAGTGCGCCGCCAAGCTGTACAGCCCCATCACCGGTATCTACGTTGAGGTTTATACCAACGAGCCGGGTATCCAGTTCTATTCAGGCAACTTCCTGGATGGTTCAGGCATAGACAAGCAGGGCAACAAGATGGAACAGCGTACAGGCTGCTGCCTGGAGACACAGAAGTTCCCCGACAGCCCCAACAAGTCAAATCTGCCCGGATGGTACAGCGCAGAGCTCGTTCCCGGCCAGCAGTACTACAGCCACTGCATCTATCAGTTCGGCGTTGAATAATTAAGCGAAAGTCATTAACAATCAATTAAATAAAATGAATAATACAAGTATTATCGAAGCATTGTCAAACAATGGTTTCAAACCTATTGACTATGTAGTATTCGTTGCCTATCTGGCAATTCTGATTTTCCTGGGATTCTTCCTGTCCCGCAGTAAAGACGGTAAAGAAAAAGATTCAAAGGACTACTTCCTGGCCGGTAACACCCTGACATGGTGGGCCGTAGGTGCTTCTCTTATCGCCGCTAACATCAGTGCCGAGCAGTTCATCGGCATGTCAGGTACCGCATTCGCATCAGGTATCGCAATTGCAGCATACGAGCTCATGGCTGCAGCTACCCTGCTTGTAGTAGGTAAGTTCCTGCTCCCCGTCATGATTGAGAAGAAGATTTTCACCATCCCGCAGTTCCTGCGTGACCGTTACAATCCCGGCACAGGTCTGGCCTTCTCAATCTTCTGGCTTTTCCTTTATGTGTTCATCAACCTAACATCAGTTGCATGGCTGGGCGCTCTGGCTATCGAGCAGATCCTGGGCCTTCGCGGCATCTCCATCATGATTGGCAGCACAACCATTTCGGTTCGTCTCATCATCATCCTGCTTCTGTACCTGATTGCCGGTATCTATTCAATCTACGGCGGTCTGTCATCAGTTGCATGGACTGACGTTATGCAGGTTACCTTCCTGGTTGGCGGTGGTCTTATCACTGCTTACGCTGCTCTGGACGTTATTGCCGATAAGCTGGACCTTCAGGGTGGTGCCATGGCAGCTCTCGGAGAGGTTTATCAGAAACTCAAGACAGTACCGGGCGACTCCCACTTCAACCTTGTCGTGAACAAGGCAAAGACACCTGATGCATACTTTGACATTCCGGGTATCGCCGTTATAGTAGGTGCCCTGTGGCTGACCAACCTGGGTTACTGGGGTTTCAACCAGTACATCATCCAGAAGGGTCTTGCCGCCAAGAGCCTTGACGAGGCCAAGAAGGGTATGGTATTTGCCGCATTCCTCAAGATTCTGATCCCGTTCATCGTATGTATCCCCGGTGTCTGCGCATTCTACATCAAGACACAGCAGCCTGAAATGTTCGCTCAGCTGGCCGGTGGCATATCGGTATCAGATGACGCTTATCCTTTCCTTATCCGCAACTTCACTCCGGTATTCGTAAAGGGTCTGTCATTCGCCGCTCTGTCAGCAGCCGTTATCTCATCACTGGCTTCAATGTTCAACTCAACATCAACCATCTTCACGATGGATATCTACAAGCAGTACTTCAAGAAGGATGCAAGTGAGAAGCGCCTTGTGAACGTAGGCCGTATCACATCTGTATCTGCCCTGATCATCGCCATGATTGCGGTTTATCCCATCATGGGCGGTGCCGACCAGGCATTCCAGATCATTCAGGAGTACTCAGGCTTTGTATATCCGGGCGTTGTGGTAATCTTCGGTCTGGGTCTGCTCTGGAAGCGTGCCTCAGGTCCCGCAGCCGTTGTTGCAGCTATCGGAACTTTCGTATTCTCAATCGCATTCAAGTTCCTCATGCCTAACGTTCCGTTCATGCTCCGCATGGGTTACGTATTCCTGTGCCTGGTGGCTATCTTTATCCCAATGTCACTCTTCTACAAGCAGGAGAAAGCCGTTGAGGCCGATAAGCTTGACCAGCACACCATTGACGCACAGATGAAGTGGTCAACAATACTGTTCACCATTTCAGCTATCTGCCTTGTAGTTGCCATCTACGGTGTAATTGATCCCGTTCTGCGCGGCTGGGGCTTTGAGGCAATGTTCTTCCTGACCGCCATCCTTGCTGTCCTTGGACTCTATCTGCGTTCAAATGCCAAGGATAAGGTTCAGGATGCCAAGGCTGTCGGCATTGACCTGCAGCTCTTCCACACCGACAGGACATTCAACATCGGTGCACTGGGTGTAATCGTGATTCTGCTCATCCTCTATATCTGCCTCTGGTAATATGCTGGAAGAACTTAAAGAGAAGGTATTCAAAGCCAACCTTGACCTTGTCAAGCACGGCTTGGTGATATTCACCTGGGGTAACGTTTCAGGCATAGATCGCGAGAAGGGCCTTGTTGTAATCAAGCCCAGCGGCGTGAGCTATGATGAAATGAAATCCAGTGATATGGTTGTTGTCTCCCTCGAGACCGGCAAGGTCGTTGAGGGAGACCTCAATCCTTCATCGGACACTCCTACACATCTGGTGCTTTACAGGGCTTTCCCAAATATCCAGGGCGTGGTCCACACCCACTCCACCTATGCAACCGCCTTTGCCCAGGCAGGTCGTGACATCCCGAATATCGGCACTACACACGCCGATTACTTTTACAAGGACATACCTTGTACGCGTAACATGACCGAGGCTGAGGTTAAGGGACAGTATGAGCTGGAGACAGGTAATGTCATTGTGGATGAGATACTGAACATCCGCAAGATCAACCCAGACCACACTCCGGCAGTACTCGTCAAGAATCATGGTCCATTCTCATGGGGAACATCACCTGACAACGCGGTTTATAACGCCAAGGTGATGGAGCAGTGCGCCAAGATGGCGTTCGTAGCTCTGACAGTGAATCCGGAACTCACGATGAATCCGCTTCTTATAGAGAAGCATTACAGCCGTAAGCATGGACCGAATGCTTACTACGGACAGAAAAAACAAAATCATTAATCCCCTATATGAATAAAGTGCAGCCATACTGGAACCATTTGGAGTTCTACATCTTCTCAGACCCTGGTTGGAACAAGTATGATTACCACATCGTAGGCGATGACATTCATGCAGGCGATGACATCAACTGGTATCTGCCCTGGCATTTCGCCCTGGAAGATGATGCCGAGTGTCCGGTAGCCCCTATCATTGTAGAGCGCGCCGATGAGAATGGACTTTTACTCTCATACCGCAGCCGGCATATTGAGTTGAGTCTGAAAAAAGGCAAGTGCTGCGAAGCAAAGATAGAAGACGAAAAGCAGGTTAAACCCACACATACCTGGGATGGTTTCACAGAACGTCCTGTCTATCGTTTTTCACTGAGGCTTATCTTATCACACAGAGATAAACTTTACGGATCTACCGACAAAGAGCAGTTCCAAAGCAAGCCCCATTACATACGGACAAGCGATCTGCCTCCAGGTGTGCGCACCATGCAGCAGATAGACCACGATGCGTGGGAAGAGGCTGTAGCAAGAGGATTAATCTGATATACTAACTCAAGACCCATAGCCCCGTTAAGGTCTTTCCTTGTCCAGAGGATTAACGGCGGGGCCAGACAAACAATGAAAGCATTTGAGAATTATGAGATTTGGTGGGTGACAGGTGCACAGCTCCTTTACGGAGGCGATGCAGTAGTTGCAGTGGACGGTCACTCAAAGGAGATGGTTGAAGGTCTGAACAAGAGCGGTAACATCCCCGTTAAGATAGTTTATAAAGGTACTGCCAACAGCAGTAACGAGGTTGAGGCCGTAATGAAGGCTGCCAACAATGACAGCAAGTGCATAGGTATCATCACCTGGATGCACACCTTCAGCCCCGCCAAGATGTGGATTAAGGGCTTGCAGGCTCTTGAGAAGCCTCTGCTCCACTTCCATACCCAGTACAACACCGATATTCCTTGGGACACCATCGATATGGACTTCATGAACCTGAACCAGAGCGCCCACGGCGATATCGAGTTCGGACACATCTGCACCCGCATGCGCATCGCCCGCAAGGTGGTTTGCGGCTACTGGAAGGACGAGAAGGCTCAGAAGCAGATTGCCGTATGGGCTCGCGTGGCTGCCGGTGTGAAGGATGCTCACGATGTGCGCTGCCTCATGTTCGGCATGAACATGAACAACGTTGCCGTGACCGATGGCGACCGCGTGGAGTTTGAGCAGCGTCTGGGCTACCATGTGGACTACTACCCCGTTTCTTCATTGATGGAGTACTTCAAGCAGGTCACTGACAAGGAGGCCGACGATCTCGTTGAGGAGTATAAGAAACTCTACACCATCAAGATTGACGAGAGCGGCGAAGAGGTCTATTGGGAGAAGGTAAAGAATGCCGCCAAGGCTGAGATTGCCCTGCGCCGCGTGCTGAAGGATGAGGGCGCTACCGCCTTCACCACCAACTTCGACGACCTCGGCGATGCCGACATCAACGATCCCAACTTTGTTGGCTTCGACCAGATTCCTGGTCTCGCCAGTCAGCGTCTGATGGCCGAGGGTATCGGTTTCGGTGCCGAGGGCGACTGGAAGACTGCCTGCCTCTATCGCACGCTTTATATCATCCAGCAGGGCATGCCTACCGGCTGCTCATTCCTCGAGGACTACACGCTGAATTTCGCCGGCGACCGCTCGTCGTGCCTCCAGAGCCACATGCTCGAAATCTGCCCCCTCATTGCCAGCGACAAGCCCAAGCTCGAGGTACACTTCCTTGGCATCGGCATCCGTAAGCAGCAGACCGCCCGCCTCGTCTTCACCTCGAAGACCGGCCCTGGCATCAAGGCTACCGTTGTTGACCTCGGCAACCGCTTCCGCCTCATTTCTCAGGAGGTAGAATGCATCGAGCCGAAGCCCATGCCCAAGTTGCCTGTCGCTTCTGCCCTGTGGATTCCTCAGCCCACGTTCGAGATTGGTGCCGCTGCCTGGATCCTCGCTGGTGGTACCCACCACTCAGCCTTCTCCTACGACATCAACGAAGAGTACTGGGAGGACTTCGCCGAAATGCTCGGCATCGAGTATGTCCGCATCAACAAGCAGACCAACATCGCCGACTTCAAGCAGACCCTCCGCAACAACGAGGTCTACTTCATGCTCAACAAAGCATTACGTTGATAGTATAAAATTTGAATTTGCCTATAGCACAATTGTGCTATAGGCATTTTTTATGGTAGGACGAAGCGGAGGGACTCGAGGAACTGGATGAGGAGGATGTAGAGGGGCAGCAGGGGTGCACACTGGCGCAGGCCGTAGACCAGCGCGCCATAGACGTCGGCAAGCGACTGGAACGAGCCCGCGATGACGCCGTGGATGATGGCGGCCATGAGGACTCCAAAAGCGACGAGGGGCACAAGGCTGGCGGAGAATGGCGAGGGCCAGAGCTGTCCGCTGGCAGAGAGCAGTACGGCGTGGGGCACGATGGTAAGCAGCAGCACGATGCCGACATAGATGACGAGGAACACCACAGACACTCCGCGGCTGCGGACGACAGCACCGTAGGCCATTGCCAGCAGCAAGAGCCATACGAGTACAGGGCTGGCGACGATCTCATCAAAATGGCCGAGGAACCAGCGGATGCCTTCTCCTGAGAGCATGCTGCGCACGCCACTCAAGGGCAATGCGGCACTCCAAAGCCACGAGCCGAGCATGAGCAGCAGCTGGGCCAGCACCAACGTCAACGCGATATGTGGGAGAAACCTTTTCATCAATCCGTTTAATCCGTATAATCCGTATTCTTTTAGTCTGCGTCCGGCACGAGGTTATCGATATCGAGAATACGCAGTTCGATGGCACGTACGACAAGGCGCGTGGCATTGACGCTCTCGCCACCAGGGAACAACTTCTTCACCAACTCGTTCTGGCGTTTCTCCAGACTCTTTACACCGAAGGGCATGCCGCGCAGCGTGGTGATCTGCTCCTTGGTATAGCCGAGAGCGAGGTGGCGCAGGAAACGTTCGTCATACTCGTCGATTTCATAGTCGATGAGCGCCTCCTGACTGGCGAGCTGCGACGATACGGCCTGCTTGAAACGGTCGACGATGCGTTCGAGGATGGGTTCGTTGAACACCAGCGCCTTGCCCTCCATGACGGAGCGCACGTCGTGGCGCGTCAACAGTTCGCCGCTCTTGAGGATGATGCCGTCGGCACCTGCGTCGAGCACGTCAACCCATAGTTTCTCGTTGAGTATTTCGCCCGTGAAGATGAGCACCTTGACCTGCGGATACATCTCCTTGGTCTGACGGCATATCTCGACGCCGAC